>Ga0075163_10002066_pt1 | contig 27061 bp, 36 predicted proteins | sample JI1023141ADNA_FD_71478 | JGI IMG/M metagenome (GOLD analysis project Ga0075163, IMG submission 71478) | Wastewater effluent complex algal communities from Wisconsin, to seasonally profile nutrient transformation and Carbon sequestration -... | ecosystem: Engineered > WWTP > Effluent > Algae...
TTGCCAGTGCCACTGCAATTGCAACTGCTGGAAATCGACTGGCTCGACAGTTCCAAAAACGGCACAGTAGGCGGCAACACCGTCATCAATGGCATTGAGTACGACTTCCTTGGCCGCGCAGTCAATTACTGGCTGTTTGACCAACACCCCGGCGAAGTGGTGGGCTTCATGCGCCGTGGCGCCAGCCGCCCGGTGCCTGCAAAGCAAATCATTCACCTGTTCGCTGCCGAGCGTCCAGGGCAGGGAAGGGGCTTCCCCCGCGTAGCCCCCGTCATTGCCCGCGTGCGCGACCTGCAACTGTATGAAGATGCCGAACTCAGCCGAAAAAACCTAGAAACCCGCTTGGGTGTCCTCGCCAGCGGCGATGTTTCGGCATTGCAAGATAGCCCATCCCAGGCCACTGGCGACACCAGGAACCCCTCAGACCTAGGCCAGCTTTCCAGCGGTGGCGTTACGGCCATTCCGGCGGGCATGAACCTAACAACCATCGAGCCAAAAGCCGCCCCCGGCTACCCAGAATACGTCGCCCAGCAGCTACACCTCATTGCCGCAGGCATTGGGGTGACCTACGAAATGGCCACTGGCGACATGACCGGCGTCAACTTCAGCAGCGCTCGCATTGCACTCAGTGAATTTCGGCGCGATGTCGAACAGGTTCAATGGCTCGAATTCATTCCCGTTCTATGCGAGCGGGTTTGGCGTGAGTTTGTCGACATTGCTGTGCTTGCCCGGGCCCTGCCAAAAGCCGATTACGGCGTGGACTGGTCCACCCCTAAGTGGGACTACGTCAACCCCTTACAAGAGGTCAATGCCGATGCCGCCGAAATTCAGGCCGGTATGTCCAGCATTAGCGAAAAATTGCGCCGCCGTGGCTACAAGCCCGACATGGTTTTTAGAGAACTGCAGTCCGACATGCAGCGCCTCAATGCCGATGGCACCTTGGCCTTGCTGCTGGCCCTAAAAAGTGGAAACGCCCAGGCCGTAGAGCCCGCGCCCGACACCAACGACCCGGCGCCCGCAAAAAAAGCGGCCCCGAAATAGCCTGTGTAAATAGTCTCATTTTTGCCTAGTTTTGAGACAACCAATCAAGCAAAGTACCAACATGCCACAAAGCCAGAACACCCAAATGCTCACCCCGCAAGTGCGGGCCGCGCAAATCGAACCTTCCAGCTACAACCCAGCCAAGCGCACGGTTGACGTTACCTTTACCACCGGTGCCATGGTGCGCCGTTATGACTGGGTCCGAAATACTTATTACGACGAACAACTCGTAGTTTCTCCTGATGCAATCGACCTCACCCGCCTAAACGCGGGCGCCAGCGTGCTTAACACCCACGGCCAATACCAGCTTGAAGATGTGCTGGGGGTGGTTGAGCGTGCATGGGTAGAGGGCGAAACAGGCGCCGCCACCGTTCGCCTCAGTGAGCGCGAACAGGTGGCCGGCCTGGTGCAAGACATTGCCGGGGGCATTTTGCGGCATATCAGCGTGGGTTACAGCGTGCAGCGTTACCTCATTGTGCCCACCGAAAGCCGCACCGATGGGGGAACCGTCCCCATTTACCGTGCCGAGCGCTGGACGCCGCACGAAATCAGCTTTGTCCCCGTTCCTGCGGATGCCGGTTCCGGCACCCGCTCGCAACCTTCGCAGGGCCAATACCCCTGTGAATTCATCACCCGGGCAGCCGCCCATTCCAATCAACAGGAGCTTACTTCAATGCCTCAAGCGCAAACTGGCGGCCAGCCCACCGACCCCGCCATCACCACAACCACTGTCACTCAAACTCGCGCCGAACCCGCTTTGGCGCCTGCAGCAGTAGCTGCGCCCGCTGCGCAACCCGACACCAGTCTGGCCCGTGCCGCTGAAATCAGCGAACTGTGCGCCCGCCATGGTGTGCCAGGCTTGGCCGCCAACCTCATTCGCAGCAATGCCGATGTGGGTGCCGCCCAAGCCGCAATTTTGGACCAACTGGCCCGCGCCGATAGCGCCGCTGGTGGCCACCGCAATTCGGCACCCCGCATCCAAACCATTCAAGACCAAATGCAAGTGCGCATGGCTGGTATTGAGCAGGCCATCATCCACCGCTTGGCCCCTGCCACCGCGCTGGACGAAAACGCCCGCCAATACCGTGGCCTGAGCCTGTTGGAAATTGGCCGTGACTTCTTGGAAGCCCATAGCGTCAACACCCGTGGCATGGACAAAATGACCCTTGCTGGTCAGGTTCTCACCTACCGTAGTGCGGGTGCCTTGGGTACCAGCGACTTTGCCAGCCTGTTTGCCAACGTGGCCAGCAAGCGCCTGCGCAATGCCTACGACGAAAACCCCGGAACGTACCAAATGTGGGCCCGCCGTGCACCCAATGCGCCCGACTTTAAAAACATGAGCGTCGTGCAAATGTCCGGTGCCCCTGACTTGCTCAAAGTCAATGAAGCCGGTGAATTCACTTATGGCTCCTTGAAGGATGCCGAAGCCAGCTACAGCGTAATCACTTATGGTCGTATCGTGTCGCTCACCCGCCAAGCCATCATCAATGATGACCTGCGTGCGTTTGACCGGTTGGCTACCGCCTTCGGTTTTGCCGCTCGCCGTTTGGAAAACCGCTTGGTGTATGCGCAGCTCACTGCTTCCACCAACTACAGCACCCAGCTGGGTAACTTGGCAACTGGTGGTGGTTCTGTGTTGTCTCTGGACAGCCTCAAAGCCATGCGCGCCGCCATGCGTTTGCAAAAAGGCTTGGCAGGCGAAGAACTCAATTTGGCACCTTCCTTCCTGATCGTGCCAGCAGCCCTGGAGCAGCCCGCTTACCAGTTCACCAGCAGCAACTACATGCCTGCCAAGCCGTCCGATGTGAATGAGTTCCGCACCGGTGGCCGCACAGCCTTGGAGCCTGTCGTCGAGCCCATCCTGGACGCCCAAAGCGCCACCGCTTGGTACGCCACGGCCAACAGTGGCGCGGTCGATACCGTCGAATTCTGTTACCTCGATGGCAACGAAGGCCCCATGGTCGAGAGCAAGCCCGGTTGGGAAGTTGATGGCGTCGAATACAAGTGCCGCCTGGACTTCGCCGCCAAGGCCATCGACACCCGTGGCTTGTACAAGGGCGCGGGCGCTTAAGCGCTGAACCATTAACCCGCCGCCCAGTCGCAAGCCTGGGTGGCAATTAAAAGGAAAATCCAAATGCAAAATTTCGTACAAGAGGGTGATGCAGTCACCATTGCCGCCCCCGCAGCCTTGGCCAGCGGCCGAGGCGTATTGGTGGGCTCCCTGTTTGGTGTGGCGGCCAACGCTGCTGCCAGTGGTGCCGATGTTGTACTGCGCACCGAAGGCGTTTTCGACCTCACCGCTGAATCTGCCGCCACGGCAACCGTGGGGGCAAAAGCCTACTTTGTCACAGCTACCAGCTTGGTCAATGCCACCGCCAGCGGTAACAAGCTGATCGGTGTTTTCACGGTTGCCAAGGCAAACGGCGAAACCACGGCCCGCGTTCGGCTGGACGGCATTTCCATCTAACCGCCCTTGGCGTCATGGCAACTTCACCATTCGCAGCCCTTGAGCACCGCGTAAATACAGCGGCGCTCAAGCATGCCGCGAATTCGGTGGTGGTGTTCAGTGGCTCCATGGTGCCTGCAATTTTCGACCGCCCAAGTGCCATGGCTTTTGGCGGACTGGCCGAGGCCTCGCAGCCTCAATTGCTTTGCGCCTCGCAAGATCTAGATTGCCTCTCCAATGGAGCCCCAATCGTCGTGCGGCGACCTGGAGCGGCGGACCAGTTATTTATCGTGGCTTCTACACAGCCAGACGGTACCGGCTTTACGCGCATTTTGTTGGAAACGCCATGACAAGTCCCACAGCTTTTTACGGCCTCTTGTCCGTAGTGCATGGCTCCATCATTGCTGCGCCTGAAATGGCGGGCGTACTGGTCAGCCTAGGCCGCCGCCGCCCACTTTCGCGCGATGGCGACAAAGCCGTATTTATTGCGCTAGATGGCTCGCAAGCTGGCCGTGTTGTAAACGGCGCCATGGATTGGTCAACCCGCATTGTTGTCGAATGCATCGCCCGCGCCGCAGCACCCCAGTCGCCTGAATCGGCGGTTGACGAACTGCTGCACGTTGTGCACGCCAAGGTGCTGGCTGTCAACCAAGCCATTTACCCGTCGCTCATTGATATTGCGCCGTCCCCCGATATTGATTGGGACAGCGAGGACCTCGACACCAACATTGCCAGAGTTCGCATTGCCTTCACTGCGAACCATCGTACACAAGAACAGTCCCTCACTGCCTGGGAGTAGCACATGAGCACAGAACAAGCCACGGACCATAGCCAGCAAGCGTACGAACCAACCCCCCAGTCGGGTGGTAGCTGGGTGCGCCTGCCAGACGGCACTTTGGTGCCTGCGCAGCCCGCAAGCCAAGAGCAAGACCAGCCAGACCCGCTAGTGTCTGAGCCCGCCAAGCCCCGCAAAAAATAACCACAGGAGTCTTCCCCCATGTCTCGCAAAATCCGCAGCACCGCCATTTTGGCAAAAATTGAAACAACGGCCGGCACGCTGGCGACACCCGCATCCACCGACGCCATCCTGATTAGCGATGCATCGTTTGATGTGGATTACAAAAACGTAGACCGTAACCTCATCCGCCCCTACTTCGGCCATTCTGGTCAACTGGTGGGCACGCGCAACGTAAAAATCGGCTTCACCTGCGAATTGTTCGGCTCCGGCACCGCTGGCACTGCTCCGGCTTGGGGCGCGTTGCTGCAGGCCTGCGCATTTGCCGAGACCGTGGCCGCTGGCGTCTCGGTAGAGTACACGCCCGTGACTTCTGGCCTAAAAACCATCAGCATTTTGTACCACCTGGACGGCATCACCCATACCGCCCTGGGCTGCATGGGCAACGTCACTTTTGGAATGAAAGACGGCGAACGCCCCACCATGAAATTCGAATTCATCGGCATCGACGGTGGCCCCGCTGCCGCCTCTATGCCCACCACCAGCTATACAAACTGGAAGGTGCCCGCTGTCGTGAACAGCATCAACAGCAACAAGATCAAGCTGGGGGGTGCCTATGCCGCAGCTGCTGTCACGGGGGGTACGGATTACTGCTCGCGTGGCTTTGAAATAAGTATGGCCAACGATGTGAAATACCTGCCGCTGTTGGGCTGCACCAGTGTGGACATTTTCGACCGCAAGCCAACCAGCTCTATTGCGCTCGAGCTAACCGCTGCGCAAGAGGTCGCCATGCGCGCCGACATCAACGCAAATACAAAAACCAGCATGAGCCTGTTGCACGGCCTCACGGCTGGAAACAAAGTGCTCATGTTTGCCCCCAATGTAGCCCGCAGCAATCCCAAGTATGAGGATTACGAAGGCTCGGTCTTGGTTGCCATGGATTTGGCCCTAGAACCCCTCACCGGCAATGACGAAATTCGCATTGTCTCTCTGTGACCCAAAACAAAATGACTAGGAAAAAAATGGCATTGAAACTTCGCATTGGCGATCAGGTAGAAGTACCCATTCACCTCAAAATCAAAGACGGCGGGAAGCTGCAGGAATTTAAATTCGCGGTAACGGCCAAGCGCCTGAACTCAGACCAAGCGCGTGACATCTTCACCGAGGGCACCGAGACTCACGGGAAAACAATTCCAGAATTCCTTCACGAAAACCTCACCGGCTGGCGCGGCCAAACTCTGGTGCTCGACGAATCTGACGAGCCAGCGCCTTATGGTGTTGATGCCTTGGATGCCATGCTCGGTGTAACCGGTGCCGCCAGCGTCATCTACACCGCCTACCTGAATGAACTGCTGGCCACAGACGGCGCAGCAGGCCGCCGAAAAAACTAGCGCAGGCTGCTGGCCTTTGGGCCAGTGGCCAATTGCAAAACGACTCAGAAAGCCAAGCCAATGACCCTGCAGACGACTTGCATGACGCCGCCGCAGCCTTTGGGCTTCAAATCGTTGGCGGTGACCAGCCCGTACCAGACCAATACTTTTGGCTGTGGCCAGAAAGCTGCGACTTGTGGATGCAATGGCTTCGCCTGCAAACGCAATGGCAAGTCGGGCCCATGGGGCAGCGAATTGGTTTGCGATACGAGGCAGTCGAAGCCTGGTTGCGCGCCGCAGGCTACACCCATGGCCGCCAGCGCGGGTTACACCGCGCCCTGCAAGACATAGCCGAAATGGAAAGTGCCGCGCTTCGTGCTTGGTCAAAAAATTAGCGAGATTCCTCAACGTGTCAACCACCACTACAAACGCAAAAATCAAACTAGCCCTCGAAGGGGCTAGTGTCGTTGAGGCTGGCCTTGCGTCTGTAGAGTCAAAGCTCGCTGCAGCCAAGGGGGCGATGCTAGGCCTTGCCGGTGGTCTGACCATTGGCGCCTTCACGTCCTGGATAAAACACGCGGTAGATGCTGCTGATGAAGCCAGCAAACTCTCCCAAAAGGCGGGAATAGCGGTAAAAGACGTTGCAGGTCTGACACTGGCATTCGAGCAGTCCGGAATGACCGCTGGCGATGTGGCCGGGGCTATGGCGAAGTTGTCAAAAGGCATGGCCGATGGCAATAAGGCCTTTGCCGCCATGGGCCTGACAGCACAAAATCAGGATGGCACACTGAAAAGCACCAGGCAAATGCTTGGTGAAGTTGCAGACAAGTTTGCCAGTTACTCAGATGGTGTTCAGGGAGGCGCTGAAAAGGTAGCGCTTGCGATGGAGATTTTCGGCAAGTCAGGCGCTGAAATGATCCCGCTGTTGAACGGTGGCGCTGAGGCGCTTGATGAGTTCGACCGCACTGCAAAATTGTTGGGCCTCACGCTGGATGAGGAAACGGCCAAGAATGCCGAAAAATTCAATGACACGCTGGACTTGATGGGCAAAGCGGGGCAAGGTGTTGCAGCGCAAATTGCATCGCAGCTACTGCCTACACTCACAAGCGTGGCCGGTGAAATGTTCAATGCCATGTCGCAAGGAGATGGATTGCGCAAGACTGCCGATTTTCTGGCTACTGCGCTCAAGGGGTTGTACATCGTTGGTGCTACTGTCGTGCGCGTGTTCAGCGCTGTCGGGTCACTGCTTGGCGCAACTGCTGCGGCAACCGTGGCCGCTCTAAGTGGAGACTTTGCTGGTGCTGCAAACATTTGGAAAATGCACTTAGCTGACAACGCTCAGGCTGGCAAGGAATATGCAGACGGCGTGAAGAAGGTGTGGGAAGGCACGGGAAATGTAGCCGTCGAGGCGGCTTCAAAAGTTGCAAAGGGCGTGGCGCCAGTTGTTGCCAATGGCACAAAATCAGCGCGTGAAGCGGTAAGCGAATTCGACAAGCTCAAGGCCAAGCTAGAGGGGGACGTATCAAAGGGTTACGCCGAAGCTGAGGCCGCTACACACGGCTACAACAAAGCGCAGGTAAAAGCGCTTGAGATTTTTGCCTCCCCTGCGTGGAAAACATTCACCAACGATCAGCGCACCATCATTGCAGGCTACTTAGAGCAGGCTATCACAGCCGAGAAGACAAAGGACGCTACCAAGGCCCTGGCCGATGCACAAAAAGCCGCCAGCGAAGCCTATGCATCATGGATTAAGGGTTACACCGACAGCGCGGCCAACGCTGAAAAGCGCCTCACTGACATGCAGCAGGAGGCCGAAGCCTTGGCCTTGTCCGAATCTTGGCAAATCAGCATTGCCCAGGCCGTAGAGCACACCACCATTGCCCGCTTGAAAGAAAAGCAGGTAGCAGCAATGGGAAATGAAGAGCTGGTAGCAGCGCTTCAAGAAGAAATTGAAGTTCGAGAAAAGATCATTGGCCAGCTTGGGCAAAAAGAAGCCAGAGAGACAGTAAGGGCGAACGAAGACGCAGCCAAAAAAGTGCAGGGCGAATGGCAGCGCACATGGGAAAGCGTCCAGTCCGGTCTTGTAGACGCAATCATGCAAGGCGGCGATTCAGTCATGAAGTGGCTGAAAGATTCGTTCAAAAAGCTTGTTTTGCAGCCTTTGCTTTCGCCCATCTCGCAGGGTGGTAGCGCTGGCGATGTTGCTGGTGGTGCTGGTAACGCACTGGATGGACTGGGCAAGCTTTGGGACTTCATGACCGGCAAAGGCATGGGCAAGCTTGAGACTGGTGTAGAGGCCTTCGCCACAAAACTTGGTGTGGCTGGTGATTCTGCCAAGCTGCTTGGCAAGGCCGCTGGCATGGCTGGAAATGCAATTGCATCGTATCAAATGCACCAAGCCGTAAGCGGAGGGTACAAGATCGGCGATGGCAAAGCTATGTCAGTAGTGTCGGCTGCGGCAGGTGCTGCCTTTGGCCCGATTGCTGGGGTAGTCACTGGTTTGCTGAGCCGCGCCTTTGGCCGCAAGTTAACCGAAACAGGCTTAAAAGCCACGTTCGATGGTAAGGGTGGCGTTCAAGCTCAGAATTACGAATTCTATAAGGGCGGGTGGTTTACTTCCGACAAAGAGAAGACCAGCAAAATGCCGGGCGCTGGCAAGTTTGAAAAGGCCATGATGGACTTGCAAGAGGGCACAGCCCGTATGGCAGAAGCCCTTGGCTTAAGCGGCGATGCAGTGCGCAAGTTCGCGGGCGAACTGAAAATCAACCTCATGGGCCTGAGCGAGGCCGAAGCTGCTAAAAAGATTGAAGAGGAATTGCTGAACATCCGCGTGAAAATGCTTGAAGCCGTGCCGGGCATTGAAGCATTCGCCCAGGCTGGAGAAACCACTGGCGAAGCAATGCGGCGCCTTGTTCAGGAGACTGACGAGGCGCTACAAAAGGCTGGCATTTCAAGCCAGGCCATTTCTGATGTGATTGTTGCCGGAATGACTGGCCGACTTACCGACGCCCAAGTTGGAGAACAGCTTTCAGACATCATCATTGGTGGCATCTATAACACCATTGCCGGTGGGTTTGCAAAGCAGATCAGTGATGTGTTCATGACCCAAATCATGACCCCAATCATGACGGCAATTACAGCCGGTGTTCCGCTCTCGCAAGCCATTAGCCAGGCAGCAATTGACAAGGTCGTCGAGACTGCGCAAAAAGCCGCCGAGGCCATGAGGGTAATTTTCCAGAATGAGGCCTTCCTTGCTGCTATGGAGCAAATCAGAAGCACAATTGGTAGCATCTCAGTGTCTACCGCTGGTGCTGCGCCATACATCAATTCGTTTGTGCGATCCATAGATACCACCGCCCAGGCAGCAGATCAGGCAGCAAAAGCCGCTCAAGATGCAGCGCAGAGAATAAAAGACGCGTGGCGCGATATGGGCGACACGCTCACCGACGAAATTCGCCGAATCAAGGGCGAAATCGTTGGTGATACGTCCGGCGGCTTGGCTTACACGCAAGCTCAATTTGCAATCGCAACGGCGCAGGCCCGTGCTGGAGACATGAATGCGGCCAAGCTGTTGCCAGAGCTCTCAAGAGCGGTAATTGAGCTTGCCAAGGGCAGTGCATCTTCCCTTAGTGACTTGCGCGTTACACAGGGTGCAACGGCCTCCAGCTTGATCGAAACCCGGCGCATTTTGTCGCAGCAATACGGCTTTGATGTGCCGGCCTATGCTGTTGGAACTGACTACGTGCCCCGCGACATGATCGCACAAATCCACGAGGGGGAGCAGATCGTCCCCAAGGCCTACAACCCTGCGAATGGGTACAACAACAATGCCGAGCTTGTCACTGAGATCCGCGCACTACGCGCAGAAGTTGCAAGCCTTCGTGCGTCTAGTGCAGATACTGCAAGCGCCACCCGTGGAATGGAGAGCACTATTAACAAAGTCACGCAGGGCGGTTCAGCTATTTTGACGGAGGCAGCATGAAGATTTTGAAGCCCGTCCAAATTGTTGACGCTAACTTCATATCGTCAACAGTTGCAGAGCCATACGCTACAGAAACCGCATGGTCTGCCGGTACATCGTACACGGTCGGAACTCGCGCCATCCGCACTACTACTCACCGTGTCTATCGCAATTTAATTGCCGGGGTGAATGCTACGGTTCCTGAGTCGGCGCCAGATCGCTGGTTTGACGAAGGGCCGACGAATAAATGGGCATGGGCCGACACTGAGGTGAGTACGCCAACGCAATCCACCTCCCCCTACCAGCAAGTGGTGCGCCCTGGAGCAATCAGTGACGTGGCGATATTTGGCATGGAAAACGTTAGTTCAGTCCAGGTCGAGGTCTGGGATAGTCCCGGTGGATCGCTTCTATTCGACACTACGGTGTCGGCTGAATTTTGGGGGAACGGTGATCCTTATGTGTCCTACTATTTTGACACGCCATATTTCCGCAATAAATTGATCGTGAGTGGCCTGCCCGCCGATACTACATGCGAAGTGCGGACAACGCTCACATCTGCATTGTCGAGTATGTCGTTTGGGCTCATTGCCTATGGACGGTTCACTGATTTGGGGTGTTCTGAGTTTGGGTTTAGCGCTTCGCCCGTCGATTATTCGCGTATCAAGATTGACGACTACGGGAACAACTACATCGTTAAAGGCAAGCGCGCACGGGATTTGTCTGGCGTTGTTCGGATGCCCGTAGAAAGTGCAAATTCCATTGTCGAAACAATCGACAGGCTACTGGGTACGCCGTTACTTGCAGTGACCACAGATAACCCCGCACTCGATTACCTGAATTCGTTCGGCCTTGTTAGCTGCCGCGCCAGCGCAGACGGCCCAAATGAAGCGCGGCTCCAATTTGATATGAAAGGCTTGATTTAATGACAGCAATCGTTGTACCCGTGCCGGTGCCTGTATCGGCGCTTCCGCTGCCAGACTCGGCAGACCTGGCGACATGGCCAGAACGCATGAAAGAGCTTCATCGTTGGATGCGTGAAGATGCCGCCGCCTTCATTTCCGCTTTGGGTGAATCAGCATATCAAAACGCCTTGCACGCTGTTGCAATGGCAGATTCAGCAGCAGGATCAGCGAACTTCAAAGGCGCATGGAGTGCGCTGACCGGCGCGCTCAATATGCCCGCCAGCGTGTCCCATTCCGGGAGGATTTGGCTGCTAAATGCCAATCTCGCGAACGTCACAACCGCCACACCTGGGGTGTCTGGTTCGTGGATTGATGTTTCCAATTTCCTGATGGGCGTGTCTACCGCAAGCGCAGCGCGTGCTGCGCTTGACGTGTACGCAAAAGCGGAAACTCTAGCCGCGACACGCCCCAACCTTATTGACAATAGCAATTTTTCCATAAATAGCCGGGCGGTTAGCGGTACCGTGGTGCTAGCTGCAGGCGCCTATGGCCATGATCGCTACAAAGCCGGGGCGGGGGGCTGCACGTACACATTCGCTTCATCGGGCGGTATTACGACGATCACTGTGACGGCGGGGAGTCTCGTCCACCCAATTCACGGTGACGACATCGAAACAGCGACGTACACACTAAGTCACGGCGGCACTGCTCAAGTTCGGGTTGTTGGCGGGGCTTATGCAGCTTCGCCAATCGCGGTGTCGGCAACGGCAGGAACGCAACTGAATCTTGAGTTCGGCCTGGGCACAATAAAGCAGGTCGGAATGGTGGCAGGGACATCACCAATTCAATGGTCTCGGCCAATCGTGTCGCAAGATGAGATTAGGTGTATGCGGTACACGCTCGGGTTGTCCTCTCATGCGCTGGGAATCACTCAGAACGTCACAGACGGATACTCAGCCGTTGTCCATTTCCCGGTGAAGATGAAGAGCATCCCTACGTTGCAATCTGGGGCGTTGTTCACTGTCGGGTCGGGAAGTGCGGGAACTCCCGTGATCACATCTGCAAGCAAAGAATCTGTTGTGTTCCGTAATTCTGCGAACAACTGGACGACAGGAGCTTTTGTATCTGTCTCCGGCGTTTTGTCATGTGATCTGTGAAAGGTAATATGGAAATAATCTCAACCCCAATCACCAAAACCGTGGGTATCGGCGGCGATTTTCAAACGCTCAAGGACGCGCTTGACTGGACGTTTGGGTACGTCATCAATAGCCCCCTGACGATCAAGATTCTCGGGCACAACGACGTTGACAACGAAACCGGCTGCAACGCTCTGATGGGCTATAGCTACGCGCACCCAAACGCGAGAAACGTATTCATCACTGGTGTGCCTCTTATTGGAGCATTCCCTGCAAATTCAGAGCTTCCATCTACCGTATTGGCAAGTGATGCACTTGCCAAATCTCGCTTTGGTGCGTCGATATACCTGCCCGGTGGCGGCATATCTGGAACGTTCGGTGTGGCGTTCCCATTTGGCTTGGGCGGGCTGAACAATTTGTTCATTAAGTCTGCGGCGAGGTACTCTGTTGATGTGGGCTTCAATGGATCACACTCGCGCAAAACAACGGCTGACATTTGCCTTGGGAACGTCTGCATTTCGGGTGGCGTGTGGGGTGTCATTGCCACCAAGGGGCACGTTTCGCAAAGCGGCAAAGTGTTGATCATGAACCAGATCGACGGCGGCCCCATCGACATGATGGGGACGCAGTGGGACGCGCAGCAATACGACCTCACGATCTACACCGCCGAAGTGCCGCAAAAGTACGGGGTCCACATGGAGGCCGGGGCGTCATTGTGGGCCGACAACCATTTTATTGCCCGTGGCAAATTCGGCCACACGCTAAAAGTGAAAGAGTCCGTGGCGCGAATCGCTGGAGCGAAGTTCTACGACGGCTGGCAGGCTGTTACAGCAGAGCCAATGAGCCGAGTCCGCATGATGGGCTCGCTCATCCAAAACTACGACGCACGCAACATCACGGTAGCTTCGGCGCAGGAGGCGTGGGGCAATAACAGCGGGTCTAACAATGTAGTGATGGCCGGCACGAATGCCACGGTTGACATCGACGGCGTAACGTTTAAAAACTGCGCTGGGACGAATGGAATCTGTTGCTATGCCGGTGACGTGAAAGGGTACTACTCGACAGTGTTCGATGCATGCCGGTGGTCTACAGCAGTACTCTATGTGCACAGCGCCACGCAGGTTGCCATGTCTCCAAAAGTCATTAACCAAGTCGCCGGATCTCGCGACATCATCTATGCGCTTGCGGATTCAAGGGTGCGATATTTTGCGGCAAATAGCTCAGTTGGGCAACAGGTCGCATCCGGCAGTACAGTGTCTGCGCAATAAATTGCAAACGCAAATGCTGATTGCACTCTACATCAGATCACATGCCAGGTTCGCGCTTATTTTTCGCTGCCTCACTACCCGGAATGCGGGATGTGACCGCCTATTTTTTAGGATTCCACAATGACTTGCGCTGCACAAATCCAGCACATCACCGGCAGTGCTTTTTCGGTTGTACTGACCAGCGATACCAGCCCTATTTTAGAGGGTGGCGAACCCATTGCAGACACTAGCGGCTGGGGGATTGAAATCGTGCTGCACAAAGCTGGTGCGGCATCAATTGCATTAGCCGGTTCGTGGCTGGACACAGTGGCGCCAACGTGGCGAATGCTGTTCCAAGCGCCGGCTGCAACCTGGCCCGCTGGCGTGTATGAAGTTGGCTTGCGCTACACCGGCCCAGACGACCGCGTGTTTAGTATCGACACCACTCTGTTTGTGAATGTCAAATCATGGAATTAGCAGCCGCGAATTTCGCCGGGCCCGCTCCATGCGTCTACACCACGCAGGCGCATGACTTCGCGATTGTTGCAGGCGCACACACTGGCCCGGTCGGTGCCGAGTACGAATTTGCAGGTGGGCAGACTGTTGTAGTGCTGCCTCATGCGCCGCCTGTCATTCAGTCGGCGCCCGTCCATTTGGGTATGCAAGGCCCACCAGGGGATGCGTTATACGGCTTTGATTACGACGCAATCGTTGGTGCAGCACTATCAATTTAAAGAGGTATAAATATGTCCGCTCAAACAAATATCGCCAGCGCATTTTTGCGCGTTGTAACCGCCATCAATGCCGTGGCAGGCCGCGTTGGAACACTATCAAGTCTGACCACGACAGATAAAACAAACATCGTCGCCGCACTCAATGAAGTCAAGGGCCTCATTCCGTCCGCAGCTGCAGTGATCAACGATGCGGCTACGTCCACGGGGTCTACGTGGTCAAGCACAAAAATCCAAAGCCAAATTACCGCCGCTATCACAGCACTTGTGAGCGGTGCGCCTGGTGCACAAGACACACTCGCAGAGCTTGCCGCGCAGATCACGGCACTTGCTGCCGCTGATGGGTCGTTATTGAGTTTTGGAGGTGCGCAGACACTCACAGCGGGGCAGCAATTGCAAGCATGCACTAATCTTGGTATTGGCGACCCATCACACAATTACGTGGCGGCAATTGAATCGGGCTTGAGCGCGGGGCTTTAAATGCAGGCGCAAATTTCAACAGCGTTCAGTCGTATGGTTGCTGCTGCAAATGCGGTCAATTCTAAAGCCGTGTCTTTGTCGACTGCACTTGCAACAAACGTCAGCTCTTTAGCAAGTTTATCTACAGTTGTAAGCGCTTCCGCTGGTTTTCGCAGACCTCAAACTCCGTCTATATTGTCACCTTCAAATGGATCGTCATTTGCTGGGACGGCGATCACTATCGAGGCACATTCACACCTAGACGTTGTCCCGGTTTATTGTGTCCAGGTGCAGCGAGCAACAAATTCAGGTTTCACGGAAAACGTCCAGGAGTCTTCTATTGCTCAAAGCTCGTCTCTCAGTGTCGTGATGCCCGCAACAACTTTTGGAGTGACGTATTACATCCGGGCAAGATGCATTGATGTTTTTGGCGGTTTTAGTGCGTGGTCATCTGTCAATTCATATTTATCAAGCCAAGCTGTTGAATTTGTTGGTGCAGCGCAGGATGGCACAGGAAATCAAAATAGTCGCAACTTGTCTATTTCGACTGCGCAGCTTGGAGACTTGTATTTGCAATCTGTCGCATATCAGGGCTCCTCGCCAACGCCGTCAGGCTTCACAAAAATATATGATGTGAATTCGTATTTAGACGGCACTACACATGCCGTATACGCAAAATTTGTTAGCTCTTCTGCAGAGGTCGCAGAGATTTCGGCTTATGGACGCCTGCTTGTGTGCTTGCGCGGTCTAACAGCTATCCCAAGTGTTGTCCCTGCGCTTAGCTACATGACTGGCGGCGTCACGTCCAGCAACATTTCCCTACCATCCGGCGGTGCTGGTTCTGAGTGTTTGGTTCTTGGGTGGGATAGATCAACATCACCGAATGCGCTGGGTAGTGGTTGGTCCCAAACATTTGGCGATGTGGGCGGGGGTGTGAATGGGTATTTCACGCCGGTAATTGGATTCTCTGCATCTGCAACTAGCGGGATTTCTTGGACGCGTGCGTCTGGAGCTTATGCAGCCCGTGCGTTGGCTTTCAAATTGAGATAAACAGCGAAGAATTTTGTTAAATACCTATCATTTTTGAGAGCTATCTTTTTATGTTTTTGGGTGGTAGCATTAGCGCGCAAAAGGCCGCGCGTTGGAAGATAAAAGGGAATTGACGCGATGGTAGAACACGAAATTACAGCGGTACTCACGCAGCTCACAAGTCAAGTGCAAACACTGAATCGTGACATGAGTGAGATCCGGGACGCGATGAAAGATGTTGCAAAAGCAATGAACCGGCTGGCACTGGCAGAAGAGAGAATTGCGCAAGTGAACGAAGCCCTTGGCCGAGCGTTCAAGCAGATCGACGCCGTAAATGACAAACTCGCAAAGTTTGACCCGGAATTGTCTGGTCGCGTGATGAAGCTCGAATTGAATCAGCCGCTGCAAAAGCAGGCTCAAACGTGGGTGCAAAACGCGGTATGGGCGGCGGTTGTGCTTGTCGGAATGTTCGCAGCGAAAAAACTTGGTTTGATGTAAAGGGGAATACGATGCGTGCTCGATACTGGTTTGTTTTCGGCGGGGCTTTGTTGACAATCGCCGCACTGTTTTTCACGGACCCGGACAAAGGGGTTTCCACAGCAATGATGCTGATGAATTTAGCGTCTGGAATTGTTGCGGTTGCGGCAGCTCATTTCGCGCTCAAGGCGATGTTCGACTACATCGACAGAAAGGGATTGTTCGATACTGCGTCGGCCAATCCGGTGGGCGCTGGGTTGATCTTTTTGAGTTTGGCAATCGTGCTGTACGGGCTGCTTGGGGTATTCGCCCCGCGTGCCCATGCGCAAGACCTGCGCACCTACATCCCCCCCCAAGCGAAGCAGTATTTGCCGGTGTTGGCAAATGAGCAGCGTGCGCACTTCACGGAAACCCCGGAGCCCGCGCAATTAGCTGCACTCATTGAGCATGAGAGTGGGTGTTTCTCGATGCCACGCAAGTGCTGGAACCCGCGCAGTCAGTTGAAAACGCAAAGGGAAGAGGGCGCAGGCTTTGGTCAGATCACCCGCGCTTACCGGGCCGATGGCTCTGAGCGCTTCGACAAGCTGGCCGAAATGCGCGGGCAGTACCAGGCGCTGGCTGGGTGGACATGGGCCAATGTGTACCAGCGGCCCGACTACCAACTACGGGCCGTAGCCCTGCTGATGCGCGAGAACTACATGGGATTGCGGGTTGTGTCAGACAAACGGGAGCGTTTAAAAATGGCCGATGCTGGCTATAACGGCGGCATAGGCGGGGTGCAATCAGACCGCCGCGCTTGCGGCCTCAAATACGGCTGCAATCCGCAGCTTTGGACGGGCCATGTTGCTACTACGTGCACAAAGTCGCGCCAGCCGATTTACGGCGGCCGCAGCGCTTGCGACATTAACCGTCACCACGTCGATGACGTGTGGGCGCGGATTGACAAATATCGGGTGTATCTATGAAAAAAGTTCTGATAGTCGTGGGTGTGGCGGTGGGCGGCTAATCGAAACACAAATCGGATTGGGGAATGATGGACAAAATTCTGGCGTGGTTTAGCCCGACACGATGGGCGATATTGTGCGTGGTGGGACTGGCCCTTGGCGGCTGTATTGCATGGGGTGTGCACACGCTGAAAGAATCGGGCCGCGATGAAATTCGCGCAGAGTGGGCCGCAGCAAATGCCCAGGCCGTCGAAGCTCAGGGAAAGCAAAACCAAGAGGCGACGACAGAGCACGCGACGAATACCGGCGCGGCGCAGGTGGTTTACAAAAACAAAATTCAAAGGGTTGTCGAATATGTGGCAAGCAATCAAAACGCTGGCAGCGCTGGGCATGTTGTGTGTCCTGCTGATGCTCAATTTATCGGGTTGTACAACGACACCAGCGCAGCCCGTTAAGCCGGTCATTAGCGATAGCCTGCGGGTAGCGTGTGAGCCGCTGCCGAAGCTGCGCACTGAGACGGGGCAAGACATGCGCGGGGCGCTGCTGCATAACCGCGCTGAGAGCGAGTTGGTTCACCAGGACTGCGCAAGCATGCACCGGGGCGTTTTAAAAGCCGTTGGCGTTGATCTGCTAGACGCCAAGCCGGTTGATAGATGGGCAGAGTTCGAACAAAAACTGAAAGGTATGAAATGAAAAAAATGATGATTGCATTTGCGGCCATGGCTGTGCTGGCACTTGCTGGGTGTTCCACAACGCAGTACGAAACTTACGCGCAGGCCCAGACGGCCAGTGCAAAGGCCGAGTCCGACGCTGAAACGGCGCGCATCATCGCGCTATCTCGCATCGCCGAATCCGGTGATGCCGCAGCAAAATCGAGCGCAATCATGGCTCTGGCTATGTCTGGCGTGAACAAAACCAAAACGGCCATTGCCGCTCCGGTAAACGAGGCTTTGCAATGGGCCCAGGTGCTTAGCCCGCTGGCTGGGCAGGGCCTGCAAGCGATGTTTAGCTACAAGCTTGGGGTGGTTCAATCCGACAACGGCGTGAAAACCGAGGGCATCCGCTACGGCACAATGTCTAACATTGCCGGGGCGGGGATCGAAGGGGCGGGCAAAGTCACACAGACAAAGCCCTGTATCGTGACAGAAGTCGTTATCCAGTGCGATTGACGCCCTAGACGTGCGCCAGGAAAATGGTCAGCCTGGTGTAAAGCTGGTGTAATTTGCTGCAAATCACTGCCATTTTTGGACGCTCAGTGCCGCCGCTCCCCTCTGAAAATGGCGCTCCTATGATGCGTCACTGGCATTCACACTGCAGGGGTCACATGTTCGATCCATGTACCGCCCACCAATAAAAACAACGACTTAGGCCGCATCACGCGGCCTTTGTTTTTTCGCTGGTGTAATTGCTGGTGTAATTTTCTGCACTGACCAGCGCCGACACTGCATCCAAACCCTTGCGTTGCTGCTCAATTTGAAGGTGTGCATAACGCGCCGCCGTCACTGTGACGCTTGAGTGGCCCAGCACTTTCGAGACTGTGTAAAGGTCGATCCCGTTCGTTATCATCATCGTCGCGCACGTCCTGCGCAGGTCGTGAAACGTGATGTGTGGCAGTCCTGCTCGTTCCCTGGCGCGTCTAAAGCTCGACTTTAGCCCCTCAAAATTGATCTGTAGCGGGAAATGCTGCAGCCATGGCCGCAGGGCAGGTGATATTGGCACCACTTTGGCCTTTTTCGTCTTTGTGTTCTGGGCAGGTATCGTGATGGTATCCGGCCCAATGTGCTCCGCTTTGATTTTGCAAAGCTCACCACGCCGCGCCCCTGTCAGCAAAGCGGCCCAAATAGCCGCCTTGGCCGGTGTGCTGCAGTGGTCAACAATGGCTTTAACTTGGTCAAGCGTCAGTACCACCTCCCGCTGATTCGAGACCTGCAACAACTTGATTCGATTGCCGTAATTCTCAGGGGTGTGGCCGTACTCCCAAGCCAGTGCAAGGCCCTTTTTCATAGCCGCCAAGCTCATATTGATCGTTGCCGGTGCATAGTGCCCTGTCATGTCTTTGATGATGTGCGCGGCGCACTCCCTCGCTTGGCTGGCAGTGTATTTTTCGGCCCACGGCGCGGCCCGTTTTGCGTGATGAATGCGGGTTTTGCCGCTGGCAAGCGTTTGGGCGTACTCGCAGTAACCGGCCAGCACTGCCGACATGGGTGGATCGCTTGGAATTGCGACCGATTTGCGGCCCACGGCCTGCCTCAGCTGCGCCTCGATTAGCTTGGCATCACCCGCAGTTGCGCCCTCCGGCAAGACTCTGTGAATGCGTTTGCTGTTGACCATGACGCCAACGTGACGGCGGCCCCTGTCGTCGATCCAGTTTGACATTTTCGGCCCCTTAGCCAGTTGGTTACTTCCGCAAGATCATACCGCTTGCACTTTGCCCCGGCTTCGTAGACTGGGACAGGCGGCTCTGATTGCTCCCAGCGCCGAACTGTGGACTCGCTGACCTGAAAGTGTGCGCAGAGCTGTTGCCGGGTCAATTTGTGATCGCTCATGCTTGGCCCTTCCATAGTTCGCAGTGGGCGTGTGGTGGGTCTGTGTCGTCATGTGGAATGAATTTACTGAAATACCCAAGCAGTGCAATACTGAAATAAAGCCACATCGAAAACCACGCGCAACCCTTGATGAATTCCTTCATTTCGGAATCCTCCCAACAGTAAACGTAACGCCAACGCCGCCGATTGAGTAGCTTTGCTGGCTGGTGATTTCGACGGGTTGCGTAACTTCGGCGGGGTCATCCGTCCAACCGCCAGCGCGGTCTACGCCGGTGATGCGGTAGGCGATGATCTTGTCCCACCTGTAGCCGTTTTCCGCGCTCATCGCGTGGCCTTCGAGATATTGCACATCAAACGTCACCCCCTCCGGCACAGGGCAATCCTCGCCATCGTGGTACGTCCAGCGGGTTTGCGGGGCGATGCGAAGTTCGTCTTCGTCGTACAACTCCACACAAAACCGGTCTCCGAATTTAATCAGGACGTGTGCATACTTTTCGTTTTCACGCCACTGCAAAAACTCGCCAATGTTCGTCATCGTGCCCCGTGGCACACGGCTCCAGTCGATTAGTTTCATTTAAACACCCACACAAGCAAAATAATGAGGGGCTCTAGCAGAGCCAATGAAAGCACAACAGCGACTGGCGCCAATATGATTGCTACTAAAAGTTTCCAGTTCATGGCTTTGTCTCCGTAGGCAACCGCATTGCTTTACCGACTGCGGCCCAAAATTCTTCGTGTTCGTTGCTCATGCTGCAATCTCCATTTGTTCAAGTTCGCTGTAGTTCGCACCGACAAGCGCGGCTGCGATCGGTGGGCAAACGCTGTTTCCGCATAGCCGCACCTGGGCGGTTTTGGTGAGCGGCTTGCCATCGGCACCACGGTCGATGATGTAGCCCACTGGGAAGCCCTGCGCTTTGAAAAGTTCATGGGGGGCCAGCATGCGCAGCCCTATGTCAACAATCGCGTACTCGGTGCCGTGCACGGTGACCAAGCCCATGCGGTCGCGTGTTGGCAGGGTGTGCATTGGCTCTGTCAGTGGCACTCCGTCTGCTTCATTCCCGTAATACTTGACTAGGAATGCCCGTACTTCGGCATGATGCGTACCCTGGGCGCTAATCGTGTGCAGTGGCTCAGTAACCGGGCCGCCCACGTTGTCACCACGCATCTTGACCAAGCGGCTGGTGACAAGTGCCGCAGCGGCCCCGCTGGCAGTGATTGTGTTTAGCGGGTCGGTAATGTCCCGGATACCGTGGCTGAATCGTTTTGTGCCATCTTTGCCTTCGCCGTGTCCAAGGTGCACTAGGTTGGCCGTGACTAGACTGTGATGGTCTACGCTAGTGACTGTGCCCATTGGGTCAGCTAAGTCGCTGCCAACCACGCCTGTGTAGTGCTTTGCCAAAAATGCAGTGACCAGTGCAAACCGGTTTTCGGTGGTTTGCGTAGGTAGCGGGTCGGCAAGGTCTGCCGTCCGGTGGTCGCCTTCGCGCTTGGCGCTGTGGTACTGCACAATGAATGGCTGGGCCGCATTCACGACATACCGCATCAACCCCTTGGCTATGCGGCGGCATGTGGCATCTGCCAGCGGCTTGCTACGCTCGAAAATGGACGGGCAGGGGATTGACCAGTCGATGCATTCGGCAGCAGTACGCCATGGCTTCATGCCCTTCGTTGGCACCTTGGCATGTGTCGGCTCAGGCCACACAATCGGCAGGCCATCACGTCGAGCGATCAGGAACAGACGCTTGCGAATTGTTGGCGCTCCAAAGTCACAGGCGCGAAGCTCACGGTGTTCAACGCGATAGCCGAGCGCTTCAAGCTGGCCTTTCCATTGCGCAAAGGTCTTGCCCTTGCGCTCAGGGCATGGCCTTCCATCGGGGGCTATTGGGCCCCACGTTTGAAACTCTTCCACGTTTTCTAGAAATATCATGCGCGGCTTGACAGCCTTGGCCCACTTCACCACCACCCAGGCCAAAGATCGAATCTTCTTGCTCACCGGCTTGCCGCCCTTGGCTTTGCTGAAATGCTTGCAATCGGGGGATGCCCAAAGCAGCCCCACCGGCTGGCCCTGGCACACGTCCAGCGGATCAACTTCAAACACGTCACTGCAAAAGTGCCTTGTTTGTGGGTGGTTCGCAGTGTGCAGGCTGATAGCGTCAGGGTCGTGGTTCACGGCCACGTCCGGTGGTCGGCCCACTGCAAGCTCAATGCCTGTCGATGCCCCGCCGCCACCCGCGAAAAGATCGACGATCAGTTCATGGTGCAGGGGTATTGCAAATTGTGGGGTTAGCATGTGTTGGGGCCTTGTATCTTCAATTCGGGGCGGTGTAGGCCGCCCCTAGGGTGTTATTTCATGACGCTGTATTCGCCGATAAGCACGTCCGCATGAGCGGCGCTATTGGCTCCAAGTCCCGTGCGCACTTTCGCTGCAAGTTCTTTTGCCATTTCTTCAATGTGCCCTTCGTGCTTCACGATGCGTAACCGCAGCGTAGGCTGTTGTTCGCTTGTCAGGATTGACAGGCGCATCACGAATACACGTCCCTCTAGTACGTCGTACGGCTGGCACTTGAAGTAAATCAGCGTTGGTATGCTCGACTTGCTGCTGGCTTGAATGCTTTCGAATGCCGATTGCTGTACCGACAGGTTGCTAACCGTGGTTTCCTTCTTCCGCACCGCTTCAATCGTGATGTTCCGGATGGCCGCCACGGCTTGTGCTGGCGGTATCACTTCGGTGTCTTCAAAAAACTGGACTTGGTACGCCCAATCTTCAAAAAACTCGGCCGCTTTCTTTTGCGTCTGGGCGCCCGCTACAAACGCCAGCAGCGCCTGGTAAGCTGCAGTCTGCTCCGGAGCGAAGCGGGCGCAATCGTCGGCGTGCCCGGGGGCTTCGGTGGTGCCCAAGTTCAATACAGCCGTGGCCGTCATTCGCCGGGGGGAAACAAACGTTTTGGTGCCGGTTTGCTTGAAAGCTTCAACATAGTCCGCAAAGCTCCCGAGGTGGGTTGTCAACATGGTCCCCCGTGCACGGCGGCGGATGGGCATGAATTCCTCGGTGCTTACCACGTTGAACTCGCTGGGCATGGCCACGGAAGGGGCGCCACTCGCCAGTGCCGCGTTGATCGCGGCGAAGGCGTGGGCGGATTGGATTTCTTTGATAGCTGATGCGTCCATTGCTCTGTTCTTTCTGTTCAATGTGAAGGGGTTTAGGGTTTTGCCTGGGCAAAAATGTCGAGCTGGTTTTCCGGCGCCAGCGTCAAGCGGCCACCTTTTCCGACAAACAGCGCGGTGGTGCGCTTTTCGTCCTCACTGGCCTTGCCGTCCATGGTGGGCCGCACAAATTTCAGCGTGTGAGTGCAGTGCACCTGTCCGGTGCCTGGGATGCGCTTAAACGCGAATTTGATGGCTACTTCGCCTTCTTTCTCGTTGTCGATTGCAGCGGCAGCGACTTGTGAAAGTGCGGCCGACAGTTTGCGCTCAAACACGCCTGCGTCCAGGTCGCTAAGGAATGCCTGCACATCGGTTGCCGTGAGTGCAGGGGCTTGGGTTTGTCCAATAGTCTTCATGATGGTCCTTTGGGGTTAAAACTGGCTTGCGGTCTTGGATAACGTCAGTGGCCCCGCCGCCCGGGCACTGCATTCATTGAGCACACGTATCCACATGCTTCGTGTGCACTGCGTCAAAAATGCCAGGTGCACGTCCACCATTGTTTGGGCGGCGCCAATTCCGGTACCGGTTAGCAGCAGGGATTTGCCGGAGTCCATGCGGGCCATGGCTTGCTCAATTTCGGCTTTGGCTGTACGCAGGTCGTCGCCATGGCCGCTTTCAAGCCCGTTTGCTTCAAGCTGTATGCATGATTCACACGCGGCCAGCACCACGGCGGCATCTTCGCGGGTGCCACGGCCTTCGGTGATGCTACTCAGGCAGGCGCACAGGGCCGTGTCCAGCGCTTTAATCTCGTCGGCGCGAAGCGGGTTGTTTTGGTCGAGCACATTTAGGATTGAAAATGCGCGTTCAACGGTGGGTGTGGCGCGCAGGCGCTTGGCCCGAGCGCTCATGCGGTGGGCGGTTTTCATGGTTTGCGCTCTACTTGTTGTGCCACATGGCCCTTGGGCCACACCAATTGCCCAAGGGCCAGGCTTGGCAGCCGGTAGGCATCCATTGCGCCTGGTCGGCCGGAAAATGGGGCCAGTTCCGGCGCGGTGTATGTTGGGTCGAAGAATGTGCAGCGCGGTTTTGCGCTTTGAACGACTTTTAAATTAGACATTCGATACCCCTTGTGCGGCTTTGAGTTGATCGACTTCCTGAGCAAGCACTGAATAAATGCGTTGAAAATGTTCATTCGGGCTGGGCCATGACCAGCATTTTGGCTGAGACGCCAGGGGCTCAATGCCGGAAAGCACCGCCCAGTCGCCCATGGCGTTGGGGTGCATGAGGTATTTGCGCTCAGTGGCCAAGGCCACCAGGTCAAAGTGTTTGATTTTTTCGTAATTCGAGCGAAATGCATGCTCTACACCGAAGCGGCGCAGTACGGCGGCTTGCAGCCGGCTTTCGATGCGACCGAGGCCGTAATTGGGGCCACACTCCCATTGCGTGATAGCTGCTTTCACCGGGCTTGGCACGTCTGAAAAATAGGCCTCGTGGGCATCGTGTAGCAGCGCGGCCAGTTGCACGATGGGGTGCAAACCGGCAATTTTTGCAAGATCGGCTACCAAAATAGAGTGCTCTGCGACTGAGTAGGGGTAGGTGGTGGCGCCGCAAAATCGTGGCAGGCGCGATAGGTGCATGGCAATGTCCACAATGCTTATTTGGTCGGCTTGTGGGTTTGGTATGTCGATTCGGTTGCCCGAGTAGGTGGTCAGGAATGTCATATTCTTGGCTTAGAGTTGATCGAAACGTGTGATGCCGTGCGTCCATTGCGCCTGGGGAGCGGCGCCACGTTGTAGGGCAATGCTTGGCGGCACCCACTCGGGCTCAGTGCCGGTTTTAAAGTACTCTGGGTAGTTTTCCCGCACCCAGAAAACAGCAGCTTTAAGAACGTATTCAGGCTTTTGGGCTGCATCTACAAGTGCTTTCGCGGCGGCAGGTGGTAACAGTGTGCAAATGGGTTTTGGTGTAGTCATGAAAGTGGCTCCGTTAATCAATTCCAGCGCTCTTTTGCAAGGGTGCAGCGCGTAACCAAGCCGAACAATTCACCGCGCTGGGGTTGTATGTGGTCGGCCTCAATTTGCAATGGTGTGCCCGCTTTCAATTGTTTGATGTGGGCTTCGTACCAGTTTGCCGCCTCGGTGCCTGCCCATACGAACATGGCACGCTGGGTGCGGTGGCCGTTTCGCTCAACCACCGGTAGCAATACGCTGCGGGTGCCGTCCTTGGCTATGCCGGTGGTGGCCGGGTAGCGCAAAAAGAACAGGCCTTGGGCTTTCATACGCGCCAGTCCTTGGCAGGGGTGTCAAGCACGGGTAGGGCACTTGGTATGCGCAGCCTTTGGCGAAGCTCTAGGGCTTGGTTTGCATCATCAAGTTCCACGCACACTTCGGCGGTGGTGTCGTCACGCGGGCTTTTTTGGTCCAGCACCATGAGTGAGGCGCCAATGCTTTCAACCAGCCGCACAGTGATGGCTTCCAGGGCGCGAGATGCCGCGTAGGCTGCGGCGTATATAAAAGCTGCCAGCGCAACGTATGGTGCCGCCAATTTGGCCCAGTCTGGTGTGGTGGGCGCGGGGGAGCAAGATACAAGTGCCACGGTAACGCCGTAAATGGCAACGGCGGCGGGTAGTCGGTAGTTACGGTAGTTCATGGTGGTTTGCAGTGGTTGGTTTGTGGGTTTCGTCCAGCGCTGGCCCAGCCCAGCCCAGCAGTAGGGCCAGTGCGGCGGCAATGAGGGTTGTGCGTGTCATAGCGGCCTCGCAGTTGCGCCCATGGCGCCCAAGGCGTCAATGGCCCACAGGACAGCGGCAATGCTGCTGCTGAAAAGGCCGGTGTACGTGCGGCCTTTGGCTTTGATTTGGTAGAGCTTCATGCGCTTGGCCTACGTGCTCTTATTGGCCGGCTGCGCGTAACTTACGGAACACGCTGAGAGCTTGTTGCTCTAAGTACTGCCGATTGGTGCCAATTGAGCCAAGCCAGATTTTTTTAGCTACAGCAGATGTGCTAACGATTTCACCAGCTAGTGCAAACATCAATGTTTTCATTTCCATCCCCATCAAAATGCGCAAATTGCGCTTTTCTCCACCATGGTGGCCCTGCAACCGCCCGAAAGAGCCGGCACCACCGGATTTCAAGCCCCGCGCCCAGTAGCCCCTGGGTCTTACCTGCCTGCCTCGCACTCGATTCGTCTCGCGCTGACGGGTGTTGATGGGGTGAATATTAGCCTTGGCGTAATTGTTTGTCAATAGCCAAGGCGTAATTATTTTGATGCTCCTGTTTCATGAGGAATTTACAGGGCGAAAAAAAACCCGCCGAAGCGGGGATTTTGATGGTGTCAAATGAAATTTGCTACGCTTTTGGCAGGTCAAGAAAATGTGCCAGCCACCGTTCCCAAAATGGGAGCGTCTTTGTGGGGATCCCCTTTGCGTTTCCTAGTTCGTTTTGGCATAGCCGGGTGAGGGCTGATAGCTGTGGGGGCTCATCAGCTCCGATGCTAATTCCTTTTGCTTCTGCAATGTCCAGCTGCGCAGAATTCATGGCCCCTGCCGCAACCACTTCGCTTTCCAGTGCAACAAATCGGGCGGCTAAAAGTGCGTGCGCACGGGCGCGATCTGACCAGCCAAACACAATGCCAGGCAGGGTAACGGCGGCAACAACGGCCCCCGCCATGGCTTTGTATTCTGCAGTAGGAAGGTACTCGGACAGGGCTGCTGTGCTGGCTATAAGTGCAGCGCTGGCGGTAAGTTTGTCGCACAAGGCAAAGAAGCGTTCACGCTTGCGGTGGTATAGGCTGCTAAGCTGGCAGTTATAGGTAATTAACTGCCTGCGCGACCAGTTGTCTACGGTCCATTGCGCTGTTTCTGTTGACATGTGTCCTTCAATCAGTCACGTTTCGGCGGGTTTCCTGTGTCTGGAGCCGGTTGCCGAGAGGTGACATGCGATGGAGCCCGGTCCCTTATGCCGTATTCTACGTTACGCCCTGGGCTTTGAGGAGTGCTTCTGGTTGCTCGCTCTTGAGTTGGCTGCTTGGGTTGTGGGTTTGGTTTTGGTGGGGTTGTTGCCATTACTTTCCTTGTGGTTTGAAAAACTGATCATTTGCCGCCTGTGCCTGTTCCCGTGGCTTGCTCTGGTTTCGCAAGAGCATCTAGCAATCGAATTGCGGTAGCCCACTGGTCTTGTGGGATTGACTCAAATACCGCCATTGCCTTTCCTCGTTGATCTTCTGTGCCAGTGAGGTCAGAGTAGGTTACTGGTGTGTCCATCCATCCATTGGGGAGACTTAGCGCTGCCTCGATTTTTCGGGCAAGTTCGTCGCCCATTGAGCGCGGCTTGCCGGTTCTGCTGTGCGGCGCCTTTGTCCTAATTTGGGAAAGAGTTGAGTCGGTTCTTGGCAGTCCGAGCGCGTCATTCAATTCAGCAAGGCTATCTGAGTGGCGCTTTACAAGAATATTGAGGCGGTCTAGGCGTGTTTCTGAGATGGTTTTCATCGTCTTTTATTAAATCCGTGTTTTCGGTAAAAGAAAATTGGTCTAGGGCTATTGACAAGCAATTACGCCGGGGCTAATATCGCTCCTATGGAACTTAAAAACTGGGTAAAGCAACAGCGTGGGCGGTCTTTGAGTCTCGCAAAGTCGCTCAATGTTTCCGCGCCGACCGTTTCTGACTGGGTGACCG
>Ga0075163_10002067_pt1 | contig 27053 bp, 22 predicted proteins | sample JI1023141ADNA_FD_71478 | JGI IMG/M metagenome (GOLD analysis project Ga0075163, IMG submission 71478) | Wastewater effluent complex algal communities from Wisconsin, to seasonally profile nutrient transformation and Carbon sequestration -... | ecosystem: Engineered > WWTP > Effluent > Algae...
TGCATTAATGCTTCAATACAAAAGGTTTCAAGAGCGCCAGCAAATCGCTCATTCTCTGTTTTTATGCCCTTAATAACAGGTATCGCCATCCACTCTTCTGCGAAATCAGCATAAATATCAAGCATTTGCCTTGTTTCAACTAATGCTTCTTCAGCGGTGGCGTGCGCTGTATGACCTTCTTGCCATAAGAATTCTGCTGTTCTCAAAAACAAACGGGTACGCATCTCCCATCTTACAACATTCGCCCATTGATTAATCAACAAGGGCAAATCTCGATACGACTGTATCCAACCTCTGTAGGTGTTCCAAATAATAGTCTCTGATGTTGGACGGATAATCAGCTCTTCTTCTAATTTAGCAGTTTCATCAACAACTATTTCTCCATTTTCACCATTTTTCAAACGATAATGTGTAACTACTGCACACTCTTTGGCAAATCCTTCCACATGGCTAGCTTCTTTTGAAAAAAAAGATTTAGGTATAAACAATGGAAAATAGGCATTTTGATGACCGGTATCTTTAAACATCTTATCGAGAGCGGCTTGCATTTTTTCCCAAATAGAAAACCCATACGGCTTAATTACCATACAACCTCTTACGGCTGAATTTTCAGCTAAATCAGCCTTTACCACTAACTCATTGTACCACTGCGAATAGTTCTCTTTACGTGTTGAAAATTCCTTGCTCATTTTTTAACTTTTGGTTTTGGTATACTTATTGTAATTTTACTCGGCATTGAAGAATGAACGGCAAAAGTAAAAATTTAAACCATTGCCCTTATTCAGAGTCAATATAATAATTACAATCTAATAAACATGAAAACTACCCTCTATTTATTGCTGTCAAGTATAGTATTTGCCAGCGCATGTAGTTCAACCAATCAATCGGTTAAAAACACTACAGATGATGTTTATTACTCATCACAAGATGCAAAAAAGGAAATTGAAGATAAAAAGGCTGTTTTAGATGCTGCAGCAGAAAAGAATCGATTAAAGAAAACAAACCCTGATAATTTTACTAGTTCCGAAAATACACAACAAGGAACTTCAGAAGTAGTAACTGATGATTATTATGACCCAAATAGCAGTTCAACCACCAATTCAAGTAGCAATACTGAAACAGATGCAAATGGGAATACTTACGTAACTAATAATTATTATACTAACGATTATTCAAGCGATGATTATTACGACTATGCCTATGCTTCACGTATAAGAAGATTCCACAGACCTTCAAGCTATTGGGGGTATTATGATCCGTTTTATACCGATTTGTATTACTATAATTCCCAACCTTCTTGCTGGGGTACTAGTATATATACCAGCTATAATTTTTGGAGTCCAAATACAACAATTATCATTGGAAGCAATTGGGGGTACAATCCTTGGAGACCCTACGGGTATTATGGTTATTCTACTTGGGGCTATTCTGATCCTTGGTATGGTTACAATTACAATCCTTATGGATTTGGTTATGGTTATGGTGGATATTGGAACGGATATAACCAAGGATATGCAAACGGATATTGGAATGGTTATTATAATGGTTTTTCAAATGCTTATAATGGAACTAATTATTATTACAATAGTTTTGAAAATAAAAACACCTACTATGGTCCGCGAAATTCAACTGCAACCAATGGCACCGGTACTCATGGAAGGGGGCATGACCGAAATACATTCGGCGAAAAATATGAAAGAGCGGTGCTAGTTGACCGTGGAAAAGTGAATGATATTAAGCCCGCTGTAGATGAAATTAGACCAGTAAAAAATGGTATAAATTCAGAGACCATAAATAGCGGACGCCCAAATACAAAAGGGAATGATGTAAACACTTCCGATATTCCTGGCAAATCAAACACAACCTCGCCTGCAAACACAGGTAGACCAAATAATTCTGCAACTACAAACCCTGCAAACGACTCACCTGTTAAAGGAGGTAATGCAACAAATTCTACAACCGGTAAACCAAAATGGACTACTAAAAATGATGATGTTCCAGTGAAAGGAAACACTTCAGAACCTTTAATCGGGACAGGAAGACCTAACCATTCAAATACCACAACGAATGACGTGAACGAACCTGTTCGACCAAATCCATCAAATGGAGGGGGAAGACCAAATTCAAATTGGAATTCAACCAATACACCTAGAACAACTACAGATGATGCTCCTGCTAATCCACGAAATGAAAACATAGGAAGACCAAGAACTGAACCGAGCAGAAACCCAACAATACAAAATCAAAATAATGAAACTCCTGTAAATGTTCGTCCTAACCCATCACAAAATGAAGGTCGACCAAGAAGAAATACTTTAGAAAGTGCTCCAAGACAAGATCGCAGTAACAAAAACAATTCGTATCAGCAACCTCGTCAGGAAAGACCTCAATATGAGCAACCACGTCAGGAAAGACCTAACTTTGAACAACCTCGTCAGGAAAGTCCAAGAATGCAGCAAAACACCCCGTCGCAGCGAGAGAATAATTCAACCGGTGGAGGTCGCAGAAGATAATTGTATACAACTTAATTCTTAGAAATGAAAAAACTTGTTTTATCAATAAGTATAGCTACCGCTTTGTGCATAAACACACAAGCACAAAATCAGGTAGATGCCCTTAGGTATTCGCAAATTACTTATGGCGGAACCGCAAGATATGTGGGAGTAGGTGGTGCATTTGGTGCATTTGGTGCCGATGCAAGCACTTTAAGCTCAAATCCTGCAGGAATTGGAATGTATCGAAAATCTGATTTAACCTTTACTCCTACCTTCTATAACGGTAACACTACCAGTACATACAATGGTGCTACTAATAGAGATGCTAAATTGAATTTTAATTTTGGAAATGCTGCCTTTATTATCAACATACCAAAAGCAAAAAATGATGGCAACAAGGAATGGAAGAGTTTTAGTTTTGGAATTTCTTATAATAGACAGAATAATTTCCACAACCGTATTTTCATTGAAAGCAATACGAAAGGTTCTTCACTATTGAAACAATACGTAGCAGAGGCGAATGGTTACAATCCTCTAAGCTTAAATTTATTTGGGAATGATTTAGCATATCAAACCTATTTAATTGACACTATACCGGGAGAAACGAACAGCTATTTTGCAAATACAAATTTCAACTCCTCTACCCATAAAAAATCAATAGAGCAATCGGGCGCTATGGGAGAAACGGCACTTTCATTTGGTGCTAACTACAACAATAAACTATACCTTGGAGCTAGTATCGGGTTTGACAAAATAAAATACGAAGAAAGCTCTCGCTATGAAGAAAGCGATAACGATACTGGAAAAACAGGAAATTATATTGCCTTATACAATATGGATTTAAAAAAGTTTGTTTTAGATGAGAAATACAGCACAAGTGGAAGAGGGGTAAACTTAAAAGCGGGTGCTATTTACTCTGTTTTTGATTGGTTAAAAATTGGCGCTGCAGTTCATAGTCCAACTTACTTTTATTCAATGACAGACGTTTACAGTGATAGCATTACAGCGACCTATTCTTATTTTGAAACTCCAGATTCAACCGGTTATTATCCAAATGGACGCACACTTACCTATTCGTCGCCGGAAGGACTGTTTGAATATAGTTTATCAACTCCTTTTAGAGCCATTGCAAGTATTGGATTTTTAATAAATAAGCGCGGACTTATTAGTGCCGATTACGAATATGTAAATTATTCACAAGCACGATTAAATTCTGATAATGATGAGTTTAGAGATGCTAATAAAAGTATTCAAACGGAATATACTTCAGCTTCAAACATTCGAGTTGGAACAGAATGGCGCTTCGAGCCTTTTAGTATTCGAGCTGGATATTCATTTTATGGAAGTCCTTATAAAAACAAAATAAACAACGGCAGCAGAAGCACCTATTCAGTAGGCTTTGGATACAAGCTTGAAGTATTTTACTTGGATGTAGCCTATCAACTTACACAAAGTAAAGAAAAGTATTACATGTACGATGCAGGCTTTGTAAATGAAAGCAGCAATAAAATTCAATCCGGTGCTTTACTTACGACTATCGGTTTTAAATTTTAGCAATTAAGCCACTAAACTTCTACCTGCAGGATATTTCCCGTTGATTAGCCGTTTTACTTTATCAGGATTTGCAATATACCATTCAAATTCGGCTCTGAAATGACGGATAGCACTTGCGATTGGCCAAGCAGCTGCGTCGCCAAGAGGACAAATTGTATTTCCTTCAATTTTTTTAGCCACATCGACTAATAAATCAATATCGCTCATTTTACCATGACCATGTATAATTCGGTGTAGTACTTTTTCGAGCCAACCTGTTCCTTCGCGACATGGACTGCATTGTCCACAGCTTTCATGGTGGTAGAAGCGTGCAAACGTATATAATCCATGCGGTATTGAAGCATCTTCATCGTATACAATAAAACCTCCTGAACCAAGCATTGAACCGCTTACAAATCCTCCATCACTTAATGATTCGTAACTCATTAATCGAGGTTCACCATTAGCTGTTTTTAAAATCAACTCGGTTGGCAAAATAGGAACTGAAGAACCTCCCGGAACGCAAGCCTTCATTTTTTTTCCATTGGGAATTCCACCGCAATACTCATCACTGAAAATGAACTCCTCAACCGGCAACCCTAATTCAATTTCATACACTCCTCGCTTATTAATATTTCCGCTGGCAGAAATTAATTTTGTACCTGTACTTCGTCCTATACCAATTTTGGCATACTCGTCGCCACCCATTTTAAGAATTGGCACTACAGAAGCAATTGTTTCGACATTATTAACTACGGTTGGGCTTGCATATAAACCTGCAATAGCTGGAAATGGAGGTTTCATTCGAGGATTACCTCGCTTACCTTCAAGCGATTCGAGCAAGGCAGTTTCTTCTCCACAAATGTATGCACCAGCGCCAATGTGGACATATAAGTCAAGAGAATAATCAGACCCTAATATATTTTTTCCTAACCACCCTGCTGCATAAGCCTCTTCAATAGCACGCTCTAGCACGCGCATTACATAGTAATATTCGCCTCGAATGTAAATGAAAGAAGTATTAGCACCCAAAGCATAACTTGAAGCAATCATCCCTTCAATAAAAAGGTGAGGATGTTTTTCCATGAGGTAGCGATCCTTAAAAGTCCCAGGTTCACTTTCGTCTGCATTACAAACCAGGTATCTGGGTTTGCTCGACTTTCGATCAAGAAAGCTCCATTTCATGCCTGCAGGAAATCCCGCACCACCTCTACCTCGTAAACCCGACTTTTTAACTTCTTCCATTACCTCATCAGGGGTCATGGTTTTGATAGCCTTTTCAACGGTTGAATAACCACCCAATGAACGGTACACTTCAAGTGTTTCAATACCTTTAACACCATCGTGTTCTAACAATAATTTTCTTCCCATTCTTCTATGTATTCGAAAATAATTTTCTTTCTTGTTATTAAATTTCTATCCCAAAGCCCTTTGTATAGGCACTTCGTTGATTTAGTGTTCGCAATTTTTCAACTAAATTATCCGCCTTCTCGGAAGTTAAGTTTTCGAAAAAATCGGCACCGCATTGCAGCATAGGTGCTGTACCACATGAACCCAGGCATTCTACAGTTTTTAATGTGAACATCCCATCCGGAGTTGTTTCTCCAACTTTAATTTTAAGTTTCTTTTCTAAGTGTTCTACTAACTCATCGGCACCGCGCAACCAACAAGGGGCAGTTCTACAAACTTCAAGCAAACACTTACCGACCGGCTTCAAGTTAAACATGCTGTAAAAAGAGGCAACCTCATACACTTCAATTGGTAGTATTCCTAATATACCTGCAACATAATCCATAGTAGCAGGGCTTAGCCATCCGTCAAATTCAGCTTGAGCTAAATGCAACAAAGGAATGAGTGCTGATTTTTTTCGATCGGACGGATAGCGTGCTATAATTTTATCCGCTACTGCTTGAGTTTGTTCAGAGAATTTTATGCTGTTCATGTTTCAAAGTTCTTAATTAAGCATCGAGTTCGCCTGCAATAACATTCATACTACTCATAGTTAGAATGGCATCGCTAAGCATAGCTCCTTTAATCATTTCGGGATAAGCCTGATAGTATATAAAACAAGGTCTTCTGAAGTGCAAACGATAAGGTGTTCGTCCTCCATCACTGATTAAATAAAAACCTAATTCCCCATTACCACCTTCAACACAATGATAAACTTCACCAGCCGGAATGGCAGTTTCGCCCATCACAATTTTGAAGTGATAAATGAGTGCTTCCATATTATTATAAACTTCCTCTTTGGGTGGCAAATAAAAATCGGGAACATCTCCAAAATAGGCGTTCCCAGAAGGCATTTTTTGTAATGCTTGTTTGATAATGCTGATACTTTGCCACATTTCTTCTTCACGCACCATAAACCTATCGTAGGTATCTCCTTGCGTTCCAACCGGAATAGAGAAATCAAAATCTTGATACGATGAATAAGGAGTCGCTACACGCACATCATAATCAACACCGGCTGCACGTAAATTTGGCCCTGTAAAGCTATAGGACAATGCCTTTTCTGCTGAAATTGGTCCGCAATTTATGGTACGGTCCATAAATATACGATTGCGCATAATGAGCTTTTCCCATTCACGCAATCCTACTGGAAATTCAGTTAAAAATTTATCTAATTTTGCCCAAGCAGCAGCTGGAAAATCGCGCTCAAATCCACCTATTCGACCAATATTGGTAGTTAAACGGGCGCCACATATTTCTTCAAAAATTTCATAAATTTTTTCACGAAATTGAAACACGTGTAAAAAACCTGTCATTGCTCCTGTATCAACACCTATAACTGAATTACAAACAAGATGGTCGGCGATACGCGAAAGTTCCATAATAATGACACGCATGTACTCAACTCGCTTAGGAATTTCGGCTTTAATGAGTTTTTCAACCGTCATGTGCCAACCCATATTGTTAATCGGGGAAGAACAGTAATTTAAACGATCGGTGATAGGTGTAATTTGATTGTAAGGCCTTCGTTCGGCAAGCTTTTCAAAAGCTCTGTGTATGTAACCGATTGTTGGAGTAGCATCAACTATAATTTCTCCATCCATTTTCAGTACATTCTGAAAAATTCCATGGGTTGCCGGGTGTGTTGGCCCAAGATTAAGGATTGAGTATTCCTTTTCAGGATTTACCAATACATCGCTGGGTGAATTTTTTTGTATATCTGCCATCGTATCTAACTATTATTATCGTCCAAACTGTGCATCATTTTTATCGAGTCGTACCTGGTCTTCCAAAGGAAATTCCTTTCTAAGCGGATGGATTAGCATATCATCCACATTTAAAATGCGTTTTAGGTTGGGATGTCCTTTAAAATGTATCCCATAAAAGTCAAATGTTTCGCGCTCCATCCAATTTGCACCTGGAAAAATTGTAGTAAGGGTTTCCAATTCTGGATGCTCTCCATTCATATTTACTTTCAATCGAAGGCGGTAATTATTTACAAGGTTATGCAAGTGATACACCACTTGAAACTTCTCAGAAGCATCCGGAAAATGCACTGCACATATATCGGTTAGAAACCGAAATTGAAGGGATTCATCGTTATATAAAAACTGTACAACATCTTTTATCTTTTCCTTCTTAACCGTAATCGTTAGAAAATCAAAAGGAGTTTCAGTACTTAAAATATCATCTCCAAAATGTGCTTTAAGTGATTCGGCAATTTGAAGCTGGTTTTCTTTTGTCATCATTCTCTATAATACTATTCAGTTGAAAAATGCCGAAATTAAATAATGCCGTATTCGGCTAACATGGCTTTGTATTCAGGAGTTTCTCGTCTTCGTCGGGATTCATTTTGCACGAGTTCTTGAATCTTCATAACACCATCGAGTACTTGCTCAGGACGTGGTGGGCAACCGGGAATATATACATCCACTGGAATAATTCTATCTATTCCTTGTAAAACACTATAAGTATCAAATATTCCTCCGGTACATGCACAGGCACCCATGCTCAATACCCATTTAGGTTCGGCCATTTGTTCATAAACCTGTCGTAATACCGGTCCCATTCTTTTTGAAATGGTTCCCATTACCATTAACAAATCGGCTTGTCGCGGTGAAAAACTAAGACGTTCTGAGCCAAATCGAGCCAAATCGTAAGTACTTGCCATGGTAGCCATAAACTCAATACCACAACAAGAAGTAGCAAAAGGAAGAGGCCATAAAGAATTCTTTCTAGCAAGACCAACTACATCATCTAGTTTGGTTGCAAAAAAACCGGCACCTTCTATTCCTTCGGGTTTATAATCAGCTCTAATATCTACAGCCATAATTATGGTTTTCTAAAATAAATTGAATGAATTTGTTTATTCACAGATTTAATAAAATTATTCCCATTTAAGTGCACCCTTTTTAATGATGTAATAAAATCCTACCAATAAAAAGAATATAAACAGTAACATTTCAACAAATCCAAGCATTCCAAGTTCTTTAAAATTCACAGCCCATGGGTACATGAATATTACCTCCACATCAAAAAGAACAAATAAAATTGCTACTAAGAAATACTTAATACTAAATGGCATTCGTGCATTACCTTGAGATTCGATACCGCATTCGAAAGACTCCAATTTAATTTTTGATTTTCTTTTAGGACCCATCCAATGGGTGAGTGCCATCACCAGCAACACAAAACCGAGGGCAACTATGGCCATCAGTGCAATTGGAAAATAATCGAGCAATACGCTTTGGTTTGTCATGATTGTTACTTCATTTTTGTGTGAACAAATTTAGAGATTATCTAAGATTAAGCAATAGTAAAATCGTGTCTAATATTTTACCCCCATGTTGTACAGCATAAACGAATATATATCGGTATCTTCTGCAATAATTTTAGAAGTTGGCTTACCGGTTGCACCATGTCCTGCATTAAAATCGATACGAATCAATGATGGATTGGGCCCTTTGTGTTTTTCTTGCAGGGCAGCAATATATTTAAACGAATGTGCAGGTACAACTCTATCGTCGTGATCGGCGGTGGTAACCATAACCGCCGGATATTCTACATTTTGGTGAATATTATGCAAGGGTGAATAGCCATACAAATTTTTGAAATGGCGCAAGCTATCGCTTGAACCATAATCGTTAATCCATCCCCACCCAACTGTGAACTTTTGAAAACGCAACATATCCATAACTCCTACTTTAGGAAAAGCCACTTTAAATAAATCGGGACGCTGATTCATAACGGCTCCAATCAGCAAACCACCGTTGGACCTACCTATAATCGCTAGCTTTTGAGGATTTGTGTATTTCTGAGCTATTAAATATTCAGCTGCAGCAATAAAATCGTCAAATACATTTTGCTTGTTTAGTTGCATTCCTGCTTTGTGCCAATTTTCTCCATATTCGCCACCTCCTCGGATATTCGCATGAGCATATACTCCTCCGGCTTCAAGCAATGCCATTAGAGGGGCATTGAATTCGGGATACTTACTGAGATTAAACCCACCGTAGGCAAAAAGTAAAGTAGGGTTATCGGAGGTTAATTTTATTCCTTTCTTATTGGTAATAAACAAAGGAATTTTAGTACCGTCTTTACTAGGATAAAAAACCTGTTTGGTTTCGTAATCGTCTACATTAAATTTAACTTCAGGTTTGGCAAAAATTAAAGCTTGCTTGTTCGACAATTCATATTTAAAAACTGTAGGCGGATAAATAAAAGAGGTAAATGTGTAAAACAAGAATTTATCACTTCTAGCTCCTCCCTCAATTTCAACCGTACCAAGACCCGGCAAAGGAACCTCTACTTCATCCTTTCCATAATAGTCGTATTGCAATACCCTGCTACTTACATCTTTGAGGTAATTCACAAATAATTTTCCACCAAGAGTGCTTGTTTGTTTAATAATTTCAGCTTTTTCGGGGACTATGGTTTTCCATTTATCTTGTTTCGGATTTAGCGGATCAACCAGTACAATTTTATTATTAGGTGCTTGATTATTGGTATTAACTAAAAACATGTCTCCAACTGCATTAATTACCTCATAATCGTAATCGAAACCTTCGAAAAGTATTTTAAAATCTGAGTTAAGTTGTGTCGCTGGTTTATACAGCACTTGCATACCGTCCTTACCAACATCTCTTACGTACAACAAAATATAATTCTCATCTTCGGTTACTTGGGCATGCACGTATCGTTGAGGATGTCGTAGGTCTTCATAAATTAATTTATCTTTCGACTGAGGCTCGCCTAATTTATGGTAATAAATTTTTTGAAACTCATTCTTCATACTAAGTTCCTTTCCCTTTTCAGGAACCGCATAACCACTATAATAAAAACCATTGCCAAACCACGCAGGACTTGGAAATTTCACCCATTTAATTTTGTCTTCCAATACCTTTTTTGTTGCAATTTCAATGATCTCAATTCGTTGCCAATCACTACCTGAACTTGAAATAGAATAAGCGAGGTATTTCCCGTCTTTTGAAGTACCATTGAGTGTTATTGCAACAGTACCATCATCTGCAAATTTATTGGGGTCAATTAAAACTTCCGGTGTTCCAGAAAGACCATTTTGCACATAGAAAACAGGTTGATTTTGCAACCCATTATTGCGACTGAAAATATACTTATCACCTACTCTAAAAGGTGATGTATATTTTGGAAAATTAATAAAATCGCTAATACGTTTTCGCATTTTTTCGCGAAAGGGAATTTGACTTAAATAGTCTTCTGTAACTTTATTTTGTGCAACAACCCATGCTTTCACTTTTGCAGCTGTGTCGTCTTCGAGCCAGCGATAAGGATCTTTGACTATAGTTCCAAAGTAATCATCTTGTTGATCGACCGTTGGAGTTTCAGGATATTTAAATCGAATATTAGTTTGAGCAAAAGACATGGTATAGCTTAAAAATAAGGGTGCAAACCATTTTACTTTAAAATTAACTAGCATGTAAACGGAATAGATTAGTTGGAGTTAAAATAGTAGATTAATGTTTTATATTGCCTTGTGACGAGGCAATCAAAGCCCATTGGATGTTAATGAATTATTTTACAAAACATACGTAAATCTTGTTTAGGTCGATCATTACTTCCATTTTCAACTGCCGCGATTTTGTCGATTACATCCATACCTTCTATTACTTCACCAAAAACAGTGTATTCTCCATCGAGGTGAGGAGTTCCACCTATTTCACTATACACCTTTCTTTGTTCTTCGGTATATTTGAAAGGGACCAACTTAGCAGCTTCGGCATTCGTTAACTCTTCAGCTATTTTATTTAAAACAGCTAGGGTATCTTGATTTTGATTTTGTTGATTCGCTATAAATCTATTTTTAAGCGCATCATTCTCGGGACGCATAATTATTTGTTGAAATAAACCTTGCTTTAATTGCATGTTGTGTCGGCTTTCCATAGCATCTAAATCGCTAGGTGCGAATTTATTTCCTTGAACAATATAAAATTGGCATCCGCTAGAAGCTTTTAATGGATTAACATTATCGCCTTGACGAGCAGCAGCCAGTGCCCCTTTTTTGTGAAAAAATGCCGGTTTAATTTCTGCAGGTAAGGTATAGCCTACATCACCATTACCTAGCATCGCTTCGGGTGTTGCATTTTTGCTGGTAACATCGCCCCCTTGAATCATAAAATTGCTGATAACTCTGTGAAACAACGTACTATCGAGTGTTTTTTCACGAACGAGTTTTAAAAAATTATCTCTATGAATTGGTGTTTCATTGTAGAGTTTTACTTTGATGATTCCAAGGGAGGTTGAAATTTGTACAACACTATCAGTTGCATTGGCAGTAATAACAGGCTTTTCTTGTTTTTTTGTTTTCTGAGAAAATGCACTTGATGTAAATAATCCCAACGATAGAAGTAACAAGGTTGTTTTTTTCATGCTGAAAATCGCTTAGAAAGGTTTAACGAATGAATAATTGTTTGCTTTATGAGCATTATTGAGACAATATTACAAATATTTATCTTCTGAAAAATTATTAGTAAAATTGCATTTCTGAATTATTAACATTGTAACTATGAATAGAATATTATTGGTGATTACCGTGCTTTTGTTTATTGGCTTGGCTGCAACACAAACAGCGTGTAAAAAGAAAACAGATACAAAAGCTGTAATTACGGTAGAAGACTCATTAGGTCAAATTTTACCCGGTGCAACAGTATATATCAATTCAAAAAACAACACACCTCCGGGAATTATTGAAGACTCTCAAGTATCGGACACTCGAGGAAAAACCTTTCATACCTTCGCAAATGAAGCAATTTTGCAGGTTGAGGTAACAAAAGCTGTGAATGGAAAAACACTCGAGGGCTATGGAATTTTGCGCTTGGAAGAAGGTAAAACAGTTGACTTGACTGTAAAGACAAATTAATTATTAATACTTTTTACAAGTTTGCCCTCTTCGTTATAATATTTCCAAGTGCCTGTTTTTTTGCCATTGGAATACGTGCCTTCATAACGAATCTTGCCATTTTCGAAATATGTAACCGATTTACCGTGGTTGATTCCCTTCACATACTCGGCTTCGCTCCAAAGGATTCCGGTTTCATACCAAGCTTGCCACAAACCTTCGCGTAAACCATCTTTAATTTCACCTTTCATTTTTTCTTTTCCGTTGCTGTAATAGTCTGTGTTCAAACCTTCTTCTGTCATTAAAGGCTCAGTACCACTTGAAATCTGCAAAGTAAAAACAGAGTCGTTTTTTTGAGTTGCCTCTACAATATTGGTTGTTGTTTTGGATTGACAAGCATATAGCATAATACCTATCAATCCTAAGAAAAGTGTACTCTTATAAAAGATTTTCATTCCACAAAAATAGTATTACACCTTAAAATTGCAAGTATAGAAAGTGAATATACCTTTGGCTACCAAGTTATTTTTTTGAATAATAACATTATTATTGTGAGCTAAATTCAGCTTATGAAAACAATTATTTCCTACAATGTAAATGGCATACGAGCGGCTATCAACAAAAACTTTTTAGAATGGCTTAAAAATGTGAATCCGGATATTTTGTGTTTACAAGAAATAAAGGCAAATCCGGATCAATTTGATAGCAAAGCATTTGAAAGTCTGGGTTACAATTATTATTCTTACCCGGCGCAAAAAAAGGGTTATAGTGGTGTTGCAATATTATCGAAAACCAAGCCCGATGCAATTAATTATGGTTGTGGAATAGCAAAATACGACGATGAAGGACGAGTTCTACGTGCTGACTTTGGCAAGGTTTCGGTAATGAGTGTATACCATCCATCGGGCTCAAGTGGCGAAGAGCGACAAGCATTTAAAATGCAATGGTTGTCGGACTTCAAAGAATATATTTCTGTACTAAAAAAGGAAAAACCAAAGTTGATATTGTGTGGTGATTTTAATATCTGCAACAAGGCTATTGATATTCATAACCCTAAATCAAATGCAAACACTTCTGGATTTTTACCAGAAGAACGTGCCTGGTTTGATTCCTTTTTAGAAACCGGATTTATTGATTCGTTTCGTGAATTCAATAAGGAACCTCATAACTATAGTTGGTGGAGTTATAGGGCAAATGCAAGAGAAAAAAATCTGGGTTGGCGTATTGATTATAATTTGATAAGTAAGGAACTAGTATCCCAGCTCAAGGGAGCTTCAATTTTGCCTGATGCTAAACATTCAGATCATTGTCCTGTTGTGATTAACATTGATTTTTAAATTGGAATTACTGTTAATAAGAAATTCCTACAGATTGATAAATTAAATTACTTTTGAAACCAAATTTTTAGATTCATTCGCAAACCCAATGAAGCAATTAATTGTAGTTTTATTCGCCTTGAATTTTGCAGTTTCGGGTTGTCATAATGAAGTAAAAAAACAAGCTGTTTCAAAAAGGGAAGCTAAGGGAAATGTTTCATTCGGAGGGGTCTTTCGAGTAAATATGAATGAGAATTTTTCCACCCTTTATCCTCATCATGTTGATGAAATTATAGCTCAACAAATTTCGAGTCAAGTGTATGAAGGTTTGGTAAAATTATCACCAAAAAATTTATCTGTATTACCTTCTATAGCTTATAAGTGGGAGATTGCTAACAATGCTCAATTATTTACTTTTCACTTACGAAAAGGAGTGTATTTTCATGACGATGCTTGTTTTGAAAAAGGCATTGGAAGGGAAGTAACAGCAGCCGATTTTAAATTTTGCTTTGAAAAATTATGTAGCCATAATGAAGAAATAAATTCAGGGTTTTATATTTTTCAAGATAAAGTTAAAGGAGCAAATGAATATTACGCTTCAACCGAGATTGGTAAGCCACTTACCGAAGGAGTTACCGGAATCCAGGTATTAAATGACAGCACTTTAAGTATTGAATTACTGTATCCTTTTGCTGGATTTATTAATTTATTAACTATGCCGTTTGCTTGGGTTTTTCCTCAAGAAGCAGTATTAAAGTATGGTAGCGAACTGCGCAGCAATTGTGTTGGCACTGGACCTTTTTATTTAAAAGACAGCAAACATGATGAATCACTTATTTTGGCTCGAAACGAAAATTATTGGGGTACTGATAGTTTAGGAAATCAGTTACCCTATCTTGATATAATTAAGTTTACTTTTAATAAAGAGAAAACATCAGAATACCTTGAATTTAAAAAAGGGAATCTGGATTTTGTTTTTGGATTACCTTCTGAAATGCGCACAGAAATAATTGAGGAAAGTAAGCAAAGTGATTGTACATTTAATTTGTTTGTAACTCCTATTTTATCGATCAGTTATTATGGTTTTCAAACCCAGGGCAATTTATTTAAAAACAAAAAATTACGCCAGGCATTTAATTATGCAATTGATCGAGAAAAATTAGTAAAATTTGTATTACAGGATGAGGCAACACCAGCAAATTATGGAATAGTGCCACCTTCTTTTCCAAACTATTCGAGTAGTTCGATAAAGGGCTATAAATTTGACCCACAAAAGGCACGCACTTTATTAGCGGAGGCCGGATATCCTAATGGCAAAGGCTTTCCAGTTGATATATCGTTGTTGTTGAACAGTGGCGGTGAACGCAATATTGAGGTGGCTGAAGCGATACAAAAAATGTTGGCTGATAATTTATCCATATCAATCAAATTAAATGTATTGCCTTTTCCTCAAAAACTAAATTTAGAAAACAATGGACAGGCTCAATTTTGGAAATCAGGATGGGTTGCCGATTATCCAGATCCTCAAACATTTTTGGATATTTTTTATGGCAAACTTGTTCCGGACGTAACCTCGCCATCACCCGTGAATTCTGGACGTTATAAGAGTGCTTTGTTTGATTCATTATATGAAGCAGCCCTAAAGGAATCGGACATGCAAAAGCGTTTTAAATTATTTGAAAAAGCCGACCAAGTAGCTATAGACGATGCAGCTTATATGCCGGTTTATTACGACAATGCCAGTTACTTGACAAAAAAAAATGTAGCCAATTTGCAGTTTAATTCATTAGAGTATTTGGATTTTTCTACAGTATATTTTACAAAAAAAGATACTTCTATTATAGTTACAAAATCGGTCGGCAACATTCACGGAAAAGCTGCACAGGATTAAGTAAAAAGTTCCGAATTACTGTATCCACTAATAACAGTATGCTGTTACTAACTAATTTTATTGCCACTGGTTTCTGTTAGAAATCAATTTAATTTTGCAGCAAATAATATTGAAACCGGGTAGCATTTAATTGGATGCTAATTATTCAAGCATCTTTTACTACTTCAAGGTTTTTGTAAGTTATTTACTGCATGTAAATATTCACCTTATCCGTTATTAAACAGTAACAAAATGAACCAAAAAAATAACCTACTAATTACTTTATTAGTGACTTCATTACTTTACTTAAGTGCTTGTGTTCCCTCAAGGCAATATGAGGAATTACAAGGAAGGCAGAAAAATTGTGCCGATGAAAATTTGAATTTGAAAAGTCAAAATCAGGACATTTCAACCAAATTAACTGAATGCGACGCTTCTTTGCAGGAAGCTAAGAAACACATACTTCAGTTGGTTGCTGATAGTATGCGTCAATCAAATTCGATGAATATGCTTACCAAGAACTATGATAAGTTAAACGAAACGAATGAATTGTTGTTAAACAAAAACAGGGATTTATTGTCGGGTAACATCGCTGAAAATAAAAAATTGGTTGGAGACTTGCATCTTACTCAGGAAGAATTGCAAAGAAAACAGGACGCATTAAAAATATTGGAAGAAGAATTAAATTCAAAGAAAAAAAACCTGGATGGATTAACTGCAGAATTAACCTCTTCGCGCGCTGAACTACAAAAAAGAGAGGAAAAAGTAAACGAATTACAAACAATTTTGGCTCGAAAAGACAGCGTTGTTTCAGCTTTAAAGAAAAAGGTTTCTGATGCCTTGTTGGGTTTTGAAAATAATGGATTAACGGTACAACAAAAAAATGGGAAAGTTTACGTTTCATTAGAAGAACGGTTGCTTTTTGCATCCGGTAGTATTGTAGTTGACCCTAAAGGTGCAGACGCCATAAAAAAACTAGCAAAGGTATTAGAGCAAAACACAGACATTAACGTATTGATTGAAGGACATACTGATAATGTACCATATAACAGTGCAGGCGGCGCAATTAAAGACAACTGGGATTTAAGTGTATTAAGAGCCACTTCCATTGTAAAAATTATAGTTTCCAATAGTAAAATGGATCCCACCCGCCTCGCAGCATCAGGCAGGGCTGAATATTTCCCAATTGATTCATCAAATACAGCAGAAGCACGAAAAAAAAATCGAAGAACTGAAATTATACTTACCCCAAAACTTGATGAAATATTAAAGGTTTTAGAAACCAATTAAGCGAATACATGTTGCAACATCTGATGCCCAAAGATTTCTTTGGGCATTTTGTGTTTATTAGCATGTTGTGAAATCACTATCAAATTGTTAAAATTAAAATTTGGTCAATTTTTGGGTAAAAAAATATGCTATATTTGTACGCATTAAAAGAAGGCGAACATCCTAAAAGACTGCTGAAATTATTTCTGTTTTAGTAGCATCTTAAAACCGCTTCTTCAAATAATTAAGTAAAGCAATTACAAACAAATTAAATTAATACACATGAAAAAATTTTTACTTACTTTAATTACAATGGGCGCTTTTGCAGGATTGGCAAATGCTCAATGCACCGAGTTATTTATTTCGGAGTACCAAGAAGGTTACAACAACAATAAAGCACTCGAAATTTTCAATCCAACAGCGAATGCTATTACTTTAACCGGAAACTATAGAATAGTTCGATGGAGTAATGGTAGCAACGTTTCCGATGCTGATGTTGATTATGTTCAACCTTTGAGTGGAACAATTCAATCCGGTGGAACTTTTTCGGCGATACTCGATAAGCGTGTTGTAACTGCTACTGGTGCTGACACAATTTTATGGGCAGCTTTATTAGCAAAAGCAGATAGTTTAGTAAATGCAGGGATAGGAGCATATTATTCACCAATTTACGGAGCTGCAGGTTCCAATGTACAAGGATCTAAGTGTATAGTTTGGAATGGTGATGATGCTGTTTCTTTGCAAAAAAACAATGCTGGTACTTGGTCTGATATCGATATTTTTGGAAAAAGAGGTGAGCGTCCTACAAATGGAAATGGTACTTTTAGTCCTACCGGTGGTTGGACAGATACTTCACCATTCGCAACCGGAATAGGTGCTTATTTATCAAAAGACAAAACCTTATTGCGTAATTTTTCTGTTCAACAAGGAGTTTCAACGAACCCTGCATTATTTGATGCATTGGCTGAGTGGGATTCTGTTTTTGTAAATAGCTTTACCAATTTAGGATATCATGAGTGTTTATGTACCGTAGGTTTAAAAGAACTTAAAAATGGAGCAAAGGCTAGCATTTATCCCAACCCTGCTAATACCGGTACAGTTTACGTGCGCACAGCAGAAGCTATTGAGTCAATTCAATTGATTAATACACTAGGAGAGGTTGTATTTAGTGACAATGTAAATAGCATGAATAAAACATATACACTTTCTACTCAAAATTTTTCGAAAGGCATTTATACTGTATCCATTTTATTGAAGAATGGATACAAAACTGCCAACAAAGTTGCAATTCAGTAACTTGTTGTAACTAACAAAAAAAAGCTAATGGATAAATTGTTCCCATTAGCTTTTTTTTTGAGGATAAGAACTACAAATTAAATTAACAGAATTCATTATATTCGGGCTTTATGACTTAGTTTGTTCGAAACACAAAACAGCACTAAATCATTTTAAAACAAAACTCAGGTATCTCAGACAAAAAATAGGGTATGAAAAAATTTACATTTTTATTATTTTCATTAGCCATTAGCCTAATTACTATGGCTCAAAAAACCGAAATATCGGGAATCGTAAAAGATCCTGATGGAGAAACAGTGATTGGTGCAAGTGTAGTTTTGGAAAATGGAATTGGTACAGTTACAGATATTAATGGTGCTTATAAACTAGCAACCGAACCTGGAGAACATACACTAACAATTTCATTTATTGGCTTTGAAACAATTGTAAAAAAGGTAATACTCGAAAACAAATCAATTAGTGTAAATGCTAACATGTCGACTAAGAAGGCACGAGAAATAAAAGAATATGAAGTGGTATCGAATGTTGCTAAACAGCGCGAAACTCCTGTTGCTTTTTCGAATATTAATCGAGTACAGTTGCGGGAGGAATTGGCTACACGTGATATTACTGCAGTTATGAATTCAGCCCCCGGAGTTTATGCTACTGAAGGCGGTGGTGGAGCCGGCGATTCTAGAATTACGGTACGTGGTTTTGATCAGCGAAATGTTGCAGTTATGTTGGACGGCGTTCCTTTGAATGACATGGAGAATGGACAAGTGTACTTTAGTAATCTGTTTTTTCCGATTGAATCAGTGCAATTACAACGAGGTTTAGGAGCTTCAAAATTAGCGGTTGCATCGGTTGGTGGAACCATGAATATGATTACCTCTGGCATTGATCCAAAATTTGGTGGATCAGTAGGTCAAAGTTATGGAAGTGGTAATTCAATGGTAACTAAGGTTCGAATAAATTCAGGTTACATTAAAGATAAATTTGGTGTAGTAGCGCTTTTTGCCCGCCGAAAAGAAGACGGTGTTGCCGATCAAACCTGGGCTGACATTTGGAGTTATTTTATTAAATTTCAATACCGTGCCGAAAAACATTTGTTTTCACTAAGTGCCAGTGGTGCACCACAAAAACATGGGCAACGAAGCACCAAATTAGGCATTGCCGAATTAGACAGAGACGTAGCCGTTGAACAAGGTATTAATGTGGATTCAGTATATGGAGCATCTGTTACGGGAACCAAAGATAGAGGTGTTAGGTATAACAAAAACTGGGGAACCTATTACGATAATCAAGGAAGAAAACAATTTTTGAATGAACGAGTAAATGAGTATCATAAACCTTTGATAAATTTTACCCATTCCTATAACATCAGCGAGAAACTATACCTCTCGAATGTTGTCTATTTATCAAAAGGTATGGGCGGGGGCACCGGATTGGTAGGTACTGCGCCAAATTATGATAATACCGGTCAATCAAATTTTCAAGCAATTTATAATTCCAACGATACAACCCATGATAAAATATACAGCACTGAATTAACTAAATCGTCCACCTACATTCGCGAATCTTTTAATGATCACTTGTGGTATGGTTTAATTTCATCATTAAAATACAATCCAACAGAAAAATTGTCCTTTTTAGGAGGTATTGACTTACGCAATTATACTGGCGATCATTATCAAGAGGTGTATGATTTAATTGGTGGAGATTATGCTATTGACAAATCCAATATTAATCAACCGAAAAGTGGTATTGAAGGTGACCCTAACAATTCATACAGTATGAAAATGAAAGGTGATAAAATTGGCTATGATTATAAAGGTAAAACTCAATGGCAAGGATTGTTTTTACAAACTGAATATAAAGAAGAAAAATGGTCAGCATTTATTACTTTTTCTGGCTCTAGAACTAGTTATCAGCGCATTGATTACTACCGAAAAAAGGATGTTTTGATTGACAATAATTTTTATCCGCAAAGCATTGGATATGGAGAAACTTTACTGTATAATGGAACGAATGCCTTAATTGCTCCCTATAATTCTACCATAACAACGTCAAACGACACAACTTATGTTAAGTCTGCAAATGGGACACCAACTTACATTACAAATGCAAGTGCTTATACAATTGATTCACCTGAAGCAAGAGCGGCTACTACTCAAAAAAGATCGTTTAAGAATTTTACATTAAAAGGTGGTTTAAATTATAATTTAAATAAGCAAAATAACGTGTATGTTAATTTGGGTTACCTTACCATTGCCCCTAAACTGAACAATGTTTTTGATTTTAACAACCGCGAATATTACAATTACCGAAGCAGTGAAGTTAAATCTGCAGAATTAGGTTATGGATTAAATTTAAAAGCATTAGATATAAAAATTAACTTGTATTATACTTATTGGTTAAATCGTCCGGCAGATTTTTCACGATCTACAACAAACTCAGCAGGCGAAACCGTTAGTTATCAAATAAATGGAATTGATCAGTTACATAAGGGAATTGAAACTGAACTACATTATCAAATTATTCCTCAGGTTTTATATTTAGATCTTGCTGCTAACCTAGGCGATTATCGTTATAAATCTGCTGATACATTACAAATTTTTAATGAAGACGGTACATTGAATGCAACATTGCCTTATAGTGCTAAAAATGTACATGTAGGAAATGCAGCTCAAAACCAATTTTCATCGGCAATTAAATACAATTTAACACGCGATTTATGGGTGAAAGTACGCTATACCTATTTTGCAAAAAATTACGCTAATTTTGATCCGGCCAATTTAAGTGGAGATAACGCCGATAGAGACTCCTGGCGATTACCCAATTATGAGATGTTGGATTTGTTTGCAGGATTTCGTTTAAAAGGCTACAAGGATTTACATTATAGTTTCAATTTGGGAATCATCAACTTACTTAATTTAAAATACATTACTGATGCCGACAATGGTGCTCAGTTTGACGCAAATACTTCACTAGTGTACATGGCATTGGGAAGAAGATTTACCGCTTCAGTTTTAATCGATTTTTAACAACCAATTTTAAATACCAAAACAATGAAAAAGATACTTTTACTTCTTTCGGCATCGCTAATTTGCCTTACACAAGTTGATGCGCAAATTTCGGTTGCACGAACTGCACCTTTGAACTCGACTGTTACCATAACAGGTAGAGTACTAAATGGTTCAGAACTGGGTAGCATTCGCTACATCGGAGATTCAACTGCTGCGATGGCAGCCTATGGCTCAAATTTGAGTTCAGTTTTACGAGGCGACAGTATTACGGTTACCGGAACCTTAACTGAATACTATGGTTTATTTGAAATACAACCAGTTACTAGTTTTACAGTGCACAGTAACGTTGGAACTCCAACAGCCTTAATTATTTCTCCTAGTCAAATATCAGAAGCGTATGAGGGAGAATTAGTACAATTCGACAATGCTTCGTTTTCGGCTGGAGGCGGTACATTTGCCGGTAATAGTAATTATACCGTTACTAGCAATTCTCAATCTTTCACAGTGCGTGTAGGAAATGGGAGTCCACTTGTTGGAACATTAATTCCAACTGGAATTATTTCCTTACGAGGAATAATGTCACAGTTTTGCCCACCCATTGGCTCTAGTGGTTGTACAACCGGGTATCAACTATTGCCTCGTGATTTAAACGATATTATTGCTGCTAATGGTATCAGTGTTACTACGCAATTAATGGCATCTAACCTGAGCACTTCTGGGTTTCAAATCGATTGGTCGAGTAACATCACACCTACTGCTTCTTTTATTAAATACGGATTAACTAAATCATTAGAATTAGGTGTTTGGCAAGGAAGTTTTAACGGTACAGCGAATACTACAATAGTAACCGGTTTAACAGCAGGAACTATCTATTATGCGCAAGCTTTTTCAGTTAACGGCAACGACACTGCTTATTCAGGAATACGAGTATTTGGAACCGTTTCAAATTCATCAGGCGATATTAAAGCTTATTTTAACCGAAGTGTGGATACCTTGCAAGCTAATTCACCAACAAATCATGCAACTACACTAGTAAACTTAACTGACGATACGTTAATTGCCTATTTCAATCGTGCGAAATATACCATTGACTTTACCATTTATAATTTTGACAATAACAATATTTCAAACATCTCTGCTGCCTTAAATGCTGCATATAACAGAGGTGTTAAGATTAGAGGAATTTATGATGGTGCTGCCGGTAATCCCGGAATGAATAATCTTAATGCCGCGATTGGAAAAATTGCGAGTCCAACGTCTTCAACTTACGGAATTATGCACAATAAATTTGTAATTATTGATGCCAATTCAAGCAATGCCAATGATTGTATTTTGTGGACCGGTTCAGCCAACTGGACTGATAATCAAATCAACACCGACAATCAAAATGTTATCATTTTTCAAGATCAAACATTGTGTCGCTCTTACGAGCTTGAATTTGAAGAAATGTTTGGAGATACCGGATTAGTGCCAAATGCCTCAGCCGCAAAATTTGGTCCGGATAAAACCGATAATACTGCTCATGAATTTTTAATTGGAGGCAAACGTGTTGAACAATATTTTAGTCCAACCGACGGAGTAAATTCTCAAATAATAAGAGCTATAAACACGGCTGATAGTGATTTAGAAGTTGAGATAATGGTTATGACAAGAAATGATTTGGCATATGCAATCAGCAATAAAAGCCAAGCAGGTGTTAATTGCTATTACTTAACAAATGACTCAACTAGTAATTTAACTACCTGGCCAATTATACGCAATGCGCTTGGTGCAAAAGCTAAGGACTACAACCAAGGTGGAATAATGCATAGTAAATATTTAATTGTTGATGCAACCAATGCTGCTGCCGATCCATTGGTATTAACCGGTTCACACAATTGGAGTAATGGAGCTGATCAAAAAAATGATGAAAACACTGTTGTTGTTCATGATGTTAACATAGCCAACAAATACTATCAAGAATTTGTTAAGCGCTTTAACTTAAATGGTGGATTAGTGCTAACAAGCGGAAACTATATAGTAAGTGATTTAGCGATGCAAGTATATCCTAATCCAACCAATGGGGTATTTGAATTACGTTTCAAATCGGATGCAACAATAAATAGCATGATTCAGTTATTTGATATAACCGGAAAGGAAGTTTATGTTGAAAAAATCGCAGCTAAAAACGGTACAAATTTGTTGCAAATTAATGCAAGTGAGTTTTCAAAAGGGATGTATATGCTTAAGTTAACATCAGGCAATGCTAGCACTTTGCAAAAAATAATTATTGACTAATTTTTTGAAAAACTTATAGTAACTATAAAGCAGCTACTACAATTTTAATTAATCAATTCAAGAACCGATGAATCAAATTCGAAATTCTGTTTTTTCATTGTTGATTTTGTTTATAGGATTAAGTTCCTGTAAAAAAGAAGACAAGGAGGCTCCTGAAATTTTACTGAATGGAGGATCTACCGTTACAGTTGGTATTAACACCGCATATACTGAATTGGGTGCTACAGCAACCGATAATGAAGACGGTATATTGGCCCCTTTAATCAGTGGAGATTTGGTAAATACCAACATTGCAAAAACCTACCGGATAATTTATTCGGTTTCTGATAAAAAAGGTAATTCAAGTACAATTTACCGTTATGTAGTTGTAAAAAATGAAATTGAAGATTTAGCAGGTTTATACCATGCTCGTAAACTTGGTTATGATACCAGTGGTGCTATTATTTTGGATTCATTATTTGATCAAACCATAGTTTCGAGCACAACCATTAACAATCGATTTTCAATAGTAAAGTTTGCCAATATTACTTTTGCACCAACGAGCACAAAAATTAATTTTGATGTTAGTGGTGGTGGAACCTTGCTCACTCTTCCGCAGCAATCGGGTTTAGCTAAAGAGAATGGAACTTACAAAACTCATTACTACCGAGGATTTGGAACTCTGAGCGGTGATACCTTACTTGAGCTAACTTATTTTGATTCATTGGCAAATGCAGCATCCAAAAAGTTTACATTAAAACTAACACATTCTTAGGCAAGGGCTTTCATAATTTTAATAACTGCACCTTGATTTTCGCTCACAAAGCGGCTACATACATTACCTTGTGTGTGCCGCTTTTGTTCGTTTAGACATAAATCTAAAATTGCATTGCTTAATTCAAATTTATCATTTACAACACTTGCGCCACCCCTATTAACTAATTCCTTAGCTTCATCGAACTTATTAAATTTCGGACCAAATATGATAGGCTTACTGTAGACTGCGGCTTCTAAACAATTGTGAATACCTTTTCCAAAACCTCCGCCAATGAAACAAATTGAAGCATAGCGATAAAGAGAGGAAAGCAATCCTACTGAATCTATAATTAGCACATCAACATCACTTAGATTTGTTAAAGAGAGTGTTGAATAGCGGCGATGTTTCGAAATTGAAAAGAGATTTTCAATATGAGCAAGGTGACTTTCTGTTACTTCATGTGGTGCCAAAATCAATTTTAAATTTAATTTAGCATTATAGGCAACTTTAAGTGCTTCGGCTAGCATTGCTTCATCTTCAGGCCAAGAACTTCCGGCTACAAGCAGCAAGGAATTTTCACAAAATTCAGCTAAAAGAGGAATGTTTTTATTTTCAGCCGCTACTTTGATTACTCTATCAAAACGAGTATCGCCAACTTGTGTGCATTGATTTATCCCATTCGATTTGAGCAACTGCATACTGCTTTCATTTTGTACAAAAAAATGCGTTACCTGTTGCAACTGTTTCAATGCCCATTTTCCATAGGTTTTAAAAAAATACTGTTCAGGACGAAAAATTACAGAAATAAAATAAATTGCTACTTTATTTTGGTGAAGTACAAATAAGTAGTTAAACCAGAATTCATACTTTACAAAAATTACCTTTTTAGGTTGTACAATTTGAACGAACCTGCGTGCATTTGCGAGCGTGTCGGAAGGTAAATAAAATACCAAATCGGCAAAAGGATAATTTTTTCGCACTTCGTAACCGGATGGGGAAAAAAAGGTTAGAAGTATTTTTTCATTGGGATATGCTTCCTTCATTTTTTCCAATAACGGTCGACCTTGTTCAAACTCACCTAAAGAGGCACAATGAAACCAAATAATGCTAGCTTGTTGTTCGGCTTTCCTAAATTCTAGTATTTTTTGTGAAAGAAGGTTGAATGAATTTTTTCGACCCACTACCCATAATTTTGCTTTCGCATTAACTAAAGCGGCAACACGAATACTAAAAATATAAGCGTAAATAAAAAGCGTATAAACTAATCGCATGATAGAGATTTACAGGTATTTCCTAGCAGAAATTAATCATAGTAATAATCCATCGGGCCCCGCTTATACAAAGGCAAAATTATACCTAACCGAAAACCACTTAAATAATCCTTTCGCTTTTGAGTATCCCTTTCCATGGTATCGAAGTTATAGGATCGTCGGCTTTGTGTAAATGCTTGTGTAAATTCAAATCCTGCAAAAGCATTGAATAATCGAGTATTACTTAATAGCATATAGCCAATAAATTCAGTAATTGCAATTCCATTGGTCATACGGTCATAGCCTTTTCTATATTCTTTACTTAAATGGGGCGAATTATTTCCAATATCTTCAATACGAATTTTATGTTGTAACATACCAATACCAAGCGTGGCATAAAAACCAGAGTTCTTATTGGGAGAAAGTAAGGGTATTAATTTTCCTGCTTTTATGCTTGCTGTATATCCACGTTCAAACATACGTGTTTGAGCATATTGACCGTTTACATCGATAATAAAACCTGTTTCAGTTTTAATACTATCGAGCATACCTGTTTCTTTTAATTTACTTCCGAATAAAAAAGAATAATCAGCTCCAATTAACCAGTTCGATTTAAACTTTAGTAAAAATTGAGCTCCAACGTTGGAATTATTTCCAAAACGCTTTTTTAAATCACCTCCCGAAAGCTGATAACTGTAACTAAAACCCAATACCGGAGCTAATAGCAATGAATCTTTTACTTTAGCTTGCGCATTCACTTTTACATGAATTATACTGAACACAAAGAGAAATAGTAGCTTTTTCAATTTCGTTAATGCTTTATATTAGATGGAATCCTACAATGACTGCAGTAGCCAACCTCGTTAGGAATTCGCCTACGAATATAAGTTTTTAATTATTCGGCACGCAATGCTTCAATCGGATCAAGATTAGCTGCTTTACTGGCAGGGTAAATTCCGGCTAGTAATCCAACAACAAAACAAATAATAATCCCAGATAGAATCCAAAACCAAGGAATAATAAATCCCGATCCAATTAACACTGCCATTACGTTGCCAATACTGATTCCTAGAATTATTCCCAACAAACCACCTAACTGACAAATGACAACAGCTTCTATTAAAAATTGGTTTTTAATTATAGCCTTTGTTGCACCGAGCGACTTTCTCAAACCAATTTCACGGGTTCTTTCAGTTACCGAAACCAACATAATATTCATTAATCCAATAGCGGCTCCAAGTAAGGTAATAAATCCAATTACAGTGGCAGCAGCAGTTACAAAACTAATGTTCTCAATAAGTTTAGAAGCTAATCCGTCACTTTTTTGTACGTCAAAATTAGCATCATTCCCAAGTCGTACTTTCCGTATTTTCCGAAACAAACCAGTTGCCTCACCAACTGCTATTTCCATGTGTTGTGGTGATTTTGTAAATACACTAATTACAAATGACATATCAGGACGTATATAATACTGACGAGCATTATTAACAGGAACCAAAGTAATTTTGTCGTTTGAAAATCCAATACCGCTACCCTTTTCCTTTAAAACTCCAATAACCTTGTATTTATTGCTTCCTACTGTGATTAGTTGATGGATGGGATTGGTTCCTGATTTAAAAAGATTATGCGCATAATCTTTTTAAATCAGGAACCAATCCCATCCATCAACTAATCACAGTAGGA
>Ga0075163_10002068_pt1 | contig 27050 bp, 31 predicted proteins | sample JI1023141ADNA_FD_71478 | JGI IMG/M metagenome (GOLD analysis project Ga0075163, IMG submission 71478) | Wastewater effluent complex algal communities from Wisconsin, to seasonally profile nutrient transformation and Carbon sequestration -... | ecosystem: Engineered > WWTP > Effluent > Algae...
TCGCCGCCTTGGTGTCGAAATCCTTCGGCGCCAGCGCGAGTTCAAGCCGCAGACGCGTCAACGGCGTGCGCAGATCGTGGCTCACGCCCGCCAGCATCGCCGTGCGCTGGTCGGCATAGCGGCGAATGCGGTTGCGCATGCGAATGACCGTGCGCGCCGCCTGCCGCACTTCCTTGGCGCCCGACGGCTTGAAATCCGGCAGGTCCTCGCCGCGCCCGAATGCATCTGCCGCGCTCGCCAGCTGCAGGATCGAGCGCACCTGATTGCGCAGGAAGGCATACGACATCGCCAGCAACAGCACGCTGAAACCGACCGACCAGACGATGAAGATGTGCGCCGTGATGATCACCACGCGCTTGCGGTCAAAGCGCGCTTCCAGCAGGCCGTCCGGCGTCAGAATGCGCACGGTCATCCTGTCGCCCGGCGCATAGCGGTATTCGAACGGCAGCGCGGTACGGATTTCGAGTTCATCCTGGAACGGCTCGCAGCATTTCCGGCCGGGCGGCGGCGTCAGCGCTCCGACGCCGGGCGTGAACGTTACCTCCATCAGGCCGCTGGTCCGCAAGTCCTCGGTCAGACTGGCGAAATTTGCTGGGTCTTTCTCGTGGCGCTGGATCACCAGCGCCAACTCGCCAGCGACGGCTCGCGAAAGCTTCGCGTTCACTTCCTGCACGTGGTTGTTGAAGAAGAACAACGTCATCGCGATAACGAACACGATCATCGGCAGGATAAGGATCAGGATATGACGGGCGTTGTATCCCCGCGGCGTATAATCGCGCAGCCGCATGGCTAGTCTCCGGCCAGCCGGTAGCCGACGCCGCGTACGGTCTGCAGGTGCACCGGTTCGCGTGGATCGCGCTCGATCTTCCGGCGCAGGCGCGTTACCTGCACATCTACCGACCGCTCGACGCCCGCAGCGGTGAGCGTGGCCAGTTCATGCCGCGACACGGCGGCGCCGGCGCGTCCGGCCAGGATGGTCAGCAGCTGTGTCTCGCTCTCGGTCAGGCGCACCATCCGCCCGTCCTTGCGCAGCTCGCCCTTGCCGACATGGAACACCATGCCCGACAGCTTCACCTCCTCGACCGGCGCTTCGGGTATTTGCCGCCGCAGGATCGATCCTATGCGCAGCGCCAGTTCTTCCGGCTCGAACGGCTTGGGCAGGTAGTCGTCCGCCCCGCGCTTCAGCCCGTCGATCCGTTCTTCCGGCTGGCCTCGCGCGGTCAGCATGATCACCGGCGTCTTGATCAGGGGCCGAATGCCGCTCAGCAGCGACAGCCCATCCTCGCCCGGCATCATCACATCCAGCACGATCAGGTCGAACGCCATCGTCTCCAGAAAGCGCCGGGCCGAAGCCGCATCCCGCGCCGTCGTCACGTCATGGCCTTCGCGCGTCAGATAGCGCTTCAGCAGGTCACGCAGCCGGTCGTCATCGTCGACGACAAGAATATGTCCGCTGGTCACGCTCACGACTCGCCTCTCGCCCGCAGCAATTCGGACAATACACGCCGCGTGCCGGTCACGGCATCCGGCCCGGCGGTCAGGAAGGCCTGCCGCAGGGCCGCGCGCCGCCGCTCCGTAATGTCGCGGGCAAAGGCGGCGCCCTCGGCCGTCAGGGTCACCAGCCGCCGCCGCCGGTCGCGCGGATCGGTCTCCCGGCTGACCAGCTTGCGGGTTTCCAGCTCATTGAGATTGCGTGCCAGAGACTGTTTAGGCGCGGCGAGACGGGAGCGCAGAACCCCAACATCCATGGGGCCGCGGTCGAAAACCTCCTGCAGGATATCCAGCTCCGGGGCCGACAGATTGGCGGCCTGGGCGGCTATTTCGACCAGTTGCGCCAGCTGCCGGGCGGCGGCGCGGATCACCGCTGCCCCGTCGTTCAGGTCCTGGTCGCGCAGATACAGTCGCCCGTCGGCGCCGGCCGGGGGCGGGGAAGCTGGTTGGGGTCGGTTGACAGGCATGGCCACACCCCGACAATGGAAGAGCGAGACGCGAAACTCAAGCTTCATCCCAACACTGTCTGCGTCTCCCAAGGACCGAAAGATGGCTGCCTTTATCCCCTATGACGACCGCGACGGCTGGATCTGGCTCGACGGGAAAATGACTCCCTGGCGCGAGGCCAAGATTCACGTACTGACCCACGGCCTCCATTACGGCGCGACCGTATTCGAGGGCGAGCGGGCCTATGACGGCGTCGTATTCAAGGGATCGGAGCACTCGAAACGGCTCCACAGGTCGGCCGAACTGGTCGGCTACAAGGTTCCCGTGCCGGTGGCCGAGCTGGACAGAATCAAGCTCGAGCTGATGGACAAGAACGGCTTCCCGGACTGCTATGTGCGCGCCTTCGCCTGGCGCGGCTCGGAAATGATGGGCGTCTCCGCCCAGCAGGCCTCGATTCGCACCTGCATCGCCGTCTGGCAGTGGGGCAACTACTTCGCCGACAAGATGAAGGGCATCCGCGTGACGATGTCCGACTGGAAGCGCCCGTCGCCGGAAACCATCCCCAGCGCCGCCAAGGCCGCAGGTCTCTACATGATCTGCACCATGTCGAAGCACAAAGCCGAGGCGGAAGGTTTCGCCGACGCCCTGATGCTCGACTATCGCGGCTATGTGGCGGAGCTGACCGGCGCCAACGTATTCCTGATCCGCGACGGCGCGATCCACACGCCGACGCCGGATTGCTTCCTCAATGGCATCACGCGCCAAACGGTGATCGAGCTTGCAAAGGCGCGGGGCTATGAAGTTATCGAGCGACACATCACGCCGGATGAACTTTCCAGCTTCTCGGAAGTGTTCATCACCGGCACCGCCGCCGAGGTCACCCCGGTGTCAGAGATGGCGGGCCACACCTACAAGCCCGGCGCAATCACCGAGCAGCTGATGACGGACTATGAAAATCTGGTCCGCCGCAAGCTGTCGATTGAATCACTCAAGGCCAAGGTGGCCTAGACGAACGAGAGGGCCGGTCGCGAGACCGGCCCTTTTCACATCCGGTCTGACGTTAGCCAGCAAGGCAAGTTGAGGCAACGAAGCCGCCATGATGGACCCGGACTACAAGATCAATCCGAAGACTGCGCTCGACGTGGTCAACAACATAAACATCGTTTCGCAGCAGCGCGCAGAGGAGGCCGCTCGATCAGCCGGGCAGAGCGGACCCTATGTGGGCGGCGGCGGCGGCGGACCGGCCACTTTCGCCGGAACTGTCGGCGGCTGGGCGTTCGGCTTTGGCCTGCTTGCATTGGTTTGGGGCATTCTGGTCCAGCATAGCCTGATGCCCGCGCTGCCCTATGGCGTAGTTGGCGCAGTGGCAGGTGCTGCGGTGGGGCTTGCACTTTACTTGCTCATCAAGACGTTCAGCGGCATCGGCGAATTGCTGCGCCGCGCCACATTCATCCGCTGGGCGCTGATCGGCGGCGTGCTGGGCGTCTTCGCCAGCTTCGCGCTGGTCTACTATCTCAACGACATGGGTGACCTGGATCGCGCGCTCATCCGCTTTGTGCCGGCTGGCGTTGCAATTGGATTTGTCGCGGGGCTGGTGCGCGGCCTGTTCCGCAGGAAAGTCGGCTAAAGCGCCGCCGCGATCTTCGCGGCCTGTTCGCGCAGCACATCCATGTCCGCCATCTTGCCCTGATGGTGCGCCTGCAGCGGCAGGTTGTCGTAACGCGGGATGATGTGGACGTGCAGGTGGAAGATGGTCTGTCCGGCGGGCGCGCCGTTGAACTGCGTCACGATCACGCCGTCCGGAGTGAGTGCCTTCACCACAGCCTTGGTCAGCTTCTGCGCCGCCCCGAACAGGACGCCCAGCCGCGCCGGGTCAAGCTCGAGCAGATTGCGCGCGTCGGTGTTCTTCGGGATCACCAGACAATGGCCCTGGCTTTGCGAGAAGATATCCATGAAGGCGAGAACGTCGGCGTCCTCGTAGATTTTCACACAAGGCGCTTCCCCGCGCAGGATTTTCGCGAAGATGTTGTTGCCGTCATAGGCGCCGGTGAGGCTCATTCAGAAACCCTCTTCATCGTGTTCGGTTGACGCCGTGTCCGGCGTCTCGCCCTTTTTGAAAGGCGAAAAGGCGGCCAGATGGTCAATCCCTTCCTCCACCGCCTCGCGCTCCCTGTCGAGATACTTTGCCACCGCATCGTGGAGGCCGGGATGCGCGATCCAGTGCGCAGATCGTGTCAGCGAGGGTTCGTATCCCCGCGCCAGCTTGTGCTCGCCCTGCGCCCCGGCTTCGACACGCTTCAGTCCCCTCTCGATCGCGAAGTCGATGGCCTGATAGTAGCAGACCTCGAAATGCAGGAAGGGCCGGTCCACCTTGCGCCCCCAGTAACGGCCATACAGCGTTTCCGACCCGATCATGTTCAGCGCGCCCGCCACCGGCTTTGTCCCGTCCATCGCCAGCACCAGCATCACCTTGTCGGCCATGCGTTCGTGCAGCAGCGTGAAGAACTTGCGGTTGAGATAGGGCGAGCCCCACTTCCGGCCACCGGTGTCCATGTAGAATTTGAAGAACGCGTCCCAGTGAGACGGCTTCAGGTCGGCGCCGGTCAGCCGCAGGAAATCCAGCCCTTCCTGCGCCGCGATCCGCTCCTTGCGCAGCATCTTGCGCTTGCGTGAGGCGAGGGCGCCGAGGAAATCGTCGAACGATCCATAGTCGCGGTTCACCCAGTGGAATTGCTGGTCCTCGCGCAACAGCATGCCTGCCGCCGCAAGCTCCAGCCAGGCGTCTTCCTCCAGGAAGTTCACATGCACGGACGAGATCTTCGAATCCGCCGCCGTCTGGATGATTGCGCCCGCCAGCGCATGACGGATCGACATTGCCTGCGACCTGCTCGCCAGCAATCTGCGTCCGGTCACCGGCGTGAACGGCACAGCGCACAAAAGTTTTGGGTAATAGCGTCCGCCCGCGCGCTCCAGCGCATCGGCCCACGAATGGTCGAACACGAACTCGCCGCGGGAATGGTACTTCAGATAAAGCGGCGCCGCGCCGACCAGACGCCCGGCCGCATCATGCGCCAGCACATGCCGTGGGTCCCACCCCGTGCTGCGCTCGGCGCAGCCAGAAGCTTCAAGCGCTTCCAGGAAATCCCAGTCGAGAAAAGGGTCATAGGGTTCGCCCGGCGGATTGGCGAGGGCGTTCCATGCAGCGCGGTCAATGCGGTCCATGCCGTCCACGATGGACAGCTTCAGTTCGATGCTATCGGCTGAATCGTCGGCCAAATCCCGCTCCGGCAGCCCGGCCCGCGCCGGAGCCATCCCCACTATATCGGGCTTCCGCCAGACTTTGCGAGTGCGGGGCTGAAACCTTCAAAGATGGATGCTGCGGCAAATCGTTTCGCGAGCGCCAGAGCCTCGCTATCGCGCACCGTCCACGTCACCAGCGGCAAACCGCCCGACACGCTGCTGACCGCCTCCAGCGATGTGAAATGCGGCCCCAGATAGTCGCAGCCCATGACGCGCGCCGTCTCGGCCTTCCGCACGACGCCTTCGGCGCCCAGCTTCGCGAATGTGTCGATCAGCAAGCCCACGGGCCTGTCGGTGATCAATCGGCACAACCGCGCCACAGTCGCCTCGTCAAAGCTCATCACCGTCGCAAGACATGGCACGCTTGCGATCAGGCTGGCGACCTCGTCGGCCACGAAGAAAGCCAGCGACGAACCCGGCTCATCCACCTTGATCTCGATCAACACCGGCTGCTGGCGCATTTTGACCAGCACAGCCTCCAGCGTCGGAACCACCGACCCGTCCGGCAGTCGCCGCTGTTCCAGTTCCGCCAGCGTGAGTTCGCCGAGCCGCATGTCGTCGCCACACATCCGCGCCAGCGTCTCGTCGTGAAAGACAACCAGCGCGCCGTCCCTGGTGACCCGCACGTCCAGCTCAACGCCGATGCCGGCGTCCGCCGCCGCACGGAAAGCCGCCAGCGAGTTCTCCGCTATGTCGCCGCCCCACAGGCCACGATGGGCATACACGTGCTCCGACACGTCGAAGAACTTGTCGCCCACGCAGCGCCTCCCGGCTCAGACGAACTCGACGATGGCGTCCACTTCCACGGCCGCGCCCATCGGCAGGACGGGGCAAGCGACGGCCGAGCGGGCGTGCCGCCCCTTGTCGCCGAACGCCGTCACCATCAGGTCGGAACAGCCATTGATGACCTTCGGGATATCGATGAAGTCCCCCGTCGCATTCACGAACCCTCCCAGCTTCACCACGCGCTTGACGCGCTCCAGATCGCCAAGCGCCGCCTGCATCTGCGCGATCAGATTGATGGCGCAAACCTTTGCCGCCGCCTGTCCCTGTTCCAGCGTCATGTCCTCGCCAAGGCGACCCTTGACCAGCCCATCGTGCGCCGCGCTGACCTGGCCCGATATGAACAGCAGGTTCCCGGTGATGACGAACGGCACGTAGTTGGCCACGGGCGAGCGCGGCTCGGGCAGGGTGACACCGGCGGCTTTCAGATTGTCTAGAACGGACATGCAGAACTCCTGATTTGGTCGGGTTGTAGCGGCGGTTGGCCCGAAAGCGAAGTCACTCCCGCCTCTCCCGCGCTTTTTGTATCCGCACGCCGCGCCCCGTCATCACGGCGTCATCGCCAAACTTCTCCCGCGCCTTGTCGGACGCACGTTCGGCCTTGGCCCGTTTCAGCGCCTTGGGATCGGCGAGGTCCAGCGCATCCGGCCGCGCATCCGCCAGCTCCGATATGCCGACGCCGATCAGGCGATAACGCGCGCCCGTCGTCTCCTTTGCCAGCATCGTCTTGGACACCCGGAACAGCACCTGCGCCAGCTGCGTCGCATCGCCCAGGGACACGCGCCGCGTGATCGTCCTGAAGTCCGCTGTCTTCAGCTTCAGCGTCACCACGCGCCCTTCGACGCCGGAGTCCTTCGCCCGGTCAGCCGTCCGCTCGCAGATGCGCCAGAGCACATCCTCCAGCACTGCGCGGTCCGAGATATCCTCGTTGAACGTCGTCTCCGACGACACGCTCTTGCGTTCGCCATTTGGGTCGACCTTGCGGTCGTGCTGTCCGAACGCGCAATTGTGCAGCCACAGTCCGCTTTCGCCATAGCGCTTGATCAGCGCCTTCACGTCCATCCGTTGCAGGTCGGCGACCGTGTTGATCCCGTCATCCGCCAGCTTCTTCGCGAACTGCGCGCCGACACCACCGATGATCCGCACGGATCGCGGCGCGAGATAGGCCGGCGCCTCCTCCAGCGATAGCGCAAAGAACCCGCGCGGCTTGTCGGCCTCGGAGGCGGTCTTGGCGAGGAACTTGTTGCTCGCCAGCCCGACCGAGATGGTCAACCCCAGCTCCCGCTCCACGTCCTTCTGCAGCTTCATCAGCATCACGGCGGGCGGCGCCCCGTGAAGCGCGTCCGTCCCCGACAGGTCGAGATACGCCTCGTCGATCGACACCGGCTCCACCAGCGGCGTCAGCGTCTGCATCATCTCGCGGATCTTCCGCCCCTCGGTGACGTAGATGTCCATGCGGGGCTTCACCACCACGGCGTCGGGGCACAGCTTCAGCGCCTTGAACATCGGCATGGCCGAGCGCACGCCGAACGTCCGCGCGATGTAGCAGCAGGTTGAAACCACGCCCCGTTTGCCGCCGCCCACGATCACCGGCTGACCCGCGATCTCCGGGTTGTCTCGCTTCTCGATGGACGCATAGAAGGCGTCGCAATCGACATGCCCGACGCTCAGCGTGAACAGCAGGGGGTGGGACGCCAGCCGGACCGATCCGCACGCCGCGCACTTCCCTCGCGTCGTGGGGGATTGCGCGAGGCAATCGCGGCAGGCCGAAGGGTTATTTTCAGTGCTGGTGGCTAGCATCGTTTACAATTGGCCATTTTGCGGCCGAACCGCCTGATATGTATGCGTTTTTGAGTTTAGCCGCACTGCGCATTCAGCCTGTGCGTGATCGTGTTGTCAAAACCGGGTTAACACTATCAGGTCTACGAAGAACGTTGAGGCGGGAATCACCCCGCGCCGTTCGAGCGTGATGTGCTGATGGCGAAAGCGCCAGCCAAGAAGGTTCTCGTGGTCGAGGACAACGAGCTCAATATGAAGCTCTTCTGCGACCTCCTGGACGCTTTCGGCTTTGAAACGGTTCAAAGCCGCGACGGCTTGAAGGCCGTTGATCTGGCGCGCGAGTACAAACCCGATCTGATCATCATGGACATCCAGCTGCCCGAAGTGTCGGGGCTGGATCTCACACGCTGGATCAAGGACGACGCGGTGATCAAGTCGATCCCGATCATGGCGGTCACCGCTTTCGCCATGCGCCAGGACGAGCGTCTGGTCCGCGAAGCCGGCTGCGAAGCCTACATGTCCAAGCCGATCCAGATGATGCCCTTCATCGACACCGTGAAGCGGCTCACCAGCCCGCGCGACACTACCACGCCGCCGGCGCCCCAGCCCGTGCGCACGCCACGGCGGGTGATGCGATGAGCGCACGTGTCCTGGTCGTCGACGACAACGAAGCCAACCGGAAACTGCTCCACGCCAAGCTGACCAACGAATACTTTCACGTCATCACGGCGGTGGACGGCGTCGACGCCATCGAACGCGCGCTGGCCGAGGAGCCGGACGTCATCCTGATGGACGTGATGATGCCGCGAATGGACGGCGTCGAAGCGTGCCGCGAACTGAAAGCCAATCCGCGCACCGAACACATTCCCATCGTTCTGGTGACCGCACTGCACGAGCGCGAGGATCGCCTCCGTGGTCTTGGCGCCGGCGCCGACGACTTTCTCACCAAGCCTGTCGCCGACATCCATCTGTTCTCGCGCGTTCGCGCGCTGACCAAATACAAGATGGTCGCCGACGAACTGCGCAAGCGCGAAGCCAATGGCAAGCGTATCGGCGTCATCGATGTTGTCGCATCCGGCCGTGCGAGCGAGCCCGCCCGCATTCTGGTGGTCGACGAAAACGAACGTCAGGCGCGCCGCATCTGCCGCTATCTCGAAGGTCTGCACCGCCCCATGTCGCTGGATGAGGCGACGGCGCTCGGCATTGCCGGCTCGATGGTCGATCTGCTGATCGTCTCGCTCGCCAACGAGAAGCTCGATGGCCTGCGCCTGTGCGCCTATCTGCGCTCCGTCGAATCCACGCGCGACCTGCCGATCATTGTGGTCGCCGAACCCGATGAGGAGAAGAAGGCGGTTCGCGCCCTCGAACTCGGCGCCTCCGATATCGTGTTCAAGCCGATCGACAGCGAAGAACTCAGCGCCCGCGTGAAAACGCAGGTGCGCAAGAAGCGCTATCTCGATGCACTGCGCTCGCGTCTCGATCAGTCGATGGAGCTGGCCGTCACCGACCAGCTGACCGGCCTGCACAATCGCCGCTACATGCGCGGCCAGCTTGAACAGTTCATCCGACGCATCAACATGGGCGGCAACCCGCTGTCGATCCTGCTATGCGATATCGACCACTTCAAGCGCATCAACGACATTCATGGCCATGCGGCGGGCGATGACGTGCTGCGTGAATTCGGCCGACGCCTGCGCGAACACATCCGCCCGGCCGATCTTGCCTGCCGCTATGGCGGCGAAGAATTCGTCATCATTATGCCGGACACCAGCCAGGCGCTGGCCCAGGCTGCGGGCGAGCGCCTGCGCCAGGTCATTGCCGAAACGCCGTTCATCGCGGGCAGGGGCGAACAGTTGCGGGTCACGATGAGCGGCGGCGTCGCCACGGTCCTGTCGCCCGACGACCAGATGGATTTTCTGCTCAAGCGCGCCGACGAGGCGCTCTACCGCGCCAAGTCCAACGGCCGGAACCTGATCGAGCTCGAGCGGACCGGGGTCGGCTGACGTGCCAATCCGCGGATTTGGCCAAATCGCCGCCTTAACTTTTCCGCGCAGCCGGTCCATATTGCACGCATGGACGCTCTCACACCCGGCGCCTCCCCTGGCGAGGCCAAGCTCAGATACCTGGATGCTGACTTCGATGTCATCAAACCAGGTCGTTTCGTCGTGTGCGCCGTCACCGGTCGCAAGATTGCGCTCGAGGATCTGCGCTACTGGAACGTCGAGGCGCAGGAAGCCTATTTCGACGCGGAGACGGCGCTGAAAAGATGGAAACAGCTCACCGGCAAGGCCTGATCGGACTTTGGCTGGCGGCGGCATTGCTGCTCGCTGCCTGCGCCAGTCCCGCATCTGATGCTGATCCCGCGCTTCCCGCTCCCGTTGCCCCGGTTCAAGTCGCTGAACCCGCTGCGCCGCCTGTTGTGGCCGAAGCCCCGCCGCCGGTCGTTCCCGCCCTCACCAATCGTATCGCCTGCAGCGGCCCCGCCACCCAGGGCGGCGCCATCGTCTGCCGCACCGATCCCGGCTCCGAACTCTCGCTCGACGGCAAACCTGTCGCAGTCGCTGATGCGCAAGGCATCGCCATCATCGGCCTGCCGCGCACACAGCCGACGCCTGCTACCATTGCTTTCGTTTCGCCGCTCGACGTCGCCGTCTCCATCGATCGCCGCACCGCGTCGTCCGTCGTCGATGTGCTGAAGCGCACGGACTCGGTCGCGAAGTTCCCGATGGACTGCAACAAGATCGCGCCGCAGACGGCGGAAGAAAAACGCCACGCTGAAATCGCGTGGGTGAAGAAAGACAACGCGCTGAAAACCTTCAGCGACCCGCTCGCGCCGTTTGCGCTTATCAAACCAGCGGACGGCCCATACTCCAGCCCGTTCGGCGCCACACGCACCTACGTCCCGAAGACGAAGGATTGCGAAGGCTCAACCAGCGTCCACAACGGGCAGGACATTGCAGTCGGCACAGGCACGGAAATCCGCGCGCCGATGGCCGGAACGGTCATCCTCGCTGATCCGGACCTCTACTATGAAGGCGGCTGCGTTTTTCTCGATCTCGGCCGCGGCATCGTCTCCGTCACAATGCATATGTCGCGCATCGACGTGAAAGCCGGCGACAGGGTGGAGCAGGGCCAGCTCCTCGGCCTCTCCGGCGCCACCGGTCGCGTCACCGGTCCGCATCTGCACTGGGCGCTGAAATACCGGAACGTCGCCTCGCCGGATCGCGGAACCGACATCTGGCTTGACCCGGCCCTCCTGCTGGCGATCAATTCCACCCAGAATTAGGGGGAGCGCCATGGCCTACGAGCCGAAAACGAAGAAAACCACGGTCAAGATCGCCGACTTTATCGCCGCCGTCGAGAACGACACGCGTCGTGAAGATGCGAAGGTATTGGCAAAACTGTTCGCGAAAGTCACGGGCTGGAAAGGCTACATGTTCGGCCCGACCATCGTCGGCTTCGGCCTCTACCACTACACGTATGACAGCGGCCATTCAGGAACAGCGTGCGTCATTGGCTTCTCGCCACGCAAGGCGAACCTCGTCATCTATTCCGGAATCAATCCCGAACAGGGTACGGTCATTCTCGCCAAGCTCGGCAAGTACAAGACGAGCAAGGGCTGCATCTACATCAACAAGCTCGCCGACATCGATCTCGCCGTGCTCGAAAAGCTGTTGAAAGCGGGCGTCGCCAACATGAAGAAGACCTGGCCCATCACCGCGACCTAGTTTGCCACAGCGAGCTAGTCCATCACCCCGGCCGCAATCCACGCCTCTTTCGGCCAGCGATTGTGCATCCAGAACCACTGCTCCGGCGCCTCGCGGATGCGGTCTTCGTAGAATTTGTTGATGCGCGCCACGGTCGCCTGGATTGCGGCTGTCTCGTCCGCTCCCGTTTCGGGCATGAACGGTTCATGGAACGTCACGCGATAGCGTGAATCCCCGATGCGAAGAACCGACAGCGGCATGATCGGCACGCCGAATTTCATCGCCAGCCGCGTCGCACCCGGCGCCGTCATCGCGTCGTGCCCGAAGAAGGGCGCGGCGACGCCCTGGTTGAATTTCTGGTCGTTCATCAGGCCGACCGAGCGTCCACGCCCCAGCGAGCGCATCAGCTCGCGCGTGCCTGCGCCCTTGGGCACCAGCATGTCGATTCCGGCGGCGTAGCGCGCATCCGACACGCACTTGTCGATGTGCGGATTGTTCAGCGCGCGATAGGTGATCTCGCAATCGAGGCTGCGGCAGATCGCGGCCGACATCACTTCCCAGTTCGCAAGATGCGCGCCGATCAGCACGGCTGGTTTGCCGCTGGCCTTGATGGCTTCCACATGCTCGCGCCCGGCAATCTCCACGCGCGCGCCTTCGACATAGGGTTGCAACTCGGCCAGATGCGGCAGCTCGCCCGCCACGCGGCCCATCGTTTCCCAAGCGCCACGCGCAACGTCCGCGATCTTCTCTCCGGTCCACTCCGGAAACGCCAGCCTCAGGTTCCGCCGCACCGTCTTGCTCTGCGACGTCAGCGGCCCCAGCGCCTTCATCAGTCCGGCGCACGCTTTGGCGGCCGTCTCGATCGGCAGCATCTTCATCGGATACCAGTAGATCACATCCCACGCGATCGACTCGATCCGCCACAGGATGCGCTGGCCTGTCGTCGCGCGATTATCGATATCCTTCGGCCGGATATAGCGTTGCGTCTGTCGCTGCGGCGCGTCGCTCATGTGCTCACCCGCGCCAGCAGGTCATCGAGCACCGCATCCTCCTCGAACTTCGCCTCCACCGACACGCGCGCCACCTTGTCCCGAATCGCGGCGGGCAGGCGCACATGGTCCTTGTCTGTGGTGATCAATGTCGCCTCACGCTCCGCCGCCAGCTTGGTAAGATAGGAAATGTCAGACGGCTGGAACACGTGATGATCCGGAAACGGCGCGGCATCGGCAAGCTCGACGCCCGCATAGGTGTTCAGCGAGTCGAAAAACCGTTCCGGCCGTCCGATGCCCGCGAACGCCACATAGCGCCCGGGCGCCGGCAACGCCAGCGGCGCCAGCCGCGCCCGCATGATCGCACCCTTGAAACCGGCAAGCTCTTTCGGCGTCTCGCCATCGCCCATCAGCACAACACCATCAGCCCGCGCCAACCCACGCGCCGCCGGTTCGCGCAGTGGTCCCTTGGGAAACACAAAGCCATTGCCGAACGGCTCGGTTGCATCGATCACAACGATGGACAGCGCCTTCTTCACCGCAGGATTCTGGTGCCCGTCATCCATGACCGCGACCTGAACGCCCGCCGCCTTCATCGCTATCGCGCCGGCCAGACGATCCCGCGAAATCCACGCCTCGCCCCTCGCCGCCAGCATAAGCGGTTCATCGCCGGTCTCGCTTGCGACGTTCACCGCCGGATCAACCCGCAGGGGCCCTTCCAGCGATCCGCCATAGCCGCGCGACAGCGTCGCCGTGCGGAGGCCCTTCGCGCTCAATCGCGCCCGCACCGCAGCAGACACCGGCGTCTTGCCCGCGCCGCCCAGCGTCAGATTGCCAATGCAGATCACTGGCAGGCCGGCATCCTCGGGCTTGCCCTTGTCCAGCCGCCGCTGTCCCGCCCAGGAATAGATCCCGGCCAGCGGCGTCATCAGCAGCCGCAACATCGGCGCGCGCGCGCGTGAGCCGCGCGGCAGATCGCGCCAGAAATGCGGCTCATGCATCGCGGCCACCCGGCAGCATCTCCAGCACAGCCACAACGCTGGCCTCGAACGGCCCCTGCGATTCCCGGAAGAAAGTTTCCAGCGCTACGCCCTGTATTTCGCCGTTCAGCTGCGCCAGCCAGAAGTCCGACAGTTCGGAATACCTTTCGCCAATCGTCAGCGCGCCGGCCTCTTTCAGCGCGTCGAACATCTCTGTGAAGTTGAACCCGTGCGGGCCGGTGAACACGTGCTTGCCCAGCTGCGCGGGCTCTACCGGGTTGTGCCCTCCGACGCCCGTCGCATTCGCGCCGCCAAGATAGATGCCGTCGCTGGCGGCATACCACAGCAACAGTTCGCCCATCGTGTCGGCGACCAGCACATCCACATCCGGCCTCGGCACAGACCGGTCGGCCGAACGCACCTGCGTCGTCAACCCTCGCGCGCGCGACAGCGCCGCGATGTCATGCCCACGATCCGGATGGCGCGGCGCAATGATCAGCAGCGCACCCACCGCCCGCATCCGCGTCTCCACGAACGCATCCAGCGCCAGCTCATCCTCGCCGGGGTGTGTAGATGCCGCCAGCAGCAGCGGTCGCCCGCCAATATCGCGCCGCCACGCCATCACCTGATCCGGCGCCGGCGCGGCAACGCCCGCCGCGCGCTTGAGATTGCCGACAATCCCGATGGGCCGGTTCAGCGCATGCCTCAGCCCTTCAGCCGTCGCGATGTCCGCTGCGCCGATGAACCTGAACGTCGAGAATATCTCCCGCGCCGATGCCGCCCGCGCGTTCCACCCGCGCAACGTCTTGGCCGTCATGCGCGCATTCACCAGCGCAGCAGGAACATTGTGCGCGCGCAATCCCGCCAGCATATTCGGCCAGATCTCGCCTTCGGCAAACATCGCCGCATCCGGCCGCCAGTGATCGAGAAACCGCGCCACCGCGTTGGGCGCATCCACCGGCGCCATCTGATGGATCACGCCTGCGGGCTTCGCGGACGCGATCATGTCAGCCGAGGTCAGCGTCTGCGTGGTCACCAGGGCAGACACATCCGGCCGCCGCCGGTGCAGTTCCGCGAATAGGTCGAGCAACAGGCGGGACTCGCCAACGCTCGCGCCATGCATCCAGAGCAACGGGCCATCCGGCCGCGCCGCTTCTGTCAGCCCGAAACGCTCGCCGATCCGTTCGGGGCGCTCCTTGCCGGATTTCAGGCGCTGCTCAAGGAACCATGGGACAACAGGTTCGGCCAGCCGCGTTCCAAGAGTGTAAAGCGCCAGCGTGGCTGTCACGAGCCGCCGGGCTCCATCGCGGCATCGGCGACTGCAGCCACAGGCGCGGGAACCGGAACAGTGTCTGGCGCCAGCCCGACCAGTTCATCGGCGCGCGCCACAGCCGCACGCAACTGCCGCTCTACTTCCGCGCGCAGCACTTCGCTGTCCATGTCCTTCGACGTCTTGATCGGCGGCGGGATCACGATGGCCGCGCGCGCAAACAGTCCGGGCACCAGCAGCCTGTCCCACGTCTTCATGCGTTTGCCGTTGGCGGAGAGGCCATAGACGATGATCGGCGCGCCCATCTGCTGCGCCAGCTTTATGGCGCCAATGCCGACTGTCTCGCGCGGCCCCTTCGGCCCATCGATGGTGACGACAATGCCGCCGCCCTTGTTCATCACCTGCATCGCCTCGCGGGCGCCAGCGAAGCCGCGCTTGTCCTTGGCCTTGCCCTTGTTGGCGGCCGACCCCCGAATGATGAAAAGCCCCAGCCACGTTCCCGCGCGCTTGGTGAACTCGCCATCGCGCGAGTTGGACACCATCAGGGCAGGGGGATGCGGCGCCTTGGGCCAGGCCGGGCGATAGAGGATCTGCACTACCGGCATCATCAGGATGCGCGAGTGCCAGGTCGCGGCGATCCAGCCCTTCGGCCCTTGCCACACGCCGCGCAGATGCTCGATTCCCTCAACGCGCCAGCGCATCGTGTGCGACAGGAGCGACATGTAGGCCCAGATGAGGGTCCCTCCGATGAAGGGAATCACGGGCGAACGGGCAAGCTGCTTGAACATCAGCCGCTATATACTCCCGTCCGCGCGGGCCGCCAGAGTTTGCCCTGCGGCAACCCGGCCGCATGCGGCGCCCGTCAGCCTTGCATTCCACCCAAGAGTTGGCATCTAGCGCTCAGACCTGTCCGGCTCGTCGTGCGGAGGACGGATCTCCTGGAGCAGGAATGGCCGTCCCGATCGACCTTGCAACCCCGTCCGGCCGCCGCCGCGCCCGCTATGACCTGACGTGGGGCGATCATGGCTTCCTGCGGGCCCGTTTCCGCAACCTGCACCGCATCTCGGACGAGATGTACCGGGCCAATCAGCCCTCGCCGGAGCAGATCGCCCGTTACGCGAATGAACTGGGCCTCAAGACGATCATCAACCTGCGTGGCCAAAGCCCCAAGGGCTACTATCTGCTGGAAAAAGAGGCCTGCGAGGCCAATGGCGTCGCCCTGGTCGACTTTCAGGTGTTTTCGCGGGACTCCCCCACGAAGGACGCCGTCCTGGCCGCACGCGACCTGTTCGATTCGATCGCCTATCCGGCCCTGATGCATTGCAAATCCGGGGCGGACCGGGCCGGGCTGATGGCCGTGCTCTACATGCATTTCCGCCAGAAACTGCCAGTCGATCAGGCCCTTCGCCAGCTTTCCGTGAAGTATCTGCATATCCGCGAGGGCAAGACGGGGATGCTGGATTACTTCTTTGAAACCTACCTCCGGGAAGGCGAACCCAAGGGGCTGACCTTTACCGACTGGGTAAAGCGGGAATACGACCGGGAGGCCGTAAAGGCCGAATTCATGCGGACCTGGAAGTCGAAGCTGGCCATCGACAAGCTTCTGAGGCGCGAATAGCGCCACCAGCGGTTGCGGCTGCCAATCACGGAAAAAACAGGTCGCGTGTTGTCGTGGCGCCAGCTACAACCACAGTAACGACGGTGTGGAGGGGTATTCCATGAAGTTCTTCATCATCAACAGTTTCCGGATGATCGTGTATGTCGCGTACTTCGCGATCATCGCCTTGCAGACCGGCGGGTTCTATTTGAACCGCGTCCGTTTCAACCTCGAAGTCTTCAAACCTCTTACCGGCAGCGAGTTGAACGCTTCGGGCGAGGCGGCCATGTCCATCGTCGTCGGTCTGGTGTCCGGCTGGTTCTTCGCCACGCTGATCTGCGGCCTGCTGGTCACGCTGCTGGATATCCGTGACGACATCAACGATCGCCTGCCGAACGGCCGCGCGAAGTAGCTTCCGGCCGCAACGAACCCATATACACGGGAGGCGCCGGCGGCTTGTCGGCGCCTCTTTCGTTTTCCATAAGGCCACATGCCCAGTTCAGCCGCGTCCAACTCCGACCTGCTCCAGTCGCTCATTGCGCAAACTCTCAAGGCAGGGGCCGACGCCGTCGACTGCCGCATCTCCGAAAGCGCCAGCCTCTCGGTCGAAGTCCGCAAGGGCGAACTCGAAACGGTCGAGCGGGAAGAATCGCGCGGTCTTGCCCTGCGCGCCCTGGTCGGCCGCCGCCAGGCCCACGTTTCCGGCTCGGACCTGTCGCCTGCCAGCCTGAAGGCAATGAGCGAGCGTGTCGTCGCCATGGCCCGCCTCGCGCCCGAGGACAAATACTGCGGCATCCCGGACGCCTCCGACGTCACCGACGACCGCACCGACCTCGACCTCGAATGCGACGACACGCCGGAAGCTCCCGAGCTCGAACGCCGCGCCCGCGATATGGAAGCCGCCGTCCTCGCCATTCCGGAAGTGCGGCAGGCCTCCCACTCCGGCGCCTCATGGAGCACGTCTGCGCGTTGGGTCGCCGCCTCCAACGGCTTCGCCGCGCACAAGCGTTCGGGCATGACGTCGCTGGCCGCCGTCGCCATCGCCGGCCGTGATGGCGCGATGGAGCGCGACTACGAAAGCCGTTCCGAACGCAGTCTCGCGCGCATGCCGACGCCGCACGAGATCGGCCGGATCGCTGGCGAACGCGCCGTTGAGCGTCTCTCGCCCCGCAAGCTCGACAGCCGCACGTCAGCCGTCATCTTCGAACGCCGCCTGTCCAACCGGCTGCTCGGCGCCTTCATCGGCGCGATCACCGGCCCCGGCATTGCCCGCGGCGTCTCGTTCCTGAAAGACCGCCTCGGCAAGCCTGTCTTTGCGCCCGGCGTCTCGGTCGTCGACGATCCGCTTCGCCCCGGCGGCTTCGGTTCGCGCAGCTTCGATGGCGAAGGCCGCGCCGTGAAGCGCACCGCAATCGTGGACGATGGCGTGCTCACGCAATGGCTGCTCAACGGCCCCAGCGCCCGCCAGCTCGGTCTCATCCCCAACGGTTTCGCCAGCTCCGGCTTCGGCGATCCGCCGGGCGTCTCGACCTCCAACCTCGACCTGATGCCCGGCCAGCGTACGCTGGAACAGCTGATGGCCGACGCAGGCGAAGGCCTGCTCATCACCGACATGTTCGGTCCGTCGCTCAACTCCAACACCGGCGACTACTCGGTCGGCGTTTCCGGCTTCTGGTTCCAGAACGGCGCGAAGGCGTATCCGGTTTCCGAAGTCACGGTGGCGGGTGATCTGCCGTCCATGTTCCTCCGTGCCGTGCCGGGCTCCGATCTCGAAATCCGCGGCGCGATGAACGCCCCCAGCCTGTTGATCGATGGCCTCGCTCTTGCCGGCCGCTGACCCGACGCTGGCTGACGATCTCGCGCTTCTCGAAGTCGTGGCGCGCGAGGCTGGCCATCTCTCGCTCGAATGGCTGGAGAAGGGCGCACGGTCCTGGGACAAGTCGCCCGGCAACGTCGTCACAGAAGCAGACATCGCGGTCAACGACCTGATCGCCCAGCGCCTCGGTCAGGTTCGTCCCCGCTATGGCTGGCTGTCCGAGGAAACCCGCGACCACGTCGACAACCGTTCCGACAGCCGCATCTTCGTCGTCGACCCGATCGACGGCACCAAGGCCTTTGTCAAAGGCGAGCCCGGATTCTGCGTCTCCATCGCGCTGCTGGAAGACTCGATCCCCGTGGCCGGCGCACTGTTCAATCCGCTCACCGACGAAATGTTCACGGCCGCCAGGGGGCAGGGCGCCTGGCTCAATGGCGCGCCCACCACGGTCAGCGCCGGGTCGGCGATGGGCGGTTGCCGCATGGTCGGCCGTCCGGAGGTCTTCCGGAAGATCCGCACCCACTGGACCGGCATGGAGCTGATCGACCCCATGCCCAACGCCATCGCCTGGCGTCTGGCGCTGGTCGCATCAGGCCGCTGGGACGCCGCCGTCGCCCTCAACGACAAGAACGACTGGGACCTCGCCGCTGCTGTTTTGATCGTCGAAGAGGCGGGCGGCGTGACAACCGACCGCAATGGCGACGCTTTCGTGTTTAACCGCTCGTCCGTGGTCCAGGCCGGGGTTGTCGCCGCTGGCGCAAATCTTCACCCGCTGTTATTGGAAAAGATCAAGGAATTGAGCCGCCCGGCCTGAGCGCCGCGCAGGAGCCCGTGATGTCGAAATCGCCTGAAACCCACACCAAACAGCTTCTCCACCTCGTCATCGGGGGCGAACTGAAGGATGTCGCCGATATCGAGTTCAAGGATCTCAACGAGGTCCACTTCGTCGGCGCCTATCCCAGCCACAAGGCCGCCTTTGATGCCTGGAAGGGCGCCGCCCAGCGCACCGTGGACAACGCTCACATGCGCTACTTCATCCTCCACGCTCACCGACTCCTCGATCCTGAAACCGGCCACCACCACGACGTCTAAGGCGGTCCCGGCGACATGCCAGAAGCGCGACCACGACTTTCCCGCCGGTTCGTCCGGGACTGGCTCGCGCCCCAATGGAAATGGTTCGCGCTCGGCGCCCTGTTCGCGGCGATCAGCGCGGCGTCGGCCTATGGCTACACGCGCATCACCAATCTCTCGATCGACTGGCTGACCAATCTCGATCCGCGCATCTACACGATTGCGCCCGCCGTCATCATTGCGCTGGCCCTGGTGCGCTCGACCGCGCTCTACTGGCAGACGCAGGCCAACAACATCGGCGTCCAGCGCGCCACGGTCCACGTTCAGGCGGCGTTGTTCGGCAAGCTGATCGAAGGCGACTTCGCGCGTCTTCAAGCCTCCGCCTCCGGCGAATACGTCTCGCAATTCGCCAACGACATGACGCTGATCCGCGAGGCCTCGCTGCGCGTGGCCACCAACCTCGCCAAGTCGACGCTCACCATACTCGCCAGCATGATCTACATGGTCACCACCGACTGGGCGCTCACTCTGTTGCTCGTCGTGGTCTACCCGCTGGCCTTCTGGCCCGTCGTCCGCATCGGCGAACGCATCCGCAAGACCTCGCGCCAGGCGCAGGAACAGGCAGGACAGCTCACAGCCTTTCTCGGCGAGGCCTTCCAGGGCTCGCGCACCATTAAGGCGTTCGGGCTCGAGGAATACCAGCGCAACCGCGCGCTCGGCGGCTTCAACGAGCGCGCGCGGCTGTATCTCAAAGTCCTGCGTTCAAAGGCTCTGGTCGATCCCTTCCTCGAAATCGTCGGCGGCCTCGCGCTCGCGGGCCTCTTCGCCTTCGCCGGATGGCGCGCCATGCAAGGCGAAGCAACGGTTGGCGAGCTGGTCGGCTTCATCGCCGCCATCGGCATCGCCTCACCAGAAATCCGCGCCGTCGGCACGCTCAACTCCGTCATCAACGAAGGCCTTGCCGCCGCTGATCGCGTCTACGCCGCAATCGATGCGCCGGTCACGGTCGCGGATCGCCCCGATGCGCGCGAAATCACCACCAGCGAAGGCCGGGTCGAGTTCGCCGATGTCGTCTTCTCCTATCCAGGCGCCAGCCCCGCGCTCAACGGGCTTACCTTCAGCGCCCAGCCGGGGCAGACCATCGCTTTCGTCGGGCCTTCCGGCGCCGGCAAGTCCACGGTCTTCAACCTGCTGATGCGGCTCTACGACACCTCGTCCGGCACGATCCGCGTTGATGGCCACGATGTGCGCGATGCCCGCATGGCCTCTCTCCGCCGTCATCTGTCGCTGGTCTCGCAGGATGCCTTCCTTTTCGACGCCACGGTGCGCGAGAACATTGCCGTCGGCCGCCCTGGCGCGTCGGAAGCCGACATCCGCGCCGCCGGCGCCGCCGCCGCCTGCGACTTCATCGACCAGCTTCCACAGGGCTGGGACACGCCAGCCGGCGAGGGCGGCCGCAATCTGTCCGGCGGCCAGCGCCAGCGCATCGCGCTCGCCCGCGCCCTGATCTCGAAAGCGCCGGTCTTGCTGCTCGATGAAGCCACCAGCGCACTGGACTCCGCCAGTGAAGCCCGCGTCCAGACCGCGCTCGCCAGCCTCGAAGGTTCGAAAACCATCCTCGTCATCGCCCACCGCCTCGCCACCGTCCGCCGCGCCGACCGTATCTACGTCATCGAGGCTGGCCGCGTTGTGGAGGAAGGCAGGCACGACGACCTGATGACGCGCGGCGGCGCCTATGCCCGTCTGGCCGCTCACCAGTTGACGTGAGCGTGAACGTGCAAAATCGTTATGGTTACCTTTTGGTAGCGCGATATTAACGCGCTGCGATTATCCCTACTGGAGCAGGGGGATAAAAATGAAGTCGCCAGACGCCCTTCGGGTACTCATTTGCTCCGCCAATGCGGGACTTTGCCAGCTGATCCGCACATCGCTGCGCGGCGTCCAGATGCGCGACATCCATTTCGCAGACAATCCACGCGCCGTCATTGCCGCCTTCACGGTGGCGCAGCCTGATGTCTTGCTGGTCCACGTCGAAGGCCCCGAGAACGACGCCGGCCTGTCCACCATCCGCTTCATCCGCCGCTGGGAAAAAAGCCCCAACCGCCGTATTCCCATCGTTGCCGCATCGCAGTGCCGCGACCTGCCGACCATCAGCGCCGCGATCAATGCCGGCACCAACGAGTACGCCGTGACCCCGGCGTCCGGCGACATGCTGCAGAAGAAGATCATGGCCGCAGTCCAGAGCGACCGTCCTTTCATCGAGCATCCGTCCTATGTCGGTCCCTGTCGCCGTCGCCGCCAGCTCGAGTCCTACGCCGGCCCGGAACGCCGTATTGCCGCCTCGCCGATCGCCGTAGTTCCCGTCGCCGCCGAGTAAGCTGCAGGTCGCTGCAACTGCCCCGGTTCCATGCCGCCAAATCCTGCTAGGCTCCTCTCGTCGTTTGGGAGGACTTCGCCATGCCGGGCCGGATCTTGATCGCACTTCTCGCCGCTGTCGCGCTCACCGCCTGCGAGCCAAAGGCCGCCGTGGCGCCCGCCGCCACGCCAGCCCCTGAAGCGCCGCCCGCGCCAACTGCACCCGTCGCAAGCGCCGAGCCGCTCGATCCGTTTGTCGTCTCCATCGATGCCCAGCGCTGGGGCGTCATCATTGATCGCGCCGCTGAAGGCGCCATCGAAGCGCCCGACGCCAATCCTGCACTCGACGAAGACCAGCTCTACCGCGCCGACCGCGCGCTGAAATCGGCCGCCGCCCGCGTCATCGAACTGCGCAACACGGTCTGCTCGAAGGGCCTGCTCACCGGCGATGCCTGCATCCTGAAAGACTGGCCCGCCTGGACGCTGGAGCCGCCCGCCGCCAACGTCCCCATCGAGATAATCGACCGGCGCAGCCAGTGGCTCAGCACGGTCATGGACCCGTTCACCACAGTCGGCTGCGAAGCCGGCCGCACGCAGACGAAAGACGAGCTGTTCTGTTCGGTGGAGTAGGGCTCAGCCAATCAGCGGCAGCACGCCGTATACCGCCAGGCCCCGCACCAGATAGACGATGCCCGTCAGGGTCACGATCCACTTGGTCCATTCGCGGAAGCTGACGTCGGTCATCCGGTCGAGGACTTTCCCGCCCAGCCAGGTCCCCGCCATGGACAAGGGAATGATCGCTGCGAACACCCACAGCGGCGGCAGATGCGCCTCGCCGCGCGTCGCCGGGTCCATGATGACCCCCAGCAGCGGAAAGCCCCAGAACACGATCTTCACGGCGTGCGCCATCACCTGCGTCGCGGCCTTGGTCGCCACCACGGTCTGTCGCGGCAGCAGCGTCTTCACGAAGAACAGGTCCAGCAACGGCCCGGCCACGCCTGCAATCGTGTTCAGCGTCTGAACCAGAAAACCGCACAGCTCTGCCTGGAACTTCCGCTCGACATTGATCTCCAGCGCCCATTTGGGGATCCACACCAGCATCGCGGTGGCGCCCAGCAGGATGAACACCATCGGCTGCGTCGGCCGCCACGCCAGCAGCGCGATCATAAGCACCGCACCGCCTACGCCAAGCGCATACCGGCCCACGATTGACCACGAAATGTGCGCAGCCAGCAAAGTCGCACGCGAGAAATTCGAGATGATCTGGATGAAGCCATGCATCACCATGGCCGTCGCGACCGGTACGAACGACACCAGCACGCCCATCATCATCAGGCCGCCCGCCATCCCGAACACGCCAGAAACTGCGGCGGTTACAAAGCTTGCGGACAACAGGAGAGCGATGATGGAGGGGAGCATTCCGGACGCCGAATCGAGGCCGCAGGAACCTGCGGAACCCCGGCTGATACCAGCGCCCAGCTGCGAATGTCGATTGCCGGGCGCCTTGCGGAACCGGGCAACGCATCTCACTCTTTATGTATCGGACGGAGGGACTGCCCATGATCCTCATTCGAAACGCCAGTCGCCAGGACGCCCTCGGCGTTGCTCGCGTGCACGAGCGCACCTGGAAAGAGGCCTATCGCGGCCTGCTCGACAGCGCCTACCTCGATGGCATGAGCGAGCGGCGCCTCGCTCCCCGCTGGCGCCAGAACCTCGACCGCCGGGCCGAAGACCTCGATGAGGCGGTTTATGTCGCCGTCGCCGGGCAGGAAGTCGTTGGCTTCGTCATGGTGGGCGCCTCCCGCGAAGCGTTCGCACCATGGGACGCCGAAGTCTCCATGGTGTACGTCCTGAAGGAGCATCGCGGCGCCGGTCTTGGCCGCGCGCTGATGAAAGCCGCCGCTGACCATTGCATTCGTCGCGGCATGTTTTCCTGCGGCCTTTGGGTCCTGCGCGACAACGGCCCCGCTCGGGACTTCTACGAAGCCCTGAAAGGCGAACACGCCGGCCGCAAGGTCGACAGCGTCGGCGGCCAGATCGTCCCGCTGGTGGGCTATTGGTGGAAGGATCTCACCGGCCTCGCCGAACGGGCGACTCCCCACGTCTCGATCGGCCGCGTCCAGGGCTGACCCCCGAACCGCCCCCAAAGCGCTGACGTCGGGGGTAACAGACGGAATTCCGTTTCAAACGCGGGATGGGCTGTTCGCCCCATTTACTTGCCCCTGCGCGAACGGTAGGCACGATGCACCAAAAGGTGAAACGTCGCCTCGCCGCGAACGCGGCTGGACAAGGGGTCCAGCTCAAGCTCTCGGCCTTCGTCAGGGCGATCGAACAGAGCAGGGACCCCCAACATGGATTTCGAATACAGCGCAAAGTCGCAGGACTGGATCAAACGCGTCACCGCGTTCATGGACAAACACGTCTATCCGAACGTCGACACGTTCCAGAAACAACACGATGAAGGTGACCGCTGGACGACGCCCCAGATCGTCCACGACCTCAAGAAGATCGCCAAGGCCGAAGGCCTCTGGAACATGTTCATGCCGCCCCACAAGGAGCATGACAAAGGCGAGTGGCACGGTGCCGGCCTCACCAACCTCGAATACGCACCGCTGGCCGAGATCATGGGTCGCGTGTCGTTCGCTTCGGAAGTCTTCAACTGCTCCGCGCCGGATACCGGCAACATGGAAGTGCTGCACTACTACGGCACCGAAGAGCAGAAAGTGAAATGGCTCCGCCCGCTGATGAACGGCGACATCCGCTCCGCCTTCCTGATGACCGAGCCCGACGTAGCCTCGTCCGACGCCACCAACATCGAAACCCGCATCACCCGTGACGGCGACGAGTACGTCATCAACGGCCGCAAATGGTGGTCATCCGGCGTTGGCGACAGCCACTGCAAGATCGCCATCGTGATGGGAAAATCGGACTTGAACGCCGAGAAGCACAAACAGCAATCGCAGATCCTTGTGCCGCTCGACACGCCCGGCGTGAAGGTCGTTCGCATGCTGCCGGTGTTCGGCTATGACGACGCGCCCCACGGCCACGCCGAGGTCATCCTCGACAACGTCCGCGTGCCGGCGTCCAACATGCTGCTCGGCGAAGGCCGCGGCTTCGAGATCGCGCAAGGTCGCCTCGGGCCGGGCCGTATCCACCACTGCATGCGCACCATTGGCTCGGCGGAAGTCGCGCTCGAGAAGATGTGCCGCCGCCTCCTGTCCCGCACCGCGTTCGGCAAGAAGATCGCCGAGCATTCGGTCTGGGAAGAGCGCATCTCCGACGCCCGCATGGACATCGAGATGACGCGCCTCCTCTGCCTGAAAGCGTCCGACATGATGGACAAGGTCGGCAACAAGGGCGCTCAGAACGAGATCGCCATGATCAAGGTTGCCGGTCCTCGCGCCGCGCTGAAGATCATCGACAACGCGATCCAGGCTCATGGCGGCGGTGGCGTCACCTCCGACTACGGTCTCGCCAAGCAATACGCCTCGATGCGCACCATGCGCCTCGCCGATGGTCCGGACGAAGTCCACCAGCGCGCCGTCGCCCGCAACGAGTTCAAGAAATACCGCGACAACGAGTATGCCGCGAAAGTCGATGCCGACAAGAAAGTCGAAGGCTCGCGCTGGTAGGCGCTGGCTGAACCTTTCGAATGCCTCTTGGCCCCGGTGCAGGCGCATGCTTGCATCGGGGTCGGTCGTTTCGGGAGGGATGCATGCAGTTTCGGTTGTTGGCGGGCCTGTGCCTCGGCGTCGCGCTAGCGGCGGGTGCGCCGACCCACGCGCAGTCCAAGGACGAGATGATCGTCGTCACCGCCAGCATGATCCAGAACGAAGATGGCGGCGGTGCGCTCCAGCCGGAACTGCCCTACATCTCCATCTCGGTTCCGGCGGACTTCGTGCTCTTCACGGTCCAGCTTGAAACCGCCACCCGCTCCGTCGACGAGCGTGAGCGCGAACTCGAAAGGACGTTCCAGACGCTCGCCGCGCGCGTCACGCGCACCAAAGGCGTGGTCATGGAGGTCGGCCGCCCCGGCAACTCGGCGCCGCTCGAAACCGCGGCCGCGCGCGAAGCAATCGAGACAGACGAGGAGGACTACGACCGCTCGGTTATCCCCCTGGTCCTGAAATTCGCCGTCCAGCCCGGCGAAGGCTTTGCCTCGATCCGCACCCGCGCCGAAAAATTCATCGAGGAGATCGCGGTCACCGGCCGCGTCGAAGCGGTCGCTGGCGACCTGCAATACATTGGCGTCTCGGAACCGAAAAAGCATCGCGAAGCGTTGCTGCGCCAGATCGCGGACGACGCAAAACTGCTCCAGACCATCTTCGGCGGCGGCCCCTTCGGCCCGCCGGGCCTGTCGCTGACCGGTCTGGAGGGCAGGGTGAAGAACCGTCCCATCGGCCCGCTGGAAGTCGAAATGTATATTCCCTATTCGATTTCACTGCATTCCGATCCGCCGTCGCGCTGACACCGCCCAGCATCACAAACTGAAACGCGCGCTGGCTACGCCGCCGCCGCCGTGCTTGCATCGGCCCCGATGGCGTCAGGCCACTAGGTTTAGGACCACATGGTTCTGGAGGGACACCCCATGCGCAAATCTCTGCTTCTTGCCTCGTTTGCGGCGCTGGCCATGGCCGCAGCGCCCGCCCACGCCCAGGTCGTGCGCGGCGACCAGATCGTCGCGCAGAGCAATTTCGTGAACCGCTCTCAGGCCGCCATTCCGCAGGTGTCGATCATCGTTCGCGCCGATTTCGTGCTGTTCAGCGTGACCTACGAGACCGCCACACGCTCCGCTGATGCGCGCGAGGCCGAACTGGAAAAAACCTTCAAGACCATCACCGATCGCGCTGCCAAGGCCGAAGGCGTCAACATCGAGGTTGGCTCGCCCGGCAATTCGGCCGCGATTGAAACCGCCGCGATCAAGGAACTCATCGCCGACCGGGGCGATGACCGCTCCAGCATCAACCTCGTCCTGAAGATCTCCGTGCGCGAGAAGGACACCTTCGACACCATCCGGGCTCGCACCGAGAAGTTCGTCGCCGACGTGCCGCTCACCGGCCGCGTCGAAGCCGTCATCGGCGATTCACAATTCCTCGGCGTCTCCGAACCGAAGAAGCACCGCGAAACCCTGATCAAGGCCATCGCCGAAGACACAAAGCTGATGCAGTCCACCTTCGGCGGCTCCACCGTGCCGGTGACGGTCTCGCTCACCGGCATCGAATCCCGCGCATTGACCCGCCCGGTCGGCCCGCTCGATCTGGAAATCTACATTCCGTACTCAATGTCGGTGGTCTCGGGCCAGAAATAGCGGCTCGACCGGGTCGGATAACTCCGCCTGAAGTGACCCCCCCACCCACATTTTTGCGGTGGTGTGAATCCCTTCGCGTCCCTCCCCGTTCGGGGGAGGCGAAGCCACAGCTTTTCAACCAGCTCAACCGCTTCCTCCCCCGAACGGGGGAGGGAAA
>Ga0075163_10002069_pt1 | contig 27040 bp, 28 predicted proteins | sample JI1023141ADNA_FD_71478 | JGI IMG/M metagenome (GOLD analysis project Ga0075163, IMG submission 71478) | Wastewater effluent complex algal communities from Wisconsin, to seasonally profile nutrient transformation and Carbon sequestration -... | ecosystem: Engineered > WWTP > Effluent > Algae...
GCGGATGCGAACGGCACAGCTTACGCCAGCTTCACCTTCCGGGTGACGGATGATGACGGCATCGCCAATGGCGGACAAGACACCGACCAGTCACCGAACACGATCACGGTTGATGTGACGTCTGTAAATGATGAGCCTGCTGGTGCCGACAATTCCGTGAGCACGTTGGAAGACACGCCATACACCTTCAGTTCCGGACAGTTTGGCTTTAGCGATGTGGATGATGCTCCGGCACCGAATAACCTGTCCGGAATTCTGGTGACGACACTGCCATCTTCCGGAGTCTTGACTCTGGCCGCCGGAGCGAGCGTAACCGGTCCGGTCACGGCGGGCCAGTTCATCAGCACATCCGATCTCGACTATCTGACCTTTACGCCGGGTACGGATGGCCATGGAATTCCCTATACGGGCTTCACCTTCCAGGTGGTGGATGACGGCGGCACCGCCAACGGCGGTCAGGATACTGACCAGACCCCGAATACGATGACCATCGATGTGATCGAGGTCAACGATGCGCCGGATGGTACCGACAATACGGTCACCACATTGGAAGATACCGATTACACATTCCATCCGTCTGATTTCGGCTTTACCGATGCCCATGACAACCCGGCGAATGCTCTGCAGTCTGTGATTATTACCAGCTTGCCTGTGGATGGCAGCTTGTTCCTGGCGGCTGGGGCCAGTGCGCCGGGCGCGGTGGTGGCCGGCCAGGCGATTTCTGTAACTGATATACCATTCCTGACATTCTCGCCGAGCTCAAATGAGAATGGTACGGGATACGCTAGCTTCACCTTCCAGGTGGCGGACGATGGCGGTACAGCCAATAGCGGTGAAGACACCGACCCGACGCCAAATACGATGAATATCGATGTGACATCGGTCAATGATGAGCCGATAGGAACTGATAACACAGTGACGACACTGGAAGACACCCCATACGTGTTTAACCCGTCGATTTTCGGCTTCACTGATCCGGACGATAACCCGGCGAACGCTCTGGAATCTGTAATTATCACCACATTGCCGGTGAGCGGTACACTGAGCCTGGGGGCAGGGTCGAGCGCGCCGGGTGCCGTCGTCGCCGGGCAATTGATTAGTGTTGCTGATCTTTCTTATCTGACTTTCATGCCGGATGCCCATCAGAACGGCGCGGCCTATGCCAGCTTTACGTTCCAAGTGGTCGATGATGATGGCACGCTGAATGCCGGTCAGGATACCGACCAGACACCGAACGTAGTCACAATTGATGTCACGCCCATGAATGATGCGCCGCATACGGTTGATAACAGCGTCACCATTCTGGAAGATAATACCTACACATTCCAGGTGTCTGATTTTGCATACAGCGATCCCTATGACGTGCCGTCAAACAACTATACAGGCATTATTATTACAACATTACCGGCAAATGGCACGCTGACACTGGGGGCGGGATCAAGCGCGCCGGGCACGGTTGCTGCCGGTCAGTTCATCAGCATTGCTGATATACCGTTCATGGAATATGCGCCGGTTCTGAATGGGAATGGCGTTGATTACGGCACCTTTACCTTCCAGGTGGTGGATGATGGCGGTACGGCTATCACTGGCGAACAGGATACATCAATTGCCCATACATTCCATCTGGATGTAACACCGGTCGATGACCCGCCGGTTCTCGATGTGAATACAGGGCTGTCAATGTTCGAAGGACAAACCGTGACAATCACGACGGCCATGCTTTCCAGCAGTGACGTCGATACGATGGATAGCGATATCGTTTACACGATTACTTCGCCTGTCGTGAATGGACGTGTGGCACTGGTCAGCGCACCGGGTGTCGCGATCACCAGCTTCACGCAGGACGATCTGGCACATGGTCGTGTTATCTATATCCACGATAGCTCCGAGACGACGAGCGACTCTTTTGATTTCACGGTATCTGATGCCCTCTCGACGCTTGCATCGTCAACGTTCCCGATCACAATTACATTGATTAACGACGAGCCACTGTCATCGGATAATGCGGTCACGACACTGGAAGATACAGACTATGTATTTGGTCTGGGTGACTTTGCTTTCAGTGACCCGAACGATGCTGTATCGAATAATTTCCAATCTGTTCGCATTGTTACATTGCCTGTAAGCGGCGCGTTGACACTGGGGGCTGGCTCCAGCGCGCCGGGACCGGTCGTGGCGGGGCAATATATAAGTATTGCCGATATACCGTTCCTGACTTATTCACCCGCACTCAACGGTAACGGGGCCGATTACGGCACATTCACGTTCCAGGTGCAGGATGATGGCGGCACGGCGAACGGCGGTGTTGATCTGTCGGCTATTCATACGATGCATGTGAATGTCACCCCTGTAAACGATGCGCCGGATGACATCACCATGTCTCGCGACTGGTTCCCGGAAGGAAACCCGGTTGGCTGGACGGTCGCAAACCTGTCTACCCATGATGTCGATAGCTCGAATTTCACTTATTCGATCGTCAGCGGACCTGCGATGTTCTCTATCGTCGATAACCGTCTGGTTCTGACCTCCATGCTGATTTATGGGGTCGATCCGGAATCATACGTTATCACCCTGCGTACGAATGATGGCTTCCTGACATATGATGAAACCTTTACCATCCGTATGATCGAACAGCCGGTCGTGGTGCCGGAAACCATCCTGAATAAGGATATCGGTGGTGATAAGAATGGCCCGGCGTACGAATTGACCCCGACAAAGGCAGAGATGTTCATATCGGAGACAATGAAGAATATTCATAAGGATGGCTACCGATTCTACGGCAATGAGGGATTGCTGGACGCATCGCTGTCCTTATATGGACATCCCATGGATGCGGCTTATTACATGGGATCAGCGATCGATCAGATCATTCGCAGCGGAATTACGCTCCAGATTCTTGAAATTCTGGAAGGAAACGACAAGGAAATCCCGTATGGCACGGATATTCGCACCATCCTGCATGAGATAGAACTGGCGCAAATCCTGCGTGGTGATCTGGGCGTTGATAAGACCGTTACCGCAGCAGGCGATGAAGATGAAGCCGAGAAGGTCAAGAAAAAGCTGCCGGAAGATGTTGCGCTCTATAAGGATAACAAGTTGTATGAGGCCCTGGTCGGGATGCGTTCTGGCAAGCTGAGCCCGGGGCCGACTGACGAGCTGTCACAAATCGACCGCAAGGAACATGTCCAGTACCTGCAGGCGCAGCTGGATGAAGCCGCCCTCTATTATCGGAGCAAACACAACAAGTTGATGGATGCTCTGGACGCAAAAAAGGATAAAGACCCGTCCTGATTCAGCGCGGTCTTGAAAACAGCGATCCTTGAAAATATGATGTCACGATGAGCAAGGCATTTACCAAAGAAACCGATAACGAAGATGATCTGGAAGACCCGGATCCGCTTCCTGTGGGTACAAAAAATTATATGACCCCGGCAGGGCATGATGCGCTGCAAAAAGAACTGCGGTGGTTGCTGAGGGACGAACGCCCCCGTATTGTCGAAATTGTATCGTGGGCTGCCGGAAACGGTGATCGTTCGGAGAACGGTGATTATCTATACAACAAGAAACGTCTTCGGGAAATTGATCGCCGTATCCGTTACCTGACCAAACGCCTCGATCAGCCAGAAGTCGTCGATCCCCGGCGCCAGCAGGGGCTGGAACAGGTGTTTTTTGGTGCGACCGTAACCTATGCCCATGAAGATGGCACGGAACTGACCGTCACGCTGGTGGGTGTTGATGAAGCCGATCTGGATCAGAAAAAAATTAACTGGCAATCACCTGTGGCGCGGGCCCTGATGAAAGCAAGGGAAGGCGATACCGTCGATGTACGAACCTCATCCGGCATCCAGACCATCGAGATACTCGAGATCATCTATATCATAACTGAATAACGCATGCGCAGACGCTTAGCTCAAGGCGCGCTTGAAGCAGCCTTCGTCAATCTGGCCTGTTCCGGCTGTGCGATCATTCAAGTAAGGTGATCCGCTGAAATCCTCACCACGACCGCAAGCGCAGGCGCTGAGGGACAAAAGGCAGGCGGCCAAGAGTATTGTTCTTGTAATGGTCATGATCAGGGTCCTTATAAATTCATTATTATCAAATATTTACAATAAAATCATTGTTCTCTCAAGTTGTATCTGATGCGCAAAACATGGCAAAAGGGCATGACAGTGGAAACTGCCATGCCCTGATAATGCCAGCCTGAAGGACTAGTTGGAGGTTTTCTCGGCCTTCTCAAAGTTTTCGAACTGTTTGGACTGGTTCGCGCTCATCTGGAAGCGATATTCGCCATCCACGCGGGCCAGTTTCAGGCTCTTGTAGTCGATCAGCGCTTTTTCGCCACCCATACCGGCTGTCTGGTTATAGTTGACGATAACGCGAGTTGCCCGGCCTTGGCTGAAGTAAATGTTATCGACGTTGGCCACGGATTTTCCCGTGTGATCAAGTAACGCTGCCTTCAGCAGGTCGTTTACACTGATCCCATTCTCAGGGATAACGCGCGTATTCTCGTCCTGATCTTTACGGTCATAGGAGAAGGCCTTTGCCTGCTTGATGCTTTCCTCAGAAAGGGGCATCACAACATCGCCGTTCTGTTCCCGGCGCATGACAAGGCTGTAGTCGAATACAGCTTCTTTATCGCCAATTCCGAGCAATCCACCATGAGAAATGATCACGACATCAGCCTTACCATCGTCTGTCAGGATAATATCTTCAACCGTAAGGGCTCTCGAAAAGAAAGATCTATTTGAAGATGGATCAAACCTCCTTGGTTGGACTTCAAAGATCATGTTCAATATTTTTGTTTCTCAATATCGCCGTAAAGCGAAGTTCGAAACGAAATATGATCCGGAAAGCTACATCGAGAAAGAAACCGTCAGCGCCAATCAGGAAATCATGGTTGAAGCTTCAGAGGTCATGGATGCAATCCAGCACCTTTCGGAAGATCAGCGCCAGGTGCTGATGATGGTTTGTGCTGAAGGCATGAAATATGAAGAAGTGGCAGCAAACCTGAATATTCCGATTGGGACGGTTCGCTCTCGTTTGGCACGTGCGCGCACGAACCTCCAGATGATGACGGAGAAGGGGATTCCCAAGACACATGTCATTCCCGTTGCACAGGAGAAGCGCAGCCAGCGCTCCCGCTCAGTCGCCTAACAATAGTTGCTTAGGACAATAAAAATCCCGGGAGGGATCTCCCGGGATTTTTATTCTGGTGCTCTGGGGTTCGTTAATGGCTATTCTTTTTTATGAATGCTGTATAGCTTTCGCGAATAATGCGATTCTGCTTCAGAATGCTATCAAGCTTATCCATTAAGATGGGCGATACGAGTATTCTTGCCATCAAGCGGCGTTCATCCTCAGTCGATAATTCACCATCCGCCAGAGCATGAATGCTCAAATCGCCATCACCATTCTTTTCTATCGCTTTGTGGAGATGGTCTTTCCTGAATTGCAGGCTGGCGTCATCATCCGCGTCTGAAAACATCGATTTTGACCCTCCTGTTTGCTTTTAATTTTACGTCGTCATCTGTGGTAATAAATTGGCCTGATTCCCCTTTGGAATGGGTCATGATCTGCTTCTCTTTTACGCCAGATTTTTTTAATGCTTGAGAGACTTGTTGTGTGCGCTTTTGTGCCAGTTTCAGATTATATTCCGATGCGCCAGTGCGGTCAGTGTACCCCGTCAGGAAAAAGACAGCTTCAGACAGTGGTATAACTTCGCCCAGAGCCTTTCTGATCGTATCTTGTGCCTCCTGATCGAGAGATGTGTCGTTCAACTCGAAAGTAACATCATAAGATTTGACTGACCGGCCGGTTGGGTAAAGGTCGACAGAGTCACAGCCAGTGGGGCACTCTAGCTGCTCAACCAATGCGTTCCATTTTTTCTCGCAACTGGTTTCGCCTGCCTTCTTCCGCTGTTCTTCCCGCTGTTCAATCCAGCAATCAAACGCGACCTGTGCGCGGGCCGTATCTTTGGGGAAGGCGGAGCGAACATGGGCTGGCCGGTTTTTTAGCCATGCATAGGCTGCCCAGATTGCAGGGTTATCGGTCTCATTCAGATCTCTGCTTTTTGGACTATCGTATTTCACATAAATCTCTTTGGCGGCGTTCGATGCCTTCTTCGCAAAATGTGTAGAATCTTTGTAGTCGCCGGCCCTTTTCTGCTGTCGGGCGAGGGCTAAATATTCCTGATGCAGGGTCGCCAGATAGGGGTCACTGATCGAGGATGCCTCTCTCAGGTCCTTGTCGGATATCGCACAGGCGGACAGTAAAATGACCGCAAAAAGGCATGTTAAGGAAATAGGCGACGTGCGAATATTTTTTAACATAAGAACCTTCTGGACGATGGTGCGAACATATAGGACAACCTGACTTTTCCTCAAAAAGTTCCATGAATTCAAGCGGAATATCTGTAAATCTTCAAGCAGGAGTTGATTGACAAGCGAGAGGCTATAACGTCTTATCAACCATCGCAACAGGCAAAACAGCTTCTGTTTTTTAAGGCTAACGGGTAATACGCCCGGGTCTTTTTACAAGGACCGAATACATGATGAAAAAAGCAGAGATTCTCATCGTCGACGACGATGCCGAGATCAGGAAAATTATTAACCAGTATCTGACCGATGATGGCTACGTTGTCCATTCTGCAGCGAATGCTGCCGAAGCGCGCGATTTCTTCAGCCAGAAAGTGCCCGACCTTATACTTTTGGATATGGTCCTTCCTGACATTGATGGTCTGGCCCTGATGACGGAGTTCCATGGCAAAGCCAAAACACCGATCATTGTTGTGAGCGGTCGCTCAGATGCTACAGACAGAATTATCGGTCTTGAAATGGGAGCGGATGATTACCTGACAAAGCCATTTCACATGCGTGAGCTTTCGGCGCGGATAAAATCCGTCCTTCGTCGCGCAGAAGAGCGCAGCACAGTGAAAGACGCCGGTGCGGCGCAGCAGGACGAGAAGGCGGATCAGGTTCTGGCATTTGGCAAGTGGACCATGTATTGCGGCCGTTATGAAGTCTGCAACGACCAGGGGACTCCTCTGTCGCTGACAAGTGGAGAGTTTGAGCTTCTGCATGCTTTGGCAACATCGTCCAACCGTGTCATGAGGAGAGAACAACTCTTCGAGATAACAAGAGGTACAGATTACGATGCATACGACCGTGCTGTCGATATTCAGATTGGCCGCCTGCGCAAGAAATTGAATGATGATCCTCAGTCTCCCTCCCTGATTAAGACTGTACGAGGGATCGGCTATATCTTCATTGGCGATGTTCGCAAAGTTTCCTGATTTTTGTAGATCATGAAGAAAAATAAAGGGGCCGTATTCTTGCGAATACAGCCCCTTATTCATAATCGCAACAGCTTAGGCTGCCCAGCGATCTTCCCATTCTTTCACTTGCTTTTCAGCTTCGTCTTTAGCAATACCATATACGATCAATAATGTCGGGCGATATGCCAGATCCGTTATCTTTCATACTGATAAGTGCATAATCACCGGCAGCCATTGATGAATGCCCCAGGGCGGTTTTACCGCTAATTGAAATATTTCTGGTCCGCAGCGTAATTTTCCCATCGTTCCCGGGCATGGCATCCCGGGCATTTACGGCCAGATTCAATAAGGCGTTCTCAAGTTGCGGCTGGTCAACATAGATATTGAATAAATCATTTGCCAGATCTGCTTCTATTACGATGTCATCTCTGACAACGCGGCGGATCATGTCGATTATGCCGGGCATTTCCCGATTTACATTGACGGCTTCTGGCTTCAGGATTTGTTTACGGGAGAACACAAGAATACGCTGTGTTAGCTCTTTGCCCTTTTCTACAGACGCTAAAGCTGCCTGTATCATCTCTTTTAACTGCGGGTTATCTGGAACACGTCTTTCTATGAGTTCTAGATTGCCCGAAATAACGATCAGCATGTTGTTAAAGTCGTGAGCGATACCGCCACTCATCTGGCCAACCATTTCCATTCTTTGGGCATGGTTTAGCATCGTTTCTGCCTGAAGCATTTTTTCAATGCCTGAAGACACTTGTTCCAGAAGCTGGTTGAGTGTCTGCGTGATTTTTCCCACTTCGTCGTTACGGTCAATCGGCAGGATGTATTTGCTGGCATTCTCTGTGTCTGTGCTGGCTGCAGCCATTGCATTTGTGATCTTACTCATGGGCGATAGAACATCGACGATTATAATGGCCATGCTGATACATACCGTAATCAGGCCACCGAGTATGAACATGAGCGGAATGACTCTCATGCCGCGTGTCTTCTGCAGGGTTTCTGCAGATTTTTCAGAAAGCATGGATTCCAGCGTTTGGCCCATTGAGGTTAGATTCTTCTCAATCGCGCCGAGCGCCATCATAGCATCCTGCGTTAGATCCTCAACTTTTGCCGCCTTGGGTTTGTTCTTTTCCTTCAGTGTTGCTGCTATCGTGCCAAGGGTGCTGATATGACTTTGGAGATCTGCCACTTCTTCATCGAGAGGTAATCCTTCTAGACTGGAAAGATTGTCCGTCAGTATCTGAAGGTTTTCTTCGGCGGCTTGTCCCGTGCGGCTATTGGGTTGGCTTAAGAAGCTTAAATAGGCCCATCGTATACGGCTGAATTCAACATTTGCCGTGCTGATGTCTGAAAGTGCGTGAATAATTTCCGATTGGCGCTTGGTCATCTTGGCGTTCTCATTCAAAACGGACTGAAGATAGAAGCCGGAAAAAACCAGCGTAAGAATTAGAAATACAGCGAGGGCAGATAGCTTCCCGCGAATGGATAAAGGAAAGAAAGATAAAATTCTTCGCATTATAAGCTCTGTTGCTGCGCGATATGTGACTGATCGTTCTGAAAGTTGATTATTAGCGAAATTTGCATGCTTGGCAAAGGCTTATAGCCCCCAGTTCATAATAAGAAAAAGCCGCCATCTGGCGGCCTTTTCCGAGGCTAACCGCAATTAGTAATTGCGGGTGCCTTCGCGGGACGGATCCTGGCTAGGATTCTCTTTGTTCTTGCGCGGCATTTCATCCGGGCGAACTTGTTTTTTGTCCGGTTGCGTTTTCGGGTTTTGTTGATTTTGATTTGTCATTGTCGTTCTCCTTTGGGGTTGACAGTCGCCGTACTAATAGACGGAAGGAACAATGGTTCCGGCAAGGTAGGAAGAAAAATCACTCTTAATCTTGATTAAGAGAACATAGCCAAGGAACCCCCTGTATTCATTATTCGTTATCACAAATAGAGAGACAGTTTTAATTAGCCAGATCAGGAGAGGAAAATGTCCAGAAGCCATACAACATTCTTTAACCCGGGAACGGATGTTTATAATGATCCCCAGGATGTGATGCGTGACAATAGTCTAACGCAAGAACAAAAAAACCGTATACTGGAAAGCTGGGGCCTGGGCAGGGATTCATTAGGGCGCGCAGGAAACGGAAATGAACGATTCTTCGGTACAAGAGCTACCCGTAATAGCCCAGCCTTGGGAAGGATGCGTGAAGCTGTTGCCATTTTCAATAGCCGTGAAGCTTTGGATTCAGCGGTTGCTGAGTTGGAGATTACAGCTTTTCCTCGCCATTCAATTAGTGTGCTGGGCGGCGAAAAAGCCATAGAGAAGGTTTTCGGCCATTTTAAACCGCGCACACAAAAAATTGCCGATCACCCCAAGGCGCCGCGGAATGTAGCCATTCTGCCGGAAGAGCGAGCGTTAGGTGCTGCCGGCCTGACAGGTGGCTTTGCATATCTGGGGGGCTGTATAGTGGCCATCGCTGCAAACGGCATGGCTGATAATGTTCTGTTGGCATCAATTGCGGCAGGAAGTCTGGCGGGGGGGCTGGTCGGCTTTGGTGTGGCAATGATTTTCAGACAGATGTTCATTCAGGAAACCCGTCGGCAGATCGAGCAGGGCGGATTGGCGCTCTGGGTTCATACTCCAGACCCGGAAGCTGAGATACTTGCCTGTGATATCCTGCGCCGCCATGGTGGAACGCAAATTCATATCCACGAACTCTAAGAGATTAATGAGGACAAAAAAGGCGGGAAAATTTCCCGCCTTTTCTTATACCTTATTATATTCATTGATTGCTGTAGTCGTCATTTGACTCCACTGGGGAATTTGTCTGGTGACGCATACTGGGGGTATCGGCATCTGTGTTCAGTCCAAGCGTGGTTGCTGTTTCGCTGTTTACTGTCCCAGTAACTTCCAGATTATTGTCTTCCTGGAATTTACGTACGGCAGAAGATGTCTGGTCACCCCAGATACCATCTGTCTGCCCGGCGGTATAGCCTTTGCTGTTCAGAGACTGCTGAAGTTGCTGGATACCGTTGGCATCCAGATGAATGCGCATGGTGGGATCCCCCGCAGAAGGCTCAATTGCCGTAACGTTTCCGGTGTTGCTGGATTGGGTTTTGTTACCTTCCGCCAGCGCATACGGTGCCAGAAATGTAAGGGCCGATGTAACAGCAAGGCTGCAAAGAATTTTTCTCATATTGTTATCTCCTCAGATTTTTGAAGTTCTAGTTTAAACGTACCTACGCAGCGTCCTTGCGTCCGGTTGCGCAGTGGACGGCGTCTTCCACTGCGGTTTCATCCTTGGTGTTCCGAAGAACATGACCAAAGGTGAGTATTCCGGTGACATTGTCATCCTTGTCACGCACGAGAAGTCTGCTGACACTATGTTTGTTCATAAGTTCGGCAGCTTCCTGAATTGTGCACTCCGGTGTGCATGAATGACTTTCCGGCGTCATATAATCACGAACAATCGCAAGCGCTGTATCCACGCCGGATGCAATCGCACGAATAACAATATCTCTGTCGGTAATCATGCCTTCAACGCGATCTTCGTCGCCAACAGGAAGGATGCCGCAGCCGATATCCTTCATCTTGATGCAGGCTTCCTGAAGCGAGGCATCCGGGCTAATCATTTCGATTTCTTTTTCCATGATGCTTTTAACAAATGTGTCGGTCATTCTTTCTCTCCTTGGTTATATTCTTAATGGTGTTACCACTGTTGTTCTACACTTTACTGCGTCGATTTTTCCCGTTCACGTAAGGAATCCAGAATGGATGCGGCATTACCCCCATTGTTCTGAATTGTACTGGCAAAATCGGCACGTTGGGTGATGATCATGCTGATGTCTTTAATCTCGACGTCGACGATCTTGAATGTGCCGGTGCTCTCTTTGTCACGGATACGCCACTTCACGGGAATTTTCTGACCGTTCAGGGGTACGATATTTGAGGTCACAGAATAATCGCCATCTGTTGTGAGGCTAGCCCCGGTGACCTCAAACTTTTCGCCCTGATAGGAAGAAAACTTGTCGGCATAGATGGATACAATCATGTTCTCGAACAGCGACTGGTATTCTTTCTGCTGTTCGGCATTCAGGCTCTTCCAATGAACGCCCAGGGTAAAACGGCTGATGGTGTTCATATCAAAATTCTGGAGCAGAATACCGCGCAACTGTTCTTTTCGTGTAGTCGTATCAGCATTCGAACTACTGATATATTTGATAACCTGATCACCCATAGATTGAATGAATACTGTGGCGTTGTTTTCCTGACTTTTTGTTGCGCCAGAGGTGCCGGCAGCTTTTACAAAAAGCGGACTTTGCTGTTTTGGCACTGTGTCATAAGCCGCACTATACGTAATCATTGAGACTGACATTGTTGCCGCAAGAGCAACAACATGTACAGCCTGCCGTGGTTTTCTGTAAGAAGTCATAATGAAATTCCTTGTCTATGTCTGAATTGGTGATATTCAATTAATTGTTCAGGTTCTGATCAGGCCAGAATTTTGTGCCTTTCAGCATGGCCTGCGCCAAAAGTCCTGTTTCCGTGAACTGATAAATTCTGACGCCGGGAAGAATACCGTCAGCTCCGGTCGCGGCATCACCTTTGCTGCCCTGTTTGGCGGCAAGATCAATATTGGCTGACAGATCCAGACCAGTTTGAATAAATTCACGATATGAGGCCTCGTTGCTGAAGACCAGCACGGTGCTGAAATCTTTTGCCCCGATACCAATCCCCACGCCAGCCGAGGCCATCTGCATGTAGGTATCTGCACCTGTGCGGTTGTTGTGTGATACGCCATGACCATAGCCACCACTTACAAACACAGCCGCAATATCTGCGCTCGTGAATACGGCGTAACCATAGGCCTCCTCGATTTCGTCCTTGGCTGCGGGTTCCAGTTTATGAAGTGTGTCCAGCGTTGTTTTTCTCATATCCTGAATAGCGGCTTGCTGTTCTGACGTTGTGCTGGCGGCCTGCGCGGGCAGGGCATAGGGCAGCAGTGAGAAAGCAAGAAAAATTGCAATTAAATGTTTCATTTTTGTGTCTCCTTTGGCATGCAAATCATTGAAATATCATAAAAGTTCCCTTGAATTTTTAGGTATATACGGAACCAAGAGGCGTACCTTTCGTTTGCAGTAAGGAAGCAAACAGAAGAGGAGATATCATCATGCTAAGTTGGGCTTTCACATTTCTGGTTCTGGCATTGATTGCCGGGGTTCTGGGTTTCGGTGGTGTTGCTGCCATTTCAGTTGAAATCGCCCAGATACTGTTTTTCCTGTTTATCATCCTGTTCGTCATTGCGGCTGTCGTACATGCCCTCCGTGGCAAGGCGCCTCCTGCCGTGTAACAGGAAAACGATAAACGGATACGCCGGAACCATTCAGAACGGATGGTTCCGGTTTTTAACAAAAGGAGAATGAAAATGACAAAATCATACTCAATGACGGCAATCATAATGGTTACCATGGTCGGCCTGTCAGCATGCGGTTCTACCAAAGGTGAGCGTGCGTTGAGTGGAGCCGGTATTGGTGCTGGCATCGGTGCGGTAGGTGGTGCTATTGCTGGTGCCGACCCAGTAACAGGGGCAGTCGTCGGCGGTGTTGCTGGCGCTGCGACGGGTGCCATGACCGATAAGGATGATATTAATTTGGGTGACTAGAATAGACCATCCTGAAGTATCAAAAAGCCCCTCATAATGAGGGGCTTTTTGGCGGGCGTATAATATTAAATCTGGCGGTCAGCCAGAAATCCGGCAGCCGCAGCAACGAGCAGCGCTGTCTTAGGATTTTCTGATACGGTATCGCCAATCTCGTTATCGATGGTCCTGAATACTTCGGATACGACTTCCTGACACTCATTCTTGATCTGGTGAATGGCCTGCTGCCGCTTCTGTAATATCATCAGGGATAGCAGGACGTTGATCGATGATATAGCCAGCATCATGACACCTGTCATGGCAAAGGCAGCGGCCGGGCCGTATTGCATGGTTGCCCAGATATGAAATCCGGCAAGCACAAATATGAATCCTGCCGCCGCCATAAGGATCGCCATCAAGTGAAGCTGCCGTCTGGCGCGTTCACTCGCCATGAGCGTGGAATTCAGTGCTATATCAGACAACACTTGTGTGGCGGCGCCCCTGATAAACAGCAAATTCCCCACCGACATGGTTATCTCCGTCCCATCAGAAAGCTGAAAACAACACCGGCACAGAAAGCCACTGCAACGCTCTGCGCTGGATGAGATTTAACCTTCTCCTCGATCAGCTTCAGTTCTTTGCTGCCGTTCTTGATGGCGCTCTTTTTGATCTCTTCTAATTTTTCCTGACCATCTTTTTGAAGATTCTGGCCTAAGGCCATCACATCTGTTTTTAGATTGCTGATATCTTCCTTGATATCCTGAATCTTGCTGTAACCATTGTTTGCAGGTGCCACTGTTGTATTCGCCATTTTTTTCCCTTTCAATCTGGATAAAAATTGTCTTACCCCGTATCCAACGTGCTGCGTTGCATATAGTTCCGTGAAAGAAAATAGGGATTTTATAGATTTTGTCGGCTTCCTATACGATTAATCATATAAAAGGCAGCGAATTTCTTAAATTCCTCGAGTACCCAAATAAAGATAACAGCGCATTATCAGGGAAGAGCATAAAAACATATTATGTGTTGTCTTTAGTAGCTGTGGTGATGAGAATTATCTTCAGAACTTGGTTCCCACAGTCAGCCATATCTTCTGCGTATCTGTATAAATATCATCGGCATTGTAATCCGCGTATTTTATGGCTACAGAAAATTCCTTGAACGGATAGGTCTTGTCTTCAAGCTTGAAAGTGCGGCTGGCTTGTAGGTTCCATTCTGTGCCGTAATCGCGGCTGTTATCTTCGGCGTTGAAATTATGATAGACGAGATCGAGTGTTGTCGTATCCAGCCAAGGATGCGTATTACTGATTTTATAAGAGATCTTTCCGTAAATATCTTCCAGACCGTCAGTAGGAGTCGTCAGGAATTTATCGGCCCAGCCGTTAAAGGCGTGCAGTGTCGCAAGAGGGGTCTGGAATGCATGGGTTCCATCGCCGCCCAGCGACTCATAGCCGAGACCGAACGTGATGCCTCCATGTTTGAGGGACGGGACCAGATGGTAATAGGAATCGTCATAATCTCCTGTATTCTTGCCGTGATCGCTTTGCGTGGCGGCTTCGGCTTCGTACGCGAATAACCAGTTATTCATGATCGGTGTTTCTCCCGTCAGGCGGACGCCGAAGGTGCGCGACGATGATGCTGGCGCAAGATCGAAATCCATCCAGTAACCATAGCCAGCAATGTTCAGCCATGGCGCGAGAGCATAGGAAACATGTGCCAGATGAGTCCGGGAGTCGTAATCACCCAAGGGATGATCGTGCCCGAACACGCGGTTGACCCTGCCGACATATCCATACTGCAGCGATATATCTTTTATGCTTTTATTTTCTATCAGGATGGCGTCGAAGGTCTGATCATTTTGCCGCCATCCTACAGAACCGACAAAACGCTGGTTGTCGAGATTGATGACCTGGCGCCCGGCTTTGATGGTGGTATCTGGCAGTCCTGCCCACGAGATCCAGAGTTGATTAAGTTCTTCGGTGGCAGGGTCGGGAATCAAAGGATATTGCGTCAGGCCATTGACCGAGTCGTTATAATCGTCTGCGCCGATATTGCCGACGAGATCGAATTCTATGTTGCCCTGAAAATCATGATACAGACCGGTTTTAAAGCCGACGCGGGACCGTAGTGTAGACGCATGGGCATCTTGCGTAAAACCATCCTGATCCACGGTTTCGTAACGATAGCGTACATCGCCGTAAAAAACGCCTTTCCTGATGATGTCACTGGAATCCTGTGCGTGCAGCGATCCGGCACAGAGGGAGACGGTGGAGAGGAGGATCAGGTAGAAGGAGGGGTGTTTCATGGCTTTTCAGTCCTGCAAGGGTCAATTTGCAGTATGTTAGACAGGCTGAGCACTTCCGGGCCTTGATCTGGATCAACTCAGAAATTTCTATAGGAAATCTGGAAATTCCTTGAGGCAGGAAGACTGTCTATATCGAGAATACGCTTTTGTGGTGGCAAGTTCCCAAGGGTAGGCCTGTCATTATCGTTGCGGAAGTTCTGTATGAAATAGGTTCCCTGATAAAAACGCTTGTCGAGATCGCTGACGATGGCCGCAATATCGCGTTCATTCATAAGTCCCGTATGGACGGTTGTCCGCACTTCGAAGGGAACGTCTTTTTGTTCACAAAGAAGATTTAGAGTCTCTGAGAACAGGAAAAATTTATCTACGCCGGTGACTCGCTTAAACTTTTCGGGAGGTGCCTTGTAATCAAGCGCAATATAGTCAATAAAATTGTCGTCAATAAAATTGCGCACAATATCAGGACGCAAACCATTGGTATCGAGCTTGACCGCATAGCCCATGCTTCTGACCTGCCGTATGAAATCGGGCAGAGCCGGATAAACCGAAGCTTCTCCGCCCGAGAGCACGATGCCATCCAGCAAACCTTTCCGCTTCTCAAGAAACGCCAGAACTTTTTCCAGACTCTGGCGTCCCCGGCCTTTGACGATTTGCGGATTATGGCAGTATTCGCAGCGCATGTTGCAACCGGAAAACCATATAATGCACGCCGTTCGCCCTGGAAAATCCAGCATGGTGAACGGCGTGACACTATATATGGGCAAGGCATCAGACATGACGGAACAGGCTTCCCGTATCGACCTGATCTTCACGGAAGTGGCGGCGCTCTTTGTGTTCGCCTTTCTTGCCGGTATTAAAGCTGTCAACCGGGCGGAAATACCCCATGACGCGTGTCCAGACGCTGGTTTTCGCGCCGCATTTCGGACATTCCGGCTGTTCCCCGTTTAGATAGCCGTGCGTTTCACAGGTTGAGAATACCGGTGTGACCGTGATGTAGGGCATCTGGTAATTCTCGATCACTTTCCTGACGAAGTTCTTGCAGGCTTCGGCGCTGGAAAGACGTTCGTTCATATAAAGATGGAGAACCGTTCCGCCGGTATATTTACACTGTAGCTTATTCTGCAATTCCAGGGCTTCGAACGGATCGTCTGTATGCCCCACCGGGATCTGGGAAGAATTGGTGTAATAGATATTATCTCCTGATCCGGCCTGAATGATGTCACTATAATATTTTTTATCCTCCTTGGCGAAGCGATAGGTTGTCCCTTCTGCAGGCGTGGCTTCAAGGTTATAGAGATTGCCTGTTTCCTCCTGATAGACCACCATGCGTTCGCGCATGTGCTCAAGTATCTCAAGCGACATGGAGATGCCGCGCTCATCGGTTATGTCGTAGGCATCATTGGTAAAATTGCGCACCATCTCGTTCATGCCGTTGACGCCAATCGTCGAGAAGTGGTTACGCAGGAACGGCAGGTAGCGCGCAGTGTAAGGGTACAGGCCGCGATCGTACATTTTCTGTACGAAGGCGCGCTTTTTCTCCAGTGTCGACTTGCCGATATCCATCAGGCGTGTGATTTCTTTCATCAATCCGACACGGTCGCCTTTGAAGCGGTACCCCAGACGCGCCATGTTGAGGGTGACGACGCCGATCGAACCCGTCATTTCTGCCGATCCGAACAGCCCGTTGCCGCGCTTGAGCAATTCTCGCAGATCAAGCTGCAGGCGGCAGCACATCGAGCGCACAGCGCCGGGGGAGTAAGCTTCCGGATTTCTAACGCGCTCGCCTTTTTCATTCTTCATCCACTGGCTGCCAACAAAATTCTGGAAGTAGGACGATCCGACCTTGGCGGTGTTCTCGAAAATCGCCTGCGCCACTTTGGAATTCCAGTCGAAATCCTCGGTGATGTTGACCGTCGGGATCGGGAAGGTGAAAGGCTGGCCGGAGGAGTCGCCCTCGGTCATGACTTCATAATAGGCGATGGCGATCATTTCCATCTCCGGCGCGAAATGCTTGAAGGTCAGGTCTTCCAGCATGCGAATTCCCATGTCGCGCTGTTGTGCCCGCGTCAGCAATTCATCATTGCCGATACCGCGGAAGAAATGCTGGTCTTTATAGGTGGGGAACGACCCTTGCAGATCTTCCGGCACGGTAATGTCCAGTGTGATGTTGGTAAATGGCGATTGCCCCCAGCGTGCCGGGACGTTCAGGTTATAGACGAACTGGCGAATCGCTTTCTTGATCTCGCGGAACGAAAGTTTGTCGTAGAAGACATAAGGGGCTAGATAAGTGTCAAAACTGGAAAAAGCCTGTGCGCCAGCCCATTCCGATTGCAGGATACCCATGAAATTGGCCATCTGCCCGAGAGCTTCGCGGAAGTGGCGTGGCGGGCGGGAGGACACCCGGCCACGCACCCCGTCGAAGCCTTCGTTGAGCAGGGCTCTCAAGCTCCAGCCCGCGCAATAGCCGCTCAGGCAGTCCAGATCATGGATGTGGATGTCGCCCTTGCGGTGGGCGGCACCCTCTTCAGCAGCATAAACCTCATCCAGCCAAAAATTGGCGATCACTTTTCCGGCGACGTTGTTGATCAGACCTGCATTGGAATAGCCGGTATTGGCGTTGGCATTAATGCGCCAGTCGGATTTGGAGATGTATTCCGACACGGCCTCGCTGCAATCGACCTGTGTGCCGCCATAGAGCGTGGTGATTTGATCCGGGGCTGAAGACAGAGCCTTCTTGATGATCTCCTGATTCCTTGTTTTCGAATCGGGTGCGACGGTTGTGGATTTTTGAGGCTCGAGAGAGGCGAGAATGGCGGCCATAGGGCTTCTCCTGTGATCTGTTCGTTGTGAGTAAGTTTGTGGAAAAGAAAATCGAAAAACACAAGATCTTGTGTTTTATGATCCGAGTCTACACAGCATATGGTGTAGTGGATTTGACTTGGGTCAAAAAAAGCCAGATTCAGCAGCGGGCTGCGAAGTTGGATTAATATGGATAACTCGATCCGCATATTTAGCAAATGACATATCGTGGGAGATGGCGAGGATCGTCATCCGGCCCCTCATTCGGCTAATCGTATGCATAATATTTTCCGCTGTCTGCGGATCCAGTGCGCTTGTCGCTTCATCCATAATCAGAAGGCGTGGTTTCTTGATCAAGGCTCTGGCGATAGCGATTCTTTGACGCTGTCCTCCTGAAAGGTTGCTGCCATGCCCCTGAATGATCGTATCCATATTTTTTTCCAGATGATCAATATATTCAAAAAGCTCAGAATTTTTGAGCGCGTCGATCACGTCTTCGGCGGACACGGAGCCATCACCCAACGTGATATTGTTCATGATCGTATCGTGAAACAAGGATATATCCTGTGGTATATAACCGATTGAATCTCTCCATCTCTCCTGATCGACGCTTTCGAGCGGAATGCCGTCTATACTGACAATTCCTCTATCTGGTGTAAGCAAACCTGTAACAAGGTCGATTAGCGTTGTTTTTCCTGATCCGGAAGCGCCGTGAACAAGGCAAAATGAGCCTGATTCAATAATGAGATTAAAGTCACGCAATATCTGATGGCCTCCGCAAGCATAATGAATATGCCGCAGGGTGATATTTTTTTGGAGCGTGGCTTGATAAGTACCATTGATATTATCGCGAGCATTATCAGCTGCATCTATTTTATGAAAGAAAGATGATAACGCATCTTCATTTGCGGCCATAATCTGGAAGGTTCTTTGCGCGGCAGAAATGCGCATGATCAAACGCAGAATGAGAACTGCCATGAATAATGTTTGCTCGATAGGCATCAGACTATAATGCAGGGATATATAAAATCCCAGACAGATGATCACAAGTGTGAGGGCTTCAGGAAGAATCCATAGATAATGTTCTAGCAGGGTGGATCTGAATTCTGCTTTCTGCAATGTCTCGATCGCTTTATCTATGTGCGAATGGAGATGTTGGGTTCGGTTCATGGCTTTCAGGCATTTTACAGCTTGCAGCAGTTCATTAATAAGATTGAGAATATGATGAATATTTGCATTCTGTTCACGGCCCGCGCGGCGTGTTGCGCTGATCAGCGGTTTGAAAAAGAAGACGATAAAAAATGCCAGTGGTATGGCTATGACGGCAATCTTCCAAGAGATGAGAAATGACAAACCGACATAAGAAAGTGCGATAAAAATCAACGCTAATGTTTTGCACGCATGATTGAATGCAGTCGCTGTCTTTTGCGATTCAATCCCGAGCGCTGCGGCGCTTTCTCCATGTCTGATTTTCGATAGATAGGGCCATTTTGCCCTCAGTATCTTTTTAATATAGGCGTGGCGTAAATCAGCGGCAATTCGTGAGGATATAAATGCCATCGTCGTCATGGCGACGCAAAAGATTGTCGTTTTTATAAGTATAGTTCCGCAGAAAAGAATAAGTATGTTCAGTATATTGAGGTCCAGCTGCAGAAACGAAAACAGTGAGCCGCTTATACGCGCAATGATCGAGTGATCCGTCTCTCCGCCAACCAGTATGGATATCAGAGGAAATAAGGTTGATATGCCGATTCCTTCCAGAATTCCTGCAAGAATCAGGCAGGTGATAAGCAGGGATGACTTCCAGGGATAAAGCTTGAGGAACCGGGAGTAGGTTTTCCATTTATTTTCCAGGAATGTCATGGTTCGGTCTATCCTGTCGTGCGTTCAATCCATTCATAACCCCGTGCCTTGTGAAAGAAGCCGTTGGAGAAGGGTATATCGGGCCTCAGCGCGTGCAGTTCCGCCGATATGGCGGCTGGATCTTTGTCGCCGTCCAGCGCAGTACGAAAGAGCTTCACAACGCTCACCATGTCATGACTGTGCGGTGAAAGACGGAAATGCGTGAGGCCCATGGCCTTCAGCGCATCCAGTTCCTGCGCCAGATTGAGGCAGGTATGCGACATGGTGGCGATGCCGTTGACGGACAGGAAGGGCTGTCCTTTCAGTGTCGTCAGTGCCATGCCATCCGGATCCTGTTCGCATACGAACTGGCAGTTATCTTTGACCCGGCCATGGGCGCGGGCATGGTAGCAGCGTGCCGACAGCGCCAGCGGAATCCGGCCATAAACCTGTATTTCTGTTGTCATTCCCAATTGCCGGGCGCTCTCGCACAGAACGGCCAGCGCTTCGCCGGGCAGTTCAGGGGGGAAGCAGATATGTTGTGCGCCGTTCGCCGCCAGAAACGATAATGTATGTTCGTTATAGGCATTCATGAATGGCCCGATCATATGCGGACGGCCCTGCAGGTAATACAGCGCCGATGTATCGTTGGCCTCGACTGGTGTATCTTCCAGGGACGTCATGGAAGAAACCATCTTGCGGTCATGCTTGATCATAACCTCGGACAGCGTGGAAAACACGACGCGTTTTCCCGATTTTTGCAGATACTCCGCGACCTCGGCATAAAGCGGCTCGTAAAAAGGCGCACGCTTCGAACAGATCACTTCGCCGATATAGACCGTATCCACCGGTTCTTCATCGGCCACCCGGAGATAAAAATCTTTCCATTGCGCGGCGGGCCAGTGGAACTGGATCGGCCCCATCGTCAGTTGCGGTTTCATTATCGCCACCTTTTGCTTTTGAATGCGCCTTCAGTCTGTTTGTGTCCTTCGGTCAGGGCCAGAAGATCGTCGAGTTCAGGATCCGCGCCTTGCATATACGCATCTATCGTCTTGCGGAAGGATGAAACAACCGCCTCGACATAGGCTTTGGAACGCTGGCGTCCCTCGATCTTCAGCGCGGTGACGCCCGCTTTCATCAAATCGGGCAGAAGGGCGGTCAGGTTCAGGCTGATTGGTTCTTCGAAGGCGTAATAAGGCTCTTTATGCTGTTCGGTTGTATAACGACCCTTGCAGATAGTGGGATATCCCGCGTTCTCTCCGCAGGAAAAGCAGTCAATGGTAAAATCACCTAACCGTGTAGTCAGGTTGTGGTCCTTATCTTCATCGTAATGAACATCGCTCGCGGGGGAGCAGACTCCGTCCATATTGGTGGAAATGCCGGTAACGTAATTGGTCAGGCTGCAACGTCCCTCGGCCATCATACCGATATTGCCGAAGATGAAGGCCTCGATTTCGCAGGGGATTTCATCATGAACAGCCTTTATTTCCTGTACCGTCAGGATTCGTGGCAGAACCACGCGCTTGATATCAAAAGAGCGGCAATAGAACTTTATGGCTTCCGGCGATGATGCGCCTGCCTGAACCGACAAATGCAGGCGCTGGTCAGGGTATGTCCGGTGGGCGAAGTCGGCTACGCCGATATCCGCAACGATGATCGCATCGACTCCAAAGTTGTGTGCCATATCAATCGCCTGCTTCCACAGATCGAATTTTCCGGCGGGTGGGAATGTGTTGGCCGCCAGCAACACTTTCGCACCGCGCTGGTGAGCGTAAGCGATGCCTTTCTTCATTTCTTCGGGGGTGAAATTCAATCCTGGAAAATTACGGGCGTTGGTTGCGTTCTGGAATCCGCAATAAACGGCATCGGCTCCGGCATCGACGGCGGTACGGAGGGCAGCGGGCGTTCCGGCAGGGCAGACAAGCTCCGGGCGTTGCAGGGGGTTCTCTCTCATGAAGGTCTCCTGATATTCCTTAACAGGGAAAGGATTGCCCGTCCCGGCATGCCGAAAGGCGCCGCAAGGTCATCGACGATACTGCCCTCCAGATCGTCCAGCGCGTTGCGCAATACCACGACGGCTTCCGTGTCCCCCTCGACAACCAGATCGCGGGTGAAGAAAAGAGCATCGCCATCAAGGTTGCCGTCAACCATGTTGAGCAATGTCAGGAAAGTTCCAGCAATCCGTGCGTCGTAAGCATGGGGGTGTTGCTCGCGGCGATAGGCCCGCAAGCGCGGCTGGCTTGAATCCGGCGTCAGGAAAAAGACGAAAGGCATGTTGATAGGGTCAATCAGGTATGTCTTTGTCTGTTGAGCGCCTAATCTTCCGAATAACTCAGGCCTGTCCTGTGCCGCCCTGCGTATGACCCGGCTCAATATCGGCTGGAGCAGGTTCAGGGGTAGCGGCCCCAAAAAACGCCGGGGTAGATTTTGAAGAGAGAAATGTGGCCCAGTGGCCATTTCGTGATACGCCATGATGCGTAAGGCTTACTACTCTAACGCATCATTACATTTGACTTAAGTCAACTTGATTGCCGTCAATTGAGGTGCGGCCTCAATATCGCATAATGAAAAGATGTTATTATCCGTATTGTTTTTGGCGATAGCCGCTTTGTATGCAACCGTGGGATTCGGCGGAGGATCAACCTATACCGCTTTGCTGGCGTTAGCCGAAACCGATTACCGTATACTGCCGGTTTTATCTCTAGTTTGTAATATTATAGTTGTCGGTGGAGGTGTGTACAGATTTTCCCGCGCTCATCATTTTGATTTACGTCAGGCTTTGCCGTGGACGGTCGTCTCTGTGCCGATGGCGTGGCTGGGGGGCTCTCTTCACATATCGGAGAAGATTTTTGTAGGGGTATTGGGGTTGTCTCTTCTTGTGGCAGGGTTTTTGATGTTTATGCGAAAACAAGAGCGGCTATATGATGACGTGAAAAAAACGACCTTCTACAGTCTTCTCATGCCGATTACGGCGGGAGGAGGGCTTGGTTTTATCTCCGGAGTTACTGGAATTGGTGGCGGCATATTTCTTGCGCCTATCTTATATCTGTCGCGCTGGGGATCTCCGCGCATGATTTCCGGCACATGCAGCTTTTTCATCCTCGTCAACTCTCTGGCGGGACTGACGGGACAGCTTATGAAACAGGAAAGTTCTCAGGATATATATGAACAGTTACTTTCTTACTGGATGTTGTTCCCCGCTGTCTTTATCGGGGGGCAATTAGGCTCTTACATCGGGGCCATGCGAATTGATCAAGATTCTATCCGTATTATGACGGCGTTGCTTATGCTATATGTCGCAATCAGACTGCTGTGGCAGTGGTGGGGTATGAGTTAAGGGGGAGAGATGATTTCCTATAATGAGGCGTTACGGATCATCCTGCAACAAGGTGATGAGTATAATCTGGGCCATGAAAGAATAGAGGTTTCCGATATCGCCGGGCGTATTGCCGCGATGGATGTTAGGGCGGCTGTCGATAACCAGCCGTTCGACAATTCCGCCATGGATGGATTTGCGGTAAAGGTCACGGCTTTACAAGGCTCATCGGCAGATCATCCCGTGGCGCTGGCTGTGGAGGAGCATATCGCGGCGGGAGAATTGAAGCGCTTTAGTGCTCCTGCTGACGGGAAATGTCATGAAATTATGACGGGCGCACCGGTGCCGCCGGGCTGTGATGCGGTTGTGCCGGTTGAGAAGACTACGCGCGATCAAGCCGGGCGTATTTTATTTCATGGCGTACCTGCCGTCGGCGAGAATATTCGTTATGCGGGATCCGATTTTAAAAAAGGCGATCTCATCGTCAGTAACGGCGATATTTTATCTGTGGGACATATTCTGGCGCTTGCCACGCTGGGGATTGGTCATGTTGATGTTGTGCGCCGCGCGCGCGTGGGCCTCATATCGACCGGGCAGGAAATCATTGACTCTTTTGAAACGCCGCTGCAATACGGTCAGATTTACAACTCAACGAAGCCATATCTGAAAGGCGTGATCAAGGTGGCGGGAATGGAACTGGTATCCTGCGACTCTGTGCAGGACGACCGGGATCACCTGAAAAAAACATTGGCGCTGATGATTGACCGGGGAGTGGATATTATCCTGTCGACCGGGGCGGTATCAGCGGGAACCCACGATTTTGTGCCATCGGTTCTGGAAGATATGGGGGCAAAAATATTCTTCCACAAGGTTGCAATCCGCCCGGGCAAGCCGGTGTTATTCGCCCAGTTCCCTGGGGGCGGTCCTTTTTATTGTGGTCTCCCGGGAAATCCCGCGGCCTCTGCGGCGGGGATGCAGTTTTTCGTGAGGCCCCTCGTTCGTGCGATGCAAGACCTGCCGGCGGTTGCGCCGTTATACGCTATGATGAAAGGTCTCTATCGTAAGGGAGATTTGCCGCTGCGGTTCTTCATGCAGGGACGGCAATCGATTGATGCTCAGGGAAAATGCCTGATCGAGATACCGCAGAAGCAGCAATCTTTCATGGTAAGCCCGTTTGCTGAATCAAATGTCTGGGCGGTTATCCCGGAGGATGTCAGTGTGCTGAAGGATGGAGATCTGGTGGCTTATTATCAGTGACAGCCAGCGCTGGACCTATTGCATAGCGGACAGCCGTCCGTGTTAAATTTAGTGCATATATGCGCTGTGTCCTGATCGCAGAAATGGCACAGGGCGTAAGCATCGCGCAGTGTTAATCTGTCCTGATCTACATCGATTCCCATTTTTTTTATCTGATTCAATGCTCGTGAGAATGTTTCCGGCGTCATGCCCAGATGATTGGCGATCATGGATTTCTTGAAGGACAGAGAGATATCCATTGAATCTACTCCTTGCTCCAGATGTTGTCTCAGAAAATAATAGCCTAAACGCTCTACCGGACTTTTTGTGACGATACTGTCAATCTGTTGAATGGCATTTTTATAATGTCTGGTGATAATCTTGAGAAGATTACAGGCGAATTGCGAGTCATGGAGTGCATGGCGGCGCACGGCTTCGGCGGGTATCATCAGGAAGCGGCTGTCTTCCAGCGTAACCACTCCGATGGGTGATTTTCCGCCCATGAATATGACGGCATCCATGAAGGTTTCGCCTGAACCGAGCATCCGGATGGTGGCTTCCTCGCCTTCGGTGCTATAACGCACCGTCTTGATCCTGCCACTGATAATGTAATAGAGGTGTGCGGGCGTATCCCCCTGCTGTACCAGTTCTTTACTAGATGTGTATTCCTGCATGATGGAATTTGACAGCAATGCCTGAATACTGTTGATGGTCATGCCTGTGAACAGGGAGATACCTTCATCAGGATTTCGGCTGGATTCCCGGAGATTTCTGCGTTGTGCCAGACCTTCGATAAAAAGCTCTACGGCTTTATCAGGCATAATTTACCTCAACTTGATTCAGATCAATTGTCGAATATTTGTGCCGTGCGAAAAATAATGAGAGGCTTTATTCAACCGAGAATTACGCATTCGGCCTTACTATATAAGGAAATACAGAAATGACAACGATTTCAGGGTATAACGTTTCCAAAAACGATCAAATGCGTGCGTTGAGCCTGAATACGGTTGCATTTACTGTATGTTTCGCCGTCTGGACGATTTTTTCGATTATCGGCGTACAAATCAAAGCCGATATGGGGTTGAGCGATACGCAGTTCAGCCTTCTGATCGGCACGCCGATCCTGACAGGGTCGCTTATTCGCCTGTTTCTGGGGATCTGGGCCGATCAGTATGGCGGCAGGCCGATATTCCTTATGGTAATGCTTTCGTCGGCAGCATTCACATGGTGCCTGACCTATGCCGATACTTACATCATGCTGCTGCTGACCGCATTGGGGGTAGGGATTGCCGGGGGGAGTTTTGTTGTTGGCATTTCTTATCTGTCCAAATGGTACAGCAAGGAAAGGCAGGGAACGGCACTCGGCGTTTATGGCATGGGTAATATCGGCGCGGCAGCAACGAAATTTATCGCGCCTTTCGTCATGGTGGCGTATGGCTGGCATGCCGTGGCGCAGATATGGGCAGTGGCCTTGTTTGCGATCGCTGTGATTTACTGGTTCCTGTCGAAAGATGAGCCCGATCTGGTCGAGAGACGAAAAGCCGGTACCAAACCGAAATCAACAGCGATGGCGCTGGCACCTCTCAAAAAATTGCAGGTCTGGCGCTTTTCCCTCTATTACTTTTTTGTCTTCGGCGCTTTCGTCGCGTTGGCGTTGTGGCTGCCGCGTTATTATGTCGGCGCTTACGGTATGGATATCAAGCAGGCCGGCATGCTGGCGGCGGCGTTCTCCGTCGCGGGCTCACTGTTCCGTGCTGTCGGTGGTTATTTGTCCGATACATATGGCGCGCGCCGTGTCATGTACTGGACATTCTCCGCCTGTGTTCTGTGCTGCTTCATTCTTAGCTACCCTGCGACCGATTACGTCGTGCACGGCATCCGCGGCGATATTGCCTTCAGCTTCGGTCTTGGCTTCATTCCGTTCACGGTCATCATCTTCATCCTTGGGTTTTTCATGTCGATGGGCAAGGCCGCTATCTATAAGCACATACCTGTTTATTATCCCGACAATGTGGGATCGGTAGCCGGAATTGTCGGACTGATCGGCGGTCTGGGCGGATTTTTCCTGCCTATATGTTTTGGCATTCTGAATGACCTTACCAATGTCTGGACAAGCTGTTTCATGCTGCTTTTCCTGCTGGTTTCTATAGCCCTGACATGGATGCATTTTGCGATCCGTCACATGGAAAAACAAAAACACCCGACACTGCGCGAACCCGCTTATCTGCCTGAACTGGGCGATCCGAAACAGAATTAAGGAGACTGATCATGTCGAAAATACTGACAGCATGGAACCCTGAAGACGCTGCGCAATGGACGGGCGGTGCCCGCGATATTGCCCGGCGCAATCTCTGGATATCAATCCCGGCGTTGTTTCTGGCGTTTGCCGTCTGGATGGTCTGGAGCGCGATCGTTGTCAAGCTGCCCCGGATCGGGTTTACGTTCACGACCGAACAGCTTTTCTGGCTGACAGCGCTGCCCGGTTTATCGGGGGCGACGTTGCGGATATTCTATTCCTTCATGGTCCCGATTTTCGGCGGGCGGCGATGGACGGCGATCAGCACGGCCTCTCTGGCGATTCCCGCTATCGGCATCGGCATGGCGGTGCAGGATCTGTCCACGCCTTA
>Ga0075163_10002070_pt1 | contig 27040 bp, 29 predicted proteins | sample JI1023141ADNA_FD_71478 | JGI IMG/M metagenome (GOLD analysis project Ga0075163, IMG submission 71478) | Wastewater effluent complex algal communities from Wisconsin, to seasonally profile nutrient transformation and Carbon sequestration -... | ecosystem: Engineered > WWTP > Effluent > Algae...
CCTTTCTTGACGACGCCACGCGCCCGCCCGTGCAGAAGCTCGAAGGGCTGACGGAGGCGCAGCGCGCGCCCGGCCTGCATCTGCGGATGGTTCACGACCATCTGCGCGATAATATGAAGACGCTCGGCAAGCTTATCGAGCGGGCCAACGGTGGCGGCGTTACGCGGGCAGAGATCGCGGTCGAAACCGACAATCTGGCGATGGTCTCGAACTACCGGCGGTTCGGCAATCTCTGCGGTCAGCACTGCCAGATCGTCCACACACACCATTCCATCGAGGACTACGCCATCTTCCCCGCGCTGGCGCAGCAGGGCGCGGCGTTCAAAGCGATCGCCGATCGGCTGCGCGCCGAGCATGTCGTGGTGCATGAACTGCTTGAACGCCTGGTTGATGCGCTCAATGCGCTGGCCGCGGCACCGACGGAAGCCCGCTTCGAGGACGCCAAGACTGTCTATCACGCGCTGGAGCGCGTGCTGCTGTCGCATCTCGGGTATGAGGAAGACGCGATGGGAGACGCGCTGGGCTATTTCGGGATCGGAGCGTAGGTGGGACGCCTTCAAGGGGCGGAGCGCATCGCTCTCTATATATAAGTGACTGCATCCCCCTTCGCGGGGAGTGCGGATACTCCCGCTGGGGTATCCGCTTCCACTTATTACTTCTGAACCAGTTCCGAGTTGACCTCGATCTTGATCTCGTCGGCGATCGGTCCGCCGGCGGGCATGCCGAAGTCGGTGCGCTTGAGCGTTCCGGTCAGCTGGAAGCCGACCTTGTGCTTGTTGGCGCGCGGGTCGTTACGGTTGCCGATGTAGGTGATGTTCAGGGTGACTGGCTTGGTCACGCCCAGGAAGGTGAGGTTACCGGTGACCTTGCCGGTTTTCTCGCCAGTCTTGGTGACGGCGGTGGACGTGAAGGTGATCTTCGGGAATTTGCCTGCGTTGAAGAAGCGCGCGTCGGTGGCCAGCTCGTTGTTGAAGTCCGTCGTGTTTCCGGCGGGGCGGGTGCGCGTGTAATCGGTTTCGATCGATTTCGGGTCGATGGTGGCGGTGACTTTGGACTTGGTGACGTCAGCCGGATCGAAGGTCAGCTGGATGTCGAAGTCGGTGAAGCGGGCGCTGTACCAGGACAGGCCGTTGTGGAGGCCCTGCCATTCGACAGTCGTGTGCGTCTTGTCGGAGACGTAAGCGCCAGCCGGCGCCTGGGTCGCGCCCTGTGCGAGGGCGGGGGCGGCGAGAAGGGCGGCGGCGGTAATCGCGGTCAAAAGGCGGCGCATCAGATCACTCCGGGGGCTAGGTGTTGCGTGTTCATGCAGCATGGAGCGATCCGTGTCGCCGCAGCGTGGCTGAAGGGTGGGTTGCCCAAGGCTTATCGTCCATAGCCTGTCTGCGCATCAAACCATCGATCCACACGGGTTTGACGCGAAATTGATCTTATTGTCAGTGAAGCCCCGCCGGATGCTGGAATTGCCGCGCGTGCGGCGTTAGCGTCCGGGCGACGATGGCGATGGGGCGCGCCGGATGGGACAGAGCTGAATAACGGAGGGGACGGCATGCGCGGCAGTATGTTGCCTTGCTTGATGGCGGCGACCGTGGCGCTCGCGCAGCCCGCGCTTGGGCAACAGCCCGAAGCCATCGCGGACGAGCGGGATGCGGAGCTGTATTGCGTCTATGACGTGCTGTCGCAGTCGGGAGAGATCACAGAGATCGCCGAAGCAATGGTGGCGAAGGCTGCGACGGACGAGCAGGTCGAGGCGGCTGACAAGGCGCTCGACACGGCGGTCAATGATTGTTCGGACGTGTACAAGTGGAACAGCGAGGTGGCGGAATACGCCGCTGCCGTGGGAATGCATGGCTCGGTCGTTGATGTGCTTACCGGCAGGATGATGGCCGAAGGCGTGGCGGAAGAAGCGGTCGCCGTTATCTTCCATGTGCTGGATGGCCTGACAGACGAAGACATCGACGCTTTCCACGGCTCTGCATGGTCAACCGACGCCAGGTTCCAGAAGCGGATAAACCGCACGCTGATCGCGGCTGGCATGCCGGAAGAAGATGTCGTGCTGGATAACTCCCTGCTGGTGATGGAGTCGTCGGTGCTGGCCGCGCAGGCCTTGATCGACTGGCTGGCCGTCGACGACGGGACGCCAGAGGCATCGCCGGCGATAGCTGCGGCGGCAGTTCCGGCCACGCCAAAGAAATCCAACAAGTCGAAGCGCGATCCGGTTGGCAGGCTGGCTGGCAGCGGAACCGGCTTCTACGTCGCGCCGGACGGGTATCTCGTCACCAATGCGCACGTGGTTGAAGGCTGCAAGCGGATGACGCTGAAAAGCGGAGACTTGCTGCAAGTGCTGGACGTGCAGTCTGATCAGGACCTCGCGCTGCTGAAGGGGGAGACGGCCGGGCCGGTCCTGTCGATCCGTGATGGTCGCGGCGTGCGTCTGGCGGAGGATCTTCTGGTGGCGGGCTTCCCGCTCGGCGGCATACTTTCCTCCGGCATCAATGTGACGGTGGGTACCGTGTCCGCGCTGCTCGGCATTGGCGATGACGAGAACCGCTTTCAGTTCACCGCCCCCGTGCAGCCGGGCAATAGCGGCGGCCCGGTGCTGGACATGTCTGGCAATGTGATTGGCGTGGTCGTGTCGAAGCTGGATGCTATGTCGGTCCAGAACGAAGTTGGCGATATTCCGCAGAACGTGAATTTCGGTGTGGCGCTGCCGGGCCTGAAGTCATTCCTTGAAGCGAATGATGTCGCCTATCAACCGCGCGCTTCGGGAGCGAAGATAGACAAGGTGGATCTGGCCGAGCTGGCGCGGGATTCCACGGTTTTGCTCCAATGCTATCGATAGGTTTACGGAATGCGGGCGTCGCCCGCCGGAGGACTGACATGCGTTCGTTTTTGATATCGGGGTTCCTTGCGTCCGGCATGGCCTTCCTCGGCGGCGTGGCGAGCGCGCAGGACTCAACGACGCAACAGCCACTCGGCGAAGAATACTGTGTCTATGAAAAGCTGACCTCCACGCTGGATTACGAGATCATCGCGGAAGCCTATCTGTTCGGTGACGACGACGACGCGGACATGCTGGCTACCCTGAAGAAAGCAGCCGACGCGTGCGCTGCTGAACACGGAATGAGTGAAGACCAGAAAAGCGCCGCGTCCGAGGTTGGCATCTATGGAGCCACCGCAGACTACCTGGCGGAAGAGCTTATGATGGTGGGCGTGTCCCAGGACGCAGTGGACGGCTTGTTCGGCGTGATCGAGGAGATGTCCGACCAAGACCTGGACGTGTTGTTCGAAGAGGACTGGCGCAAGAACGAAGCCATGTCCGGCCGGTTGAAAGCCGCTGTCATCGCACATGGAATTCCGGGGGATGCCGATTCAGTCGACCTGGCGACCCAGGTCGTAGAGCTTTCGGCTTTCGCGATGGATGCTGTCATCGGTTATGCGTTGGCCGAAGCGGGGGACGGCGCGTCGTGAGGGCGGCAATCGTCGCCGCATTGGCCTTCGCGCTCGTCACCCCGGGCGCTGCTCGTGCACAAGGCCTGAGTGATGAGCAGTCGCAGGAAATCAACTGCGTTCATAACGCACTGATAGCGCGCAGGGCGACAGCTCTGGTGGCGCAGTCCTATCTCAGCGAGACGACAACGAACGGGTTTCGCGGGCGAGCGGATGGTGCGCTGGAAGCGGCGGCGACGGGCTGCGCTCAGCTATATGAGTGGGACGACATGGTGCGCGGGCTTGGCGTGGCAATCGGCACGATGGGCGCTACAGGAGACTTTCTCCGCGCGCAGCTGAAAGACGCGGGTGTGGACGCGGCAACGGTCGAAAAGATCGACGAACTGAAGTCGGGTCTGTCGCAGCGCGACAAGGAGCTGCTGATGGATGGCGGCTGGAGCGACGACCGCGCCTTCATGGCGCGGATGAGAACGAAGCTGATGAGTGTTGGCGTGCCGGATGATAATGCGATCATCCTCAGTTCGGTGAAAATCCTGGAGACCAGGGTTATCGGAGCAGACTTCGTGGCGTCGTTCGTCGATGTTCAGTTCAGCTAGCGCGATCCTTTACCGGCATGCGTGCTGGAACGGATTGTACTGAACGAACAGCCAGTCGCTGAGCGTGCTGACCTGAGTCTGGTCGTCCATGTAGGCCTTGGGCCAGATGATGGCGCGGTACGCCGCCCACGGCATCCAGTTGGGCGGACCATCCAGAGATTGTGCTGCCGCATTTACCCGAAGGTCGCCGGGAATGGTGCAGGTCGTATGTTTCCAGCGTGCATCGGTGCTGAAGCTCCACGCAGCGCAGCTGAACACGACAAGCGCCGCCGTGAGATAAAGACCAAGCACGAAGCCGATGATGTTGCGCATCCAGGTCTCCCCGCCCGGAACCTAACGCGATCGCGCCTTGTGCCAAGTGGGCAGGGCGTGCCCGACGTAGAGTCAGGCGACTGATTTGCGGAGCCGGGTGGAAGCGGGGTACGGTCGAGGCTGGATTTACGCGGGAATTCGCCATGGATGGCTTTGAAGGCAAGACCGAGCGGGCGCGTTACGACTATCCGTTCGCCGAACCGCCGGCCGTCGGAACGACGATGGAGGTTGCGCCGGGCGTGCGCTGGGTGCGGATGCCGCTGCCGTTCTCGCTGAAGTGGATCAATCTCTGGCTGCTGGAAGATGGCGACGGCTGGACCGTGGTGGACACGGGCATCCCCAACTCCGAAACCAAGAGTCACTGGCGGACGATTTTCGAAAACGAGTTGGGCGGAAAGCCGGTGAAGCGCGTGATCGTCACGCACATGCACCCCGATCACATCGGCCTGGCTGGATGGATGACACGCAAGTGGCAGTGCGAGCTCTGGATCACGCGGCTGGAATACATTCAGTGCCGGATGCTGGTGGCGGACACGGGGCGCGAGGCGCCGCAAGCGGGCATCGACTTCTTCCGCGCCGCGGGCTGGGAGCAGGAGGATCTCGACAAGTATGTCGAGCGGTTCGGCGGCTTTGGAAAAGCGGTATCGCAACTGCCGGATTCCTTCCGTCGTCTGAGCGATGGGCAGGAGATTTCGATCGGTGGGCGGACGTGGCGGATTGTCACGGGATGCGGACATTCGCCTGACCACGCATGCCTTTGGCAGCCGGACCTGAACGTGTTCATCTCGGGCGATCAGATCCTGCCGCGTATCTCGTCCAACGTGAGTGTGTTCCCGACGGAACCGGAAGCGGACCCGCTGAAGGACTGGCTGGACTCGTGCCGGAAGCTGAAAAGCACTGTCCCGGCTGATGTCCTGACGCTGCCCTCGCATAACGAGCCGTTTTATGGCGCCCATAAACGGTTGGACGCGCTGATCGACGGTCATGAAACCGGCATGAAGCGCCTGCTATCGCGGCTGGATGAGCCGAAACGGGCCATAGACCTGTTCACGGCCCTGTTTGCCCGGGCCATCGAAAAAGACAGTCTGGGCATGGCCACGGGCGAAACGATCGCGCATCTGAATTGCCTGAAGGGTCGTGGATTGATCACGTCCGTACAGTCTGATGGGACAACGCTGTACAGGCGGGCGACTTGACGGCGGACGGAGACGCATAACGTATAGCCGCCGAGCCCAAAGCGGGCAGAATTGAAGGCCCCAGAGGGGCGCCAAGGGCTGGTAAATGAGTGATACCCCGACGCAGCAGCCGGTGAACGAACAGCCGGGCGTGGTGGACGAGGCGCAGGAAGCCGAGCCCAAGAAGGGACTCAAGAACAAGCTGTTCCACGAGTTCCGCGAGACGGCGATGACGATCGCCATCTTCGTTCCGTTCTGGCTGGTGTTCTCGACCTTTGTGTATGAGCTGCGCTCGATCCCGTCGGAATCGATGGTGCCCGCGCTGCAGGTTGGCGACCGCGTGGCGGTGGCGAAGTTCGCCTATGGCTACAATCGCAACTCGATCCCCTTCGGTCTTGGCGCGCTGGTTATCGGCGACAACAAGGATAATCCCAACGAGAACGTTTTTGGTTCAACGCCGAAGCGCGGCGACGTGATCGTGTTCCAGCATCCGCATTCGGATCGCGTGATGATCAAGCGGCTGATCGGCCTTCCGGGTGACCGGGTCGAGGTGAAAGGCGGCAAGCTGTTCCTCAATGGCGCGGAAGTGGCGCGTGATAAGATCCGCACCACGACCTATGTGTCCGATGACTCGAACCGGCTGGTGACGGCGACCGAATACCGCCAGACGATCGCGACAGGCGAGGGCGACAAGACCAAGTCGTTTCTGATCCACGAATTCTCCGACACAGGCGATCTCGACGAGACACCGGTGTTCACCGTTCCGGCCGGCCATGTCTTCATGATGGGCGACAACCGCGACAACTCGGAAGACAGCCGCGCACCGTCTGGCCACCGCTCTATGGCGGCGGCGTTCCCGGAAGCCTGGCCGTACCGCCCGACGAACCTTTCGGCGGACACGCGCGACGATGCGATCGGCTTCGTGCCGTTCGACTATCTGATCGGTCGCGCCGAAACCGTGCTGTTCACGCTGCATGGCTGCAAGCAGGCCGAAGGCGCAGAGTGCCCTGAAGGACGTCTCTGGAAGGGTCTGTAACGGCTGATCTTGCGCCTTTCGGGCGCGCCAGCGGTCAATTCGTAGCCGGCCTTTCCCGTATCTTAAGCGTCCCCCGCTATAACCGTCGCAGCGAGTGGGACGCTCGAGACGCCGGCCGGTTTTATGGACGTATCTCTGAAGCATCCAGGTGCGCTGACGCCTGATGAAGTCAGTGCCTGGCGCGTTCTGCGCGCGAGCGATGATCGCTACGACAGCCCTTTCCTGGCGCCCGAGTTCGCGCTGGCGGTTGGCTTGCTCCGAACGGATGCGCGTATTCTTCAGGCGCGCACCGCGCGCGGCATCGAGTTGATCCTGCCAATGCAGGTGTCACGATCCGGGCTGGCGCGTCCCCTGGGCGCCCCGATGTGTGATGTCAACGGGCCGATCGCAACGCGTGATGGCGTCGGGATGTTGGGCTGTGCGCTGGCGAAGGTCGGGATAGGCGCATATGCGTTCACGGGATGGGCTGAGCCGCACGTTGCGCGCGGTGTAAAGCTGCGTTCGCGCGAGGGGTCTGCGGTAGCGGACCTGCGCGGTGGATTTGCGGCTTGGCTCGAGGAGCAGCGCGATCTCTATCCCAGACACTTCAAGAAGATGCGCAGGCTCGCGCGGCAGGGCGAAAAGGACTTTGGCGCGGAGACCGTCACATTCGGTCCCGCCCGCGCGGAAGATCTCGCGACGCTGGTGGCCTGGAAGCGTGACCAATTTCTCGCGACGCGCCGGCATGATGTGTTGGGCGCAAAATGGACACGCGGGCTACTGGACGTGTGCGCGGCGCACACCTGCGAGAGTTTTGGCGGCGTGATGGCGACGCTGCGTTACGGCGGCAAGCTGGCGGCTGCCGAGTTCGGCTTGCGATCAGGCGGCACGCTGCATGGTTGGATCGCAGGCTATGATCCCGCCTTCGGCTCATGCTCCCCCGGCCTGGTGCTGGAAGAAAAGCTGCTCGAGCAAGCGGCGGCCGCCGGGATCACCCAGGCCGTGCTGGGGCCGGGCGAGGGGCACTACAAGAAATACTACGCCAGTTTCTTCACGCCGGTCGACGACGGGGTCGTGACAGCACGCGGCGTGCGGGCGATGGCTGCGGGCCTGCTGCACGCAACGGAACGAGGCTCATTCGGTCCTGCCGCCAGGCTAGCCGGGCGGGCGCGGCGGCGGATGGATGTGATTCTCGCCGTCGAAACCCGGATGCGCGACCAAGTGCGCGGTCTTGCCCGCGCCATCGGGGAAGATCCGGCGCTCGTCTGCACGTCGACCGCGCTGGCGGCGGCGGTTCAGGCGTCGGCCATCTGATTTCCTTCAGGATTTGCTGTGAGTTAGCAGTGGAACTCCAGAAGCGGGTTTGGATTTCCGCCGCGATGCTCTAAGCACCGGGAAGGGGATGCCTTCCGGTTCGGGGGGCCTGTATGGCTCAGGGCCGCCGAGGAATATGGACGCTGCCGTCAAACCTGAAACACGCGCAATGAATGCGGCCGTTCCCGGTCGCATCATTGTGGTGCGTCACGGACGACCTGCGGTGATCCCGAAGGAAGGCCCTCCCATGGGCTGGCGCGACTACAAGGACTGGTGGGCGCGCTACGAGTTGAGCTCGCTGAAAGAGGGGCAGAGCTGCCCCGAGGCGTTGCTGAAGCAGATCGGCGACGATGCCATCATTCTGTCCAGCGCCCGTCCGCGCGCGATCCAGACGGCGGGGCATCTCGGTCGGGGGCGCGAGGTGAAGCACGATCCGCTATTCAACGAAGCGCCGCTGCCGCCGCCGAGGATGCGCGGCACGATGCGCCCCAAGAACTGGAACAAGATTGCGCGGCTGCTCTGGATGCTGGGGCATAGCGGCGGCGAAGAACATGTCCGCGACGCGAAGCGCCGCGCAGCCAAGGCGGCGAGCGTGCTGGTCGAGACGGCAGGTGAGGGACGCGACGTGGTGCTGGCCGCGCATGGCTGGTTCAACAGGATGCTGCGGCCCGAGCTGAAGAAGCGCGGCTGGGCGAATGTGCATGACGGCGGCGACAAGTACTGGTCGTACCGTATCTATCAGAAGAAGGGTTGAGCGCTCCGCGCCGGCCAATGTCATGAAGATCAGGTTCTATGAGCCGCGCGATGCAGCGGCCGTCTGTGTTCTTTACCGACGCTCCGTGGAAGAGATTGGCCCAAAGGACTATTCGACTGAGCAGGTAGCTGCGTGGGCGGCGCTGACGCCAACCGCGGAGCAGATCGATGCTCGCGCGTCGGACGGGCGGACGACATTCGTTGCGGTAGATGACAATGACAAGCCGGTCGGCCTGATAGACTTGGAGGTCGACGGCCATATTGACCTGCTTTACTGTGCGCCTGAGGTTTCAGGCTCCGGCGTGGCTTCGCTGCTCTATCAAGCACTGGAGGCTGCGGCTCGGGCGCGGGAGATGCCGCGGCTTTATTCGGAGGCCAGTGAAGCGGCGCGGCGATTTTTCCTGAAGCGCGGCTTCGTGGAGCTTTCGCGCCGGCAGATGGAAATCGGCGGCGTTGCGATCCACAATTTTGCGGTTGAGAAAGTGTTGGGATGACGCCGTTTCAGGCCCTATAGGGCGCGCTTGCCTCCCACGTTGATGCGCCTATGTTGGCGCACTTTTTGGAGAACCGGATGCCAGAGCCAAAGGCCAGCGCCGACATTGCGTCGATGAGTTTCGAGGATGCGCTGCGCGAGCTCGAGCAGATTGTTCACAAGCTGGAAGCCGGCGACGTGCCTCTGGAAGATTCAATCCGCATCTACGAACGTGGCGCAGCGCTGAAGGCGCATTGCGAAGCCAAGCTCAAGGAAGCGGAACTGAAGGTCGAAAAGATCGTACTGGGGCCGGATGGCCCGAAGGGTGTTGAGAGAGCTGATGACCTCTAAGCTCGATCCAGACTTCGAGCAGCGCCTCAATGAGGTAGCTGACCGTATCACGGTGGCGCTTGACCAGCTGATCCCGCCGGCGTCGGGGCCTGAGGCTCAGCTGATGCGAGCGATGCGGCATGGCGCGTTGAGCAAAGGCAAACGCCTGCGTCCGTTCATCACCATCGAAGTCGGCCGTATGTTTGGCGCGCAGGAGAAGTCGCTGCTGCGCGGCGCGGCGGCGGTCGAGTGCATGCACGCCTATTCGCTGATCCACGACGATCTGCCGTGCATGGACGATGACGACTACCGGCGCGGCCAGCCGACCGTGCATAAGGCGTTCGACGAGGCGACGGCCGTGCTGGCGGGCGACGCGTTACAGGCTCTGGCTTTCGAGATCATGGTTTCGCCTGAGACGCATCGCGATGCGCTGATGCGGTGCAAGCTGGTCGAGCGGCTGGCGCTGGCGTCCGGCGCGCGGGGCATGGTCGGCGGACAGATGATCGACATGTATCCGGCGCTCGATGATGAAGAGCCGCTGCAGGTCATGACGCGGATGCAGCGGCTGAAGACCGGGGCGCTGATCACGCTGGCGGGTGAGGTCGGGGCGCTGCTGGGCGGAGCTCTGGACAGCGAGCGGCACGCGATTTCGGGGTACACCAACGATCTGGGGCTGGCGTTCCAGATCGTGGACGACCTGCTGGACGTCGAGGGCGACCCTGGCATTCTGGGCAAAGCCACGGCCAAAGACGTCGCGGCAGGGAAGAAGAACTTCGTTTCTCTTCTGGGGGTTGAAGGAGCTCAGGATCGGGTGCGCTATCTCGCCGCACAGGCGAAACAGCATCTGGCGTCCTTCGGATCCCGGGCCTCTTCTTTGCTGCATACGGTCGACTTTGTGCTCAATCGCCGCCACTAATTGACCCGTATTCGGGACGAGACACAGGCCATGACCACTCAAACGCCCATGCTGGACGAGATTCAGAGTCCGGCCAATTTGAAGGGCCGGTCCAAGGCCGACCTTCGACAGATCGCCGATGAGCTTCGCGCCGAGACCATCAATGCGGTTTCGACAACGGGCGGCCACCTCGGCGCCGGGCTCGGCGTGGTCGAGCTGACTGTCGCGCTTCACGCCGTGTTCGACACGCCCAAGGACAAGATCGTCTGGGACGTCGGCCACCAGGCCTATCCGCACAAGATCCTCACCGGCCGCCGCGACCGTATCCGTACGCTTCGCCAGGGCGGCGGTCTTTCCGGTTTCACCAAGCGCGACGAGAGCGTGTACGATCCATTCGGCGCCGCGCACGCGGGCACCTCGGTCTCGGCGGCGAGCGGGTTCGCGGTGTCGCGCGACCTGCAGGGCCAGAAGAACTGCGTGATCGCGGTCGTCGGCGACGGCGCCATGAGCGCCGGCATGATCTATGAAGCGATGAACAATGTCGGCGGCATGCACACGCGCATGATCATCATCCTCAACGACAACGACATGTCGATTGCTCCGCCGGTCGGGGCGATGAGCCATTATCTGTCGCGGACAGTCTCGTCGAAGGGCTACCGCAAGGTTCGCAACCTCGCCAAGCGTCTCGTTCGCAAGATCGGTCTCGAAGGATGGACCAAGCGGGCTGAGCATTCGGTGCGCAACTTCACGATGGGCGGCGACCTGTTTGACTCGTTGGGCTGCTACTATGTCGGGCCGATCGACGGGCACGACATTTCCACGCTGGTCGATGTGCTGGAGAATGCGCGCGACATGGAGACCGGCCCCGTGCTGGTCCACGTCGTCACGCAGAAGGGCAAGGGCTATGCCCCGGCCGAAAGCGCAGCCGACAAGTATCACGGGGTCTCGAAATTCAACGTCGTCACCGGCGAGCAGGCAAAGCCGAAGGCAGGGCCGCCTTCCTACACCAAGGTGTACTCGCAGGAGATGGTCCGCATCGCCGAGAAAGACCCGAAGGTCGTCGCGGTGACAGCCGCCATGCCATCGGGCACGGGCCTTGATGCGTTTGCCGCCAAGTTTCCCGATCGTTGTTTCGATGTCGGCATCGCTGAACAGCATGCTGTTACGTTCGCCGCCGGCATGGCCGCAGATGGCATGAAGCCGTTCGCGGCGATCTATTCCACGTTCCTGCAGCGCGGCTATGACAGCGTCGTGCATGATGTTGCGATCCAGAAGCTGCCGGTGCGCTTCGCACTGGATCGCGCTGGTCTGGTCGGCGCGGACGGCGCAACTCACGCGGGTACGTTCGATATCGGCTTCCTTGGCGCGCTGCCGGGTTTCGTCCTGATGGCTGCGGCGGATGAAACCGAGCTGCAGCGCATGGTGGCGACGGCGCACGTGATCGATGATCGCCCATCTGCATTCCGTTATCCGCGCGGCGAGGGTGTTGGCCTGCCGCTGCTGGCTGATCCGCAACCGCTGGAGATCGGCAAGGGCCGCATCATCAAGGAAGGCACGTCTATCGCCATCCTGTCCTACGGCACGCGTCTCGCGGAGTGCCTGGTCGCGGCCGACATGCTGGAGAAGCAGGGCCTTTCGACCACGGTGGCCGACGCGCGCTTCGCCAAGCCGCTGGATGAAGCCTTGCTGGCGCAGCTCGCCAAGAACCATGAAGTGCTTATCACGATCGAAGAAGGCGCTGTCGGCGGCTTCGGCGCATTCGTCCTGCACTCGCTGTCGGGACGCGGCTTGCTCGACGCCGGCCTGCGCATCCGTACGCTGACCCTGCCGGATATCTTCCAGGACCACGACACGCCCGAGAAAATGTACGAGCTGGCCGGTCTGGATGCACGTTCGATCGCGGCAAGCGCCATCAAGGCGCTCGGCCGGGGCGATGAGCGGGCGCTGAAGCTGATCGTCGGCTGATATTTACGTAGCGTTGGGCTGTATGGCGTCGCGCCGTTTGCATCGGTGCGCGCGCCATGCACTATCTCCCGGTCGGGGAGATGCGGCCGTGGCCGGGATATTCGTCAGCTACAGGCGTGATGACGCCGCCCATGTCACGGGCCGCATAGCAGATGCGCTGGCCTCGCGCGTGGGGCGTGAGAACGTTTTTGTCGATGTCGACAGCGTAGCACCGGGCGAGGATTTCGTCCGCAAGATCGACACGACGATCAGGGCTTCGGACATATTTCTCGCCGTGATAGGCGCCAACTGGCTGAACGCAACGACGGCGCAGGGACAGAGGCGGATCGATCTGCCGGGGGATTTCATACGGCTCGAAGTCAGCATCGCCCTGGCGGCCGGCGTGAGGGTTATTCCGGTGCTGGTCGATGGCGCGTCGATGCCGCGTGCGGAGGACCTGCCAGAGGACATCCGGCAGTTGGTGCGCCACAACGCGGTTTTCATCAATCACACGACCTTCGCGCGCGATGTGCGCGAACTGATAGACCAGCTGAAACTGCCGGGATCGGCCGTCGGACGGAAAGGGATGACGGCGCTGGCCATGCCGCTGGGGGCTGGGGCGCTCGTGCTGGCGATGCTGGTGTTTGCGGCGTGGCCGAAAGGCGCCTCTTCGCTCGCCGGTGTGTCGTCCTCAGTCTCTCTCGTCGAACAGAAGCCGGTCGCCGCCCGGTGGATCACGCAGACACAGTTCAAGACCGAGCGCGGCGCTGAGCGCCGCCTCTCCATCCGCGCGGACATGCCATACCGGGACCGGATGCGCGTCGAGAAGCGGATTGATGGGCTGGAGTTCTCCGGCAGTTCGCCACTGTCGTCGCCAATGCCGGTGCTGACTGTGCGGGTGACGAACAGCAGCGCCGCGCCGGTCATCATCAACGAGATCCAGTTCGAGGTGATCAAGGCCGAGCCGGACCTGTCGCCCTTGCCTGTGTTGCGTGAGAACCAGCTGGATTACCATGTGGTGCGCATGATGAATGAGGGGTGGAGCAAGCTGGAAGCTCCGCGCCTGACGATAAGCGCGTGGGGGTTGCCGGAAAGCAACTTTGACCGCGCGCGCAACGTCTGGCGAGGCGACATTTCTGTGTCCGAGCCTTGCGCCAAACCTTCACGACGGATCGATGTCGCGCCGATCAGCATCGAAGCAGTGTTCGATGCGGACACGGCGGTATTCAATATCGGAGACAAAATACCTGCCGGCTTCGGCGACGCCGCTTTTGTCTGCGCTATCGGTGAACTGGGCTATGGTCTCGACGGCAAGACAGAGACGCTGGCCGTTCGAACACGTGTTTCGAACCGTCGCCCTGACGCCGTCGTCGCGGCGCCGATGATCGAAACTTACGACCTCTATCTCGACCCCGATCGCGAGGGCTACGTCGCCGTCGTCCCGTTCATGGCGGAAATTCCTCCGGGGGAAACCCTGGCGCTCCCTGTTCGCCTCTACACAGACAGGTCTGCTGACTTCCGGCTTCGACAGTCGGTACGCACTGTCGCGGGGGAGGTGATCCCCGGAGAGGACATGAACCTGCAGATTTTCGTGACGCGCAATTCAGCTGTGGGATGGATGCCGGAAAGGCAGCGGCTCATGGTTGTTCCTCAGTCAGCCGTGGCGGCGGTGGACAAGGACGAAGTTGTGGAAAGCGTGATCCTGGATCCGTTTGGCGAAAACCCGGTGCAGGTTCTTCTGAACCGCGATCTAGCTCCCGAGGCGTGCGAGAAACTGACAAGCGAAACGGCGCCCGGCATTCTTGCCAAGGTGGGCGCGCCATTGACCTCGCTTGAAGTTATGAGCCCGTCGGGTCCCGCTTGCCCGGCGGGTTAGGCTGGCGGCGCTTGCTTCAAGCGTTTCACCAGTTCCTGCCGCACTTTCCAGGGTTTGAAGCTGGCATGCAGGCGAGAGAGCCAGTGCGAGTTCACGGCGCGATAGGGCTGGCCAAGATCGCGCGTAACGGGGAGAATCTTGCGGCCGAGAATGTCGATGACGTGCGCGATCTCTTCGGGTGATGAGAAGAAGAGAGAGCGGCCCCGATGCTCGATCACCCAGAGCGGATAACCTTTGCCGAGTACCGGCTTCGGCCTCGGCGGGTCGAACACCGTCGCCGTGTAATAAGCCGCGTCGACGCCTTTGTGGACCCAGGGGGTGATAGGCGTGAGAACCGGCTCCGGATGATGCTCAAGGCGGATCTGCATGCAAGCGTGATCACTACGCCGAAGCATTTCGTCAAGCCGCTGGGCTAGGCGATGCCGGTGATGGGACGCAGCGGTAGTTGAGGCTCTGGCGCAGGCGGCGGCGGATCGTTCTCAACAGAAGGGGCGGAATCCTCGATGATCGCTGGGGGCGGTGCGATCGGGATTGTCTCATTCTCCATTTTCGCAACGCGCGTCAGCGGCGCCCCAATCAGCGCCCCAACCACACGCAAGGCCGGCGTATGGTCGCAGATCACCTTGAACATGATCAACAAGGGCAGGGCGATTACGCCGCCGACCGGCCCCCACAGCCATATCCAGAAGCTGACAACGAGAATGATGGCAAGTGGATTGAGCGTCATTCGCCGGCCCACGATTGTAGGCGTGATGAGGTTTGCTTCCAGGAACGAGATGCCCATGAAGGCAAGAACTGGGAAAGACGCTTCAACCAGCGTTTCGAACGTCGCGAGGCCGGCAAGGCCCAGCAAGCCCATCATGATTGCGGGACCGAGGAAGGGGACGAAGTTGAACAGTGTCGCCAGTCCGCCCCACATCAGCGGTTCGGGCAGGCCAAGTTGCCAACAGGCCAGGCCGGTTCCAATGCCGACAACAACGTTGATCATGGAAAAGGTAACGATGTAGCCCGAGACCCGCTTCTCCACATCGCGGAAAACACGAGCTGCACGGACGCGATCTCTTAGCGTTGGCTGAAAGGCGATGAATTTGATCCGGAACTCGCCGCGCGTGATCAGCAGGAAATAGCACAGGATGAAAATGAAGCCGGTTTGGACAACGGCCGTTTGCACCGATGCGAGCACGGATTGCGCAAGGCCTGGCTGCTGCATCACGACCGTTCGCGATGCCGGAGTGCTGCCCTGCGGCACGATCTGCAGATCTTGGACCTCTTTGGAGATGTCGGTGAGGGGCTTCAACGGCTCCTGCAATTTGCGGAGTTGTTTTTCTGCGCGCTGGATTGTCTGCGGAGCATTCTCCATCCAATTCGCGGCGGGCTGGGCAATCAATGAGAATGCAAGATAAGCAATGCCGCCGGCGATGATCAGCGCCATCAGCGCGGCGACGGGCCGGGGAATCCTGAACCATTCGATCCGGCTGCACAGCGGCGCCAGGATGACGCTGAATACCAAAGCTACCGCGATCGGAAGCAGGAAGGCCTGGCCAGCGCCAAGAGCGACACAGATGGCCAGCGCCGCCATGATGCTGAGGCAGATGGCCGTAACCAGCTGCGGATGCTGTTCCACAAGCAGGAACGGCTCCCGCACGGGTATCGACTCAAATCCGGAAGCTCGCCGCTTACGTCTTGCCATGTCGTTGATCGCCTTTGGGCCCAAGACAGCTAACGCCTCAGGGAACTCGCCGGTTCCCACTTCGGTTCGACCCTCCGCGAAGTGAGGGCATAACAGGCAACATTTTGGGGCTCGTGGTCGTCCTGCCCCGAAACCGTCCCCATCTCGTATAGAGTCCATTCACTGGCCGTTCAGATGGGACGATTCATTCTGAAGGTCCTGAAAAGGGAAATGCTCATGCAGATTGCTTCCAAAGCCACCTTGGCAGTTTGCGCCGCGACCGCATTCATCGCCGCAGCCTGTTCAAGCGCACCCACTCAAACCGCTGACGCCAAGCCGGACCCGCGACAGGGCGAGCAGGTGAAGAACATTTGCTTCCAGTCACAGATCCGAAACTGGCGCGAGAATGACAGGCGCTCAATCATCGTCGAGAAGGGCGTGGGCGACGAATACAAGCTCGATCTTTCCGGCACCTGCCAGCCGGATAATGCATTCTTATCAATCGGTCTGGTGTCGCGCGTTGGCGGCGGCTCATGCCTTACCTCTGGCGATCAACTCGTGACCGACGCGCGCTATGATGGGCCTTGCGTCGTCAATCGCATCTACAAATGGAACAAGGACGCCGCCGCTCCTGTGGCAGCAAACTGATCGTCACTACTTCTCCTCCGACGTGACGAAAGGAGGCCCGGGAAGCTTGCGCTTCCCGGGCCTTTTTCGAACAGGGCGGGCTGCACCTCCGCCCGGCTCTTCGGATTGCGATCTAAGTGGACCCAAGGTTCGCAATCCGATGATGAAGGCGCTCTACGACCAGTAACGCGGCGCCTTGTAGTAATCGTACACGCTATCGCGCAGGCCATCGCCGTCATCGCGCGTCAGTTCGTCAATGCCTTGCGCGGGGGCAGCTTCAAGCTGCTCCTTGCTCAGATTGACGACGTAGCCCTCCTTGCCCTTCTGGTAATCGAGCGTGGACCAGGGAAGAGGGTGATACTTCTCGTTCATGCCGAGAAAGCCGCCGAAGCCGACGACCGCGAACATGATATTGTTGGATTGCTTGTCGAGAACAACATCCTCGACCTTGCCGATCTTTTCGCCGGCGCCGTTGTAAACGCTGGTACCGATCACTTTCGACGCACGGATTGCGCTGGTGTGTCCTGCTGGCGTGGTCATGGGATTTCCTTTGCTGGTGGGTAAGCTTTTGACCAACGCGGGAACACGGTTCGGGTTTCAGCAACTGAACATGTGATTGGAAACATTTGACGGCGGCGGCGTTTCGTTGGCGGATGACGTGGATGAGCACCGATTATCGAAACATTCCCAACGCGGTCTGGTCCTTCGTGCGCGCCGAGTTTGTGCTGGTCGCGTCGCTGGCCGTGATCGCGGCGGCGCTACTTGGCTTCATCGGCATTGCCGACGAAATGTCCGAAGGCGAAGCGCATGGCTTCGACATGGCCGTCCTGCAGGCCCTTCACCCGGACGCAGGAAATCCGGCGGACCCAATCGGCCCCTTCTGGCTCGACCATGCCGCGGCGGATCTCACCGCGCTCGGCAGTGTGGCGGTGCTGGCCACGATCTCGCTCCTCGTCGGGGGATTTCTGGTCCTGCAGCGCAAGCGCCTGGAGGCGGGGATCATCGTCGTAGCGTTCGCTGGCGGGCTGACGCTCAGCCAGTCGCTCAAGGAGTTCTTCAGTCGCGAACGCCCCCCGGAAATCTATCGGGCATCGGAAGTCCTGAACGCCAGTTTCCCATCCGGACACGCGCTCATGTCGGCGGTCGTCTTCCTGACGCTCGGAGCCATGTTGGCGCAAGCCGCCAAGGGAAGGGCCCTGCGCATCTTTGTGATGTCCGCGGCGATCACGCTGGTCCTGATCGTTGGCGTCACCCGGATCTATCTTGGCGTTCACTGGACGACAGACGTCCTGGCCGGCTGGTCCGCCGGCGCCGCTTGGGCGACCCTATGCTGGCTTGCCGGCCGCTGGTTGAAACAACGTCCGAAGGCGACGTCTTAACCACCGTCCCGGAATGGCGCGTGGCTTGCAGCCATCACGTCGCATGCAGGATTCTATTATTAACCCCGCGACTGTCCGCGATATCGACGTGTGTGTTTGCACGTTTCGCCGCGCGTCTGTGGCCGATCTGCTCGCCTCGCTGGCGAAGCTGGAAACGCCGGGCTGGCGCATGCGTGTCATCGTGGCCGACAACGATGACACACCATCGGCCCGCGGGACCGTGGAAGCCGCGTTTACCAAACTCGGTCTGAACGGCCTCTACATCCACGCGCCGGCACGCAACATCTCCGTAGCGCGCAACGCCTGCCTCAACGCCGCCCGCGCGCCGTTGGTGGCGTTCATCGACGATGATGAAACCGCGCGCCCAGACTGGCTGGCGCAGCTGATATCCAACCAGGAAGCCACCGGGGCCGGGGTCGTGTTCGGCCGGGTCATAGCGGCCTACGCGCCCGACGCACCTGGCTGGATGCCCGCCGCCGACATGCACTCGACACCCCCGCCGATCCGCAATGGCGAGATCGTTGGCGGCTACACCTGCAACGTGCTGATGCGCCGCGACGCTGTCGGCGCTCTTCGCTTTGATCCGGCGTTCGGCCGCTCCGGCGGCGAGGACACCACCTTTTTTGCCCAACTCCAGCGCGCCGGCGTCACCATGACCTACGCCAGCAACGCCATTGTCGACGAACCCATCCCGCCAGCGCGATCCACACTGGAATGGCTGAAAACAAGGGCTTATCGAGCCGGTCAGACTTGGGGGCTGCTCCAAATCCGCAATGGTAAATCGAAGCCGGTGCTGATCGGCATGTCGCTGGCGAAGATGGCATTCTGCCTCGTCACTGCGGGTCTCACCTTCTGGTCTCCAGCCCGCTGGCGCAGGGCGGTCGTGCGATCGCGCCTGCACGCCGGCGTCATGGGCGCCGCCACAGGCAAGGCCCCTCTCGAGCTTTACGGGGGCGCCGGTGCCTGAGTTCGAAACACCCCGAACGCCTTCAGCGCCTACCCCTGACGCGGGAATGGCAGCACGTCGCAGGCGAGTGCGGATGATTAAGCAGCGCTTCGAGCGCTAGTATTTGAGCGGGAGCTGCTGGCGATGGCCGACACAACGTCCTTCGACAAGATCATCGTGCAAGGTGCGGCTGCCGCCGCACCCGCCGCCGCGCGCGTTGAGTCAGGGGCCAGGAAGGCCGGCGGCGTGTTCATGTGGATCGCGCTGCTGACCGCTGGCGTCGCCGCGATTGCCCCGATCTCGCATTTCACCCTTCAGGAAGCCGAAACAGTAATCCTGGTTCAGTCCGATGACGCCAGCGTCTCGCGCGCCATCGAGCAGGACTGGTCGCAATCGACATCGCCCGACTATGTCGAAACCATCGCAGAGCTTGGAATGCAGATGTCGGTTGCCGATACCGGCTCTGCCTATGTCGCCGCCAGCCGCGCGACCGAACTCGATCCCTCTCGCGCCTTTGCGTGGGCGCAGCTGGCTTATCTCGAAACGCGCCGCGCTTCGGGCAAGGTTAACGAGGCGTCGCTGAATGCGCTGACGCGATCGATGGATGCATGCCCGCTTTGCGACGATACGCTGATCGGATGGCGTCTTAACTTCGTGCTTGCGAACTGGACCGCGATCCCAGAGCCGCTGCGCAAGCGCGCGTTCGAGCAGGCAGACGTGCTGCGCTGGATCGGGCCAAACGCCGAATTCCTGGCGGAAATGCGCATAAAAGCCCGCCAGAACGGCATCCCGTTCGACGCCTACCGCGCCGCCGTTAACACACCGGCAAGGACCTGGGACATCGGGCCCGCGTCACAGGCCAGGGCCCCGAAGGCTGCTCAGGCGACCTGACGCGATCCGGCAGAAGAATTGCTCTGCGATCGCCATGGATACGACAACACGCGTTGAAACGCCGCCGAAACAGCCGGGAACGGTTAACGCCGCCGTGGCTGGCGCGGACGTGCTCGTTGTCATTCCGGTCCTCAATGAAGCCGCCCACATCGAAACTTGCGTCCGTTCGCTGATGACGGGCGACGCGCGGCTGGCCCAGGCAAGCTTCGTCGTCGCGGACGGCGGCAGCACCGATCGCACGCGTGAGATCGTGAACGGTCTAAGCGCCGAATTCCCGAACCTGCGCCTGCTTGCCAATCGGAAAAAACTGCAATCCGCTGCCGTCAATCTTGCCGCTCGCGAAGCGGGGCAGGGGCGAAGCATTCTCGTGCGCTGCGATGCGCACGCAATCTACCCGTCCGGCTATGTGATGATGATCGCGGATTCGCTTGGGTCGCGCGGCGTTGCCTCTGTCGTCGTGCCGATGGATGCGGCTGGCAAAACCTGCTTCCAGAAAGCCAACGCCTGGATTGTCGACACGCCCCTCGGCTCTGGCGGTTCGGCGCATCGTGGCGGGCGCAAGTCGATGTTCGTGGATCACGGCCACCACGCTGGTTTCAACCTCGCGGCGTTCCTGAGTGTGAACGGCTATGACGAGACGTTCTCGCACAACGAAGATGCCGAATTCGACACCCGCCTGCGCCAGGCAGGCGGCCAGATCTTTCTCGATGCTGACATCCGCCTCGTTTACTTCCCGCGCGACACAGTGGGGTCGCTGGCGCGGCAGTATTTCAACTATGGCAAAGGCCGCGCGCGCACGTTGATGAAGCACGGCGAGAAACCGAAACTTCGCCAGCTTGTTCCGCCCGCAACACTTGTGGCCTGCATCGCCGGCCTCGCATTCGCTCCCGTCAATCCGCTGAGCCTGATCTTGCCGGGCGGCTATCTCGCGGCGCTGGCGCTCGCTTCCATCGCCGTAGCGATCAAGCACAAGTCGGCTTGCGGGCTTCTGGCAGGAGCAGCTTCGGCGACGATGCACATGTCATGGTCCGCCGGCTTCTTCCGGCAGATGCTGAAGGGGCAGAAGCTCTAGAACGCCGAACTCTTGCGTTCCTGCACCTTCATAGCGGCGCGGCTATACATCATTTCAACCAGCTCGCCTGCGGACCTGCCGTTCATGTCCACGCGTGTCGCGAGATTGTTCTCCTTGAGAACCTTCTTGATCTCGCCCAGCTTCATTGCGCCGAACACGGAAAGAAATTTCGCCTTCGGTCCAGCAGCGAGCGCATAGGGGTTTGCGACTTCGGCTTTTGCCTCGTCCTCGAACACCACATTGCCCCCCAATGCCTTCACCAGCCTCGCCGCCAGCTTGGGGTTGGAGCGCACTTCCATGCGCAGCTCGTCGAAGAAGCGATCGAGATACTCGACCGGCGTCAGTCCCGGACCTTCGCCCATGTCGCACCCGTGCGTTGTGTCATGAAATCGGTAAAGCGCTCGGCCAGCCGGCGAACATCGCCGGTCACGCCGGCGTACTTTCCGCGGAACGTGTCATAGCTGTCTGGCGCCGCGCGATCCATTGCATTGAGAACATGCACCGATTCCGGGATTGTCGGCCCAAACCATCGATCCTTGAGATAGATCTCGCGCAGGTCAGACGCGATCGAGCGCGCATACTTTGTGTCACGGAAGCGCGTGATCAGCACGAAGTTGCGCTGCGGCAAGTCAGGCGCGACGAACTTGCCCACCCACTCCGAGAACTGTTTGGTTCCCCAGGTCGAAACCGAGTCCGCAATGGTCGGGGTAACGAACACGTCCGCAATCGACAGTCCGGCGCGTGCCAGCGGAGAAAGATGCGGCGGGCAATCCAGCAGGATGATGTCGTACAGCGGCAGCAGCGGCTCAAATGCTTCGCGAAAGAACTTCGACAGCACCACCGACAGCGTCGTGGGCGTGCCCGATCCAGAATACCATTCTTCTTCCAGACCAAGCTCTCGCATGCGCAGCTGCGGGTGGGCGGGAAGGCTGGAAATCCAGCCTTTTCGCTCATCCTGCTCCTCAGCGCGACGCAGCTCTTCAAGGGTCACAGCGTTGGGCATGATGAAGGGCGCGGCCGATGGCGGCTTGCCTTCCATGAAGCTTGCCAGGACGTGATGTACGCCCTTGCCTTGATCCGACGCCTCCTGCACGCCGCGCTCGGTCAGCAGCATCTGGCTGGAGTTGGCTTGCGCGTCGAGATCGATGACCAGCACGTTCATGCCGTAATAGTGCGCAAGCCCATCAGCCAGCATCACGGTCGTCGTCGATTTGCCGACGCCGCCCTTGAGGTTTGCAATGGCAGCAATCAGCGCTGTCATTCGTTTCCTATTCTTCGCCGGCGCGCGTCTCGATGCGGCGTCCCGTTGCAACGCCACACGCGGCGCCGAGAAGCAGCGCGTATAGCCACACGGCGCTCGGCAGGTCGAGTGAGGAATCTGTCACGCCATGAAGAAACATGAGCGCGCCCGCCGCAACGGAAAGACGAAGAAATGTGCGTGGTGTGCGACGCGACTTCAATGCGGCGAAGATGCGCGTGTACATCGCGCCCAGCACAAGCACGAGCAGAGCAAGGCCAACGATTCCCGCTTCCACCAGCCACGTCACGAAAACATTGTGAGCATCTCCCGGCGCTCGCATGACCTTGGCGTTGAACAACGTCATGGCCTTGTCGCCCTCGGCGCCTATGGAACCAAGGCCATGTCCGAAGGCGGGGCTTTCCATCCACGCGCCCATATAGGCCTGAAGGCGCTGCAAGTTCGGCATTATGTCAGACTGGCCAATCCCCGGCGTGATGGTCTCGTCATTGATCCAGCCAAGGCCGACGCCCCATCCGGCAAGGCCAATCGCGATGACGGGCGCCAGCAAGGCCGCCAGCCGCATCGGTATTCCGCGATGCTCCCGCGTGGAGATTGCGAGCGTGTCCCACCACATCAGCCCGACAAGCACCCCAAGCGTCAGCAGGATCCCCGGCCGCGAGCCGACGATCGACAGGCAGGTCAACGAAAAGCCAAGCAGCAAAAGGCCCGAAAGGCCCCGGCGCAGCATTTGTTCAATCATCTGCGGTCGCGGCAGCGCCTCGGCGTCCATCTGCTTTATGATGTGCAGGATCCTGCTCATGCTTACCGTAGCGAACAGGCCAAAAAGCAGGGATGCGTTTGCCGGGGTCGAAAACGCCAGGGCAAACACATTGTCACCCGACGGAATCGCCATGACATGCAGAACGAACATCCAGGCGCAGTAGGCGATCGCGCCCCACATCAGCGCGCCCCAGGCAAGATCCAGCGCACGACGATGCCGCGAGGCGATGTATCCAACCACCCAAAGGGAACCCGCCGCGAACAGGATCGCGAGATGCGGCGCTGAACGATAAAGCGGTCCGGCAAGGCCGGTTGCGCCAAACACCGCAATCACAGCCGCTCCCGCGATCATTCCCGGCGTCGCATGGTGCGGCCCCGCCGCGAACAGCGCGGCGATCGCAACGGCAATCAGCAACCCGGAAAGAGGCAGAGCGGCTATCGGCTGCACAGCGCCATAGGCAAAGTGCGCCAGCGTCAGAACCGCCACTGCCGCCAGGGGCGGGAGCACGTCACGCAAGCGGATGCGCACAAGCACTTTGACGCGCGATCGGGACTTGCCCCAACCCATGTCTGCCTGCGTGGGAATCTGGTTCATAATCCGTCCGCCTCAAGGCCCCGAAGGAAAGCTAGATCAACGCAAGTACGAGTCCATTTGGTGCGCGAGCGGATCGATAACTCCACTCGCGTCACGGTTTAACCGCGGCGGTTCATTCGGCCGCTTTTCTCGTCTCACGTGCGTCGGCATGATGCATGTTAAGCGTCCCGCCCGTGCCCGCGTCGCGCAAGGTATCCGCGATCATGGCGGCAAGCTCTCCACGAGGCGCTACAAACGTCGACTCCGGCAGATCGAGCAGGTGCGAGCGTTTCACCGCGATCGCTCCCCGATCCGCAATCAGTGTACGGACAAGTCCGGGCAGGGTGCAGGCGAGACTTTCCGCAAGGGTGAAGCCGGCCGCCCGCGCGTTTATCCATTTTGCCGTCTGAGTACCCTCGGGCGCTATTGATGGAACGGCATAGTAGCCGCCCTCATACAGCCGGTTCGGCAGCAGCCAGACGGAGTTGTACCCCGCCTCCATGAAATCGCCCGCCCATACCAGGTCGAGTTCGCCATAGATCTGCGAAAGGTCCTCCGGCGCGCGATAACGCCCCCGGAACTCAACGTTATCAAGTCCTTGAATACGCTGATGAAAGTCTGGAATTTCTTCCGGCGATGCGATGCCATGCATCATGATGCGAACCTGCGGCCCGAGCTTCCGCGCCAGGTCAGTGAGCAGCTCAAGGCTGCGCGTACAACGCAGCCGGCCGATCCAGCCAATCCGCAGCGGTTCAGTTGCTTTGGAAAGCACGTCGTCCCGACCGGGCCGAACACCATAGTCCGCGCCGGCCGCCAGCCGGTTCTCGATCAGCCACGGCCGGTAGCGTCCACGGTGCCGTACCTCGAAGTAATTTTCCAGAAACCCGGGTGAAGAAACCACCAACCGCTTCGTCCGGCCCAGCAGCGCGCCCTCGATACGTCGAAGCGCCAGCCCGATTAGGTCTTTCCTGGTCAACAACCGATGAACGTCCAGCGCCTCATAGATCACCGGCGTCTTCAACCTGGCGTACCGCTTCGCCAGGAATGCCGTCGCCAGCATGTCCAGATTGCGGGCATAGATCACGTCCGCCGAAGCAAGCAGGTCGCGCTGCGCCGCCGCGCGTTTTGCCCCGCTGAAGATCGACTTGATGCGCTGGCTGTAAGCGCCATCGAACGTCCGCCCCAGATCGACATTCTCCCAGTCGACCTGCACATCGTCCCTGCGGCGCATGGTGAAGCCGACGACGTCGAGGCCGTCATCCCTAAACCCCTGCACCCGCCGCCGAACGGCGGCGTCAGCGGCGTCATGTCCGAAGAAGGCAATACGCGTCATGCGCGAAAAGTCTGCAAGGTACGGGCCTTGTGGCCGGGCGCCGCTGCAATGGAATGCATCGGACTGTCGCGCAACTGCATTAACCATGCACGCGAGGGTTGAACCGTTTTCATGCTGCGCAATTCAGGGAGCACAATGGCGACATGAGCCCCGGAAACGCGATACAAACCGTATCCGGACCGCCCGTATGTGACCCGGCTGACGCGCTTGTGCGGGGAACATTGGGCGGGTTGGCTCGCCTGTTGCGTGGTATGGGGGCCGCGCCTGCTCTGGGTGGCGGGCCGGAACAGGAGTTAAGGTTGACACGTCCGCAACCGCGCGTCCTCGAGGCAGTTTCCAGCCTCGCACGAACGACCGGCGGTGTGCTGGTCGCTTTCGGCCGCCGTGTCGCGCGCGTTTTTTCGCCGCCCGAACCGCCCTCGCTAACCAGAGAAGTCCATATTCCAGGGCCTCCCGCGCTCGTTCCCACCGGTCGGAGGGTGTACGCGATCGGCGACGTCCACGGTCGTGCCGACCTGCTCGTGCGCCTGCTGCAGGACCTGCACGCAGACATCGCCCGCGGCGGCTTCGAGGGCCGTCCTATCCTTGTCATGCTGGGTGATTACGTCGATCGCGGCTTCCAGTCGAAGGACGTTATCGATGTCCTGATGGGCGAGTTGATGTCCCCATTCGAGACATATTTTCTCAAAGGCAATCACGAAGCGGCCATGCTTCAGTTCATGACCGATCCGTCGATCGGTCCCCGCTGGGCCGAATTCGGTGGCGTGGAAACGCTGGTATCCTACGGCGTACGCCCGCCGCGCACGCGCACTTCCCAGGATGAATGGGCCGCAGCGTCCGAAGCGCTTAACAAGGCGATGCCCTCCGAACACCTGCAATTCCTCACCAATCTCGATCTCAGCGTCCGCATTGGCGATTACCTCTTCGTCCACGCCGGCGTTCGCCCCGGCGTCCCGCTCGACCAGCAGACAGAGCGCGACCTGTTGTGGATACGTGATGAGTTCCTGGCCGATGGCCGCGCCCTCGGCGCTGTAATTGTTCACGGACACACGCCGACGCGCACGCCCCATAAAGATTCACGTCGTATAGGTGTCGATACCGGCGCCTATCTGAGTGGGCGGCTGACGGCAGCTCGTTTCGAGCATGACGGCGTCGAATTCATTTCAACCGGACCGCGCGTCGATGCGGCTCCGGCGGACAGGGTTTCCTAGGAGGAACAGGATGAATCCCTTCAAGAAGCTTGTTCTGGCTGTCGCGGCTCTTGGCGCCATGGCGCTCGCAGCCTGCTCGACCGGGCCGGAGCAGGGCAACCCGCAAGAGCTGACGCAGGCCGGGATGGGCATCGCTGGCTACAAGCTTGGCTCAGGCGATGAGATCAAGGTTACTGTTTATGGTGAACCGGATCTTTCCGGCCCCTTCGTCGTCGACGGACAGGGCTCGATCTCGATGTCGCTGGTCGGCCAAGTCGAAGTGGTAAACCTCTCGCTTAACGAAACCAGCCGTCTTCTTGAGAACAAGCTGAAGGATGGCTGGCTGAAGGATCCCAAGGTCACCACCGAACTGGTGAAGGGGCGCCCCTATTACATTCTCGGTGAGGTAAACCGCCCCGGCGAGTATCCGTTCGTTTCGGGCCTGACCGTCATGAACGCCATCGCCAGCGCAGGCGACTTCACGTACCGCGCCGACCGCAATCGCATTCTGGTCAAAAGCGCGGACAGCCCCAATGAACGCGAGGTCGTGCTCACGCCGACAACGCTGGTCCGCCCGGGTGATACAATCCGAATTCGCGAACGTTTCTTCTAGGACATCACCTATCAGGCGAACTCCCGGACGATTTGCACATGCTGACGGATGAGCTGTCTTGAACCACCGGCCCCTCTCTGATGGTAAACGCCAACAGGCGAACCGCTCGAAGCGGCCTCTGCGTGTTGTCGCGGCTGCTGCGGCAATCTGCTGGCTCGCTCCGGCCGCCTTCGCTCAGGAAGCCGACATTGTCGGCCCGTTGACCGATGGGGTTCGGTGCTCCGGGCCAAGCGCGAAGGAAGATCTCGGGTTCAATATCAAGAAGCTCGGGAATGCGACCGCGGAAGCGCTTGGCGCTGCGCTTAACAAGGTCGCTGAGGATGCCGCGCGGTGCTTGCCGTTGCGGGAGGCGGCAAGGGAACTCGCCGCCAACTATGTGGTCGTGCCTGTGCTTACGGCGGAGGAGCAGGCGTCTGCATCCGCCCGGCAAGCCGTCGCGCAAACACTGGCCGAGGCAGACCGCAACGCGGCCAGCCTGAAGTTCGAAGTGGGGCCGCCGCCCCGGAATATGACGAAAGGGCGGGGCGCAGACCCCCTGTCCGGTTCGTAAACGGGACAACTGCCGCGCGAGTGTGTGGCATTTCCCAATTCAACCAT
>Ga0075163_10002071_pt1 | contig 27036 bp, 32 predicted proteins | sample JI1023141ADNA_FD_71478 | JGI IMG/M metagenome (GOLD analysis project Ga0075163, IMG submission 71478) | Wastewater effluent complex algal communities from Wisconsin, to seasonally profile nutrient transformation and Carbon sequestration -... | ecosystem: Engineered > WWTP > Effluent > Algae...
AAGTTACTTCAATATTGTAATGGCGCAGTATATAATGAAGATAAAGAATATGTTGAGATACATAGTAATAAGCTAGATCAGTTAGAAGAACTAATCAGCAATTATCCTGATGAGAATATATTAGTAGCGTTTAATTTCAAATCAGATGAGCAGCGCATAAAGAAGCGTTTTAAACATGCTATTACACTTAATAGTAAGAACATAAATGAAGTTGAAAAGAAGTGGTCTAATGGTGAGATAAAGCTGTTATTGTGCCAGTGTAGTACAGCTAAAGGTCTTAACTTGCAAAAAGGCGGCAGAATCATTATTTGGTTTGGTTTAACATGGAATTTAGAGAGCTATTTGCAGTTCAACGCTAGGCTTCATCGTCAAGGCCAAACTAAACCTGTTTTGATTTATCATTTAGTTGCCAGTAAGTGTAAAGATGAACAGTTAATGAAGGTGTTAAATCAAAAAAATATAACACAAGAAAATCTATTTAAAATATTGAAGGAGAAAAATTAACATGAAAGAATTACTATTAAAAATAATCTACAGTAAATATTTTTTAATCTTAATAGCAGCTTTGATTGGTATAACTTCTAACTATTTTCTTGGTGATGATAATCCGATAGAAGAAATTACAGAAGAAATCATTAAGGACGAAACTGGTTTAGAAATAGACTTTAATGATTTAGATCATGCTTAATTTATTAAACTAAATGAGTCTAATTCTTCACCGAGTAATTCGCTTTTCTCAATTTCTTTAGATTCTACAATATCGTTATTACTCGGATATATGGATTCAATAGTTTGATTAGGAAATAAATTATTCGAAAGAACTTTATTTTCAGCAATACTAGATTCTATTTTTTCTTCTTGAGCCAATATACTGCTATTAACAATACCAATCTCATTGAACATTTTACTCAATTGCTCTAACTCTAAAGTTTTATGTAAGAGTTGTTCTTTGTGTATTAACTCTGATTTGCGCAAAAAGTCAATTTCTTCATGAAGCCTTAATTTATCAGCTCTTAAATCAATTTTATCTTCTTTTAATCCCTTTATTTCATTTGTTAAAGACTTTTTTTCAAAGTTTACTTGATTAAATAACTCATCCTTTTTTGCTAATTGTTGTTTTAATATGGATAACTCTTCAATTAAACGAGGATCTTGTACTTCTTTAATCACTTCTTTAATCACTTCTTTTGTTATTATTTGGACAGGTTGGTATACAGGTACTTCTTTAATAACTTCCTTTATAATTATTTCTGGTTCAGGTTTAACTGGTGGGTTAAGCCGAGATTGAAGTACTCTTTTCATGTCAATACCTTAAAAATTAAATCTTACGCTAGCCGTTAAGTTATGTACAAGGTAATTTCTTGCGATCATACTTTCTAGCACCCTTGGTTTATTACGTCCTAGGTTTAAATAATTATAACTTAGATCAAGAGTAGAATTATCGGTTAAGTTAATATCAACACCCGCAGTAAGTTTATATACAAATCTATATACTTGTTGGCTATACATTGGGGTAATTACTTCAGAAATTCCACTCTCAGTATTTGTACCAATACCTGTAGCTTTATCTTGCAAAAAACTAACACCAATTCCACCGCCTATAAAAGGAGTAAAGATACCAAAATCAGTTATATCTTTGTATCCATTAAGCATAGCTGCGCTAATTTTTGTTTTGTAATTAAGTTTAAAAGCATCACCAGATGCATTAGTAGAAATTTCATCTGATAAGAATAGGAAGTAATGATCTAAAGATAGTTCAGTGCGAATTGACTCTGTTAAATCATAACCAGTTCCAACCTGAATTAAAGGAAATCTACTCGCTAATTTAATTTTACCATTAAGATCATTAGTTTGGAAATGGATGGGGCTTATTTGGTTTAACCCTATTCCCATTTTAACATAAAATTTCTCACCATTAGCCGCATATGCTGTTGATGTTAGTAAAAGACTACTTAAAACTGTTGTTATATATTTATACATTTAGTATATTATGAATTAATATTAGAATATTTTAAATTATAAAGTGACTATATAAAATGTCTATGAAAATAAGTAAAAAAGGAATAGATTTATTAAAGAAATGGGAACAAGCACCTAAGGGTGGGTTTGCTAGTATTTCTTATAAATGCCCAGCAGGTAAAAACACTATAGGCTGGGGACATGTTATTAAGCCTCTTGAAAAGATTGAACAACCAATAAGTTTAGCTAAGGCAGAAGAGTTATTACATAATGACGTTAAATGGGCTGAAGAAGCTGTAAATAATTATGTAAAAACTACTATAAACCAAAATCAATTTGATGCTTTGGTATGTTTAGTTTTTAATATTGGGGCTACTAACTTCAAAGCTTCTACATTACTTAAGTTTTTAAATGAAGGTTCACTAGATAAAGTTCCGGTACAATTTATGAGATGGGTATTTGCAGGTAAAGTCAGATTAAAAGGTTTAGAAAATAGACGCTTTGCTGAGATAAATCTTTGGAACGATAAAGAGCTAATAAATGTTTAGTTTCTTATTTGCAAACATAAAATCTATAGGTGCAGGATTACTCGGATTGTTTATGTTTTATGTTATGGGCAAGAATAGTAAACTATCAAAACAGAACGATAGTTTAAATAAAGATATAATGGAACAATCTAGAAATATTGAACTAAAGAAAGAGATTATAGATGTTATTCAGAAAACTAAACCTACTAATATTAGCGGTAATGTTGAGCGGATGCGCAACAAAGAACTATAATACTTGCTTAAAAGGGAGTGATTTACCAGATATGCCATTAGCTGGTGAGAAAGTAGCATTAGAAATAGAACAATTGTGTAAAAATGAACAAGATTGTTTTAACTTAAATAATTGGCTAAATGAACTTAAACTGTTTAGAAAACAATATTTAGTTTATATAAAAATTTAAAAATAAAAATATATGAAAAAGATAGAAATTGACCAACTAACTAAGAATTTAATTGAGGAAAAATATAAGCCTTTAGTTGATTTCACAAAAAACGCTGTATTCTTATATCAGGAAAAGATTTTAGCTATGGAGAAAGAATTAGCCGAAGTTAAACTTTTAAAAGATAAAGAACCAATAGATTATAAATTTCCACCTAAAAGTCATATTGCAATAAAGTATCATTATGCTCATGCTATGGATATTTATGAGAAAGTTATGGAAGTATCAGTTTTTATGCGAGAAAACGGATTAATTGAAATAGGGGATATTTTAGTAGAAGGTGAAATGCGAACAACTGGTATTTCTATTTTTAAATTTTGTAAAAACATTATAAGAAAATTATTCAACATTGATGGGGATAAAATTGAAAATTTTGAGTTAGAAATAGATACATATTCGGAAATTTCTTCATTAAATTATGGGGATAAAATATCTGGTTATGATGAAAAAATAGGCTACTTTAATATTAAAAATGAAATTTTAGAATTAAAATCAACTAATGATTTTGGCTATGAAGAAACAGGTAAAATGCCAAAAATAGCTATTTTATTATTAGATAAACTAGCTTTTGTTGAAAATTTACAAAAAGGTATTATTAAAATACATACTTCTAGCCATGACAAAAATGGATATATAATGATGTTATCACCTGAATTTATAATAGAAATTACACAAAAATTAGATACAATATTTTTATATCCGATAAAAACGAGTGAGCAAGAAACTCAAACTGAATTTAACTTGTTAGAATTAAAACCTTCAAATTTAAATAATTTTGAACCAATAGAGTCCATGGGAAATCTTGAAATAACAGAGAATGTTAATAATTAGAGGTATATACCACTTTTACGTAACCATGCCCTAGCGTTATTAACATCATGGAAATTATTCAGTCCATACAAACCTTCAAGTTTTATTCTATCTAGTATTTTAGGATGGTTCATAACTCGCATATCAGATGTATCACCATATCCACCAGTAGTGCTAATGACGTTACCTGGATTATTTTTAAAGAAAGAACCATTTCTTATACTTTCTTTATATGCAGCTTCTTGTATTGCATTTTGACGATACCATTCAGCATCGATTTTACTTTGTTCTGCTGCTTTTCTATTTATTTCCCTAACTTCCTCCTCATGCTTCATTCGTTTTTTCTGCGCTTCATAATCATTTTGAGTTTTTATTTGCGATCTTGAATCGGCAAGTTCTTTTTCTAAATTATTATATCTGCCTTGTAAATCTGAAATTTCAGATAATTTTATACCCTGATTACCAAAATGATTCTCTATACCATCAATACCACTATTATAACCAACATTAAATCCTGTTTTAGTAGCGTTACCAAGTAATCTAGGTTGCTGATATCCTTTTTCATTTTGATATGCTTTGTATAGTTGTTCGTTATTACCTTGATCGTTTTTCCACTTCTCAATACCTGTGGTATTAGTGCGCTTGACATCATTAAGCATGTTACCAAATTCACTATTAGCTAATTGGTCGTATTGATTTAGTTTACCAATTTTATTTATTGCGTCACTATGTTTGCTATTAACACCTGACATTAGTTCGTTATTTAATGTTTTAGCAGTAGTACCATACGCTGCATTATTTAGTTCCTGCATGCGCTCAGCTGCTGACTTAATATGAGATTGACCACCGTACATACCTTGTTTTATGTATTTAGCATTTAATGAAGTCATATCTGCTTTAGCTTTTTGTTTTGCTTCTTGATCTATCAGCCTATAACGAGGTGCTAATCTATCAGGTAATTCACCATTTATAAAGTTACCGACATTATTTGGATCATTAACTAATTCTTTTCTTATGTTCTTACGCTCAGCATAATTTTTATCTTGATAACTAGGGCTTATATTTTCAGCTAAACCATATGACGTAGCCATATCAGCATTAATCGGTTCTGCTAATTTACCAGTATAAGTTGGTGTGTGTAGATTTGGCGTAGTTGATTGTCCCCATTGATCGACAGGTAGTGAAGTGTCAACACCATAGGCTTTTAGTGCCATTTCTAATTGTTTGGCATTATTGGCTAACAAATCAGGGTGTTCTTCATCCATGTTAGTTCCGTCCAATATTCGCTGTAAATTAGATAGGCGTTCGTAAGGTTCTCTTTTTTCAGCTTCAAATCTAGCTTTTTCACCTGTTAAACCAATGTTATTAATACCATGCTTTTGTGTACCAAACTCTTTTTGCATGCCGATTAAATTACTCTCACGAGCTTGTTTGCCCATAGATGAATTAGTAATTGCATTAAATGCAGTGCTATTTTTATTATGCTCTAAATCTTTGATTTTATCGTTTAATTCTTCTAAATCAACTTTAGTGTCATCTAAACGTAATCCAGTATCATTGTTAAATCTATTATTGTATTGGGCACGATAAGGGGCAAATGAGGATTGAAATTGCTTCTCTAACCTTCTTCCCGTTATATTCTGATTAAAACCAGTATGTTTATCTCGTAAACCCGTTAATAGACCTTGAATATTATCAGGGGACATTCCCTGGTTAGGTTTGTTAACTAATGTGTTTAAGCTATTACTATACGGAATTCCTTTTTGGGTTCTTCTTGCTTCTAGTTCCTGTGCTTTTTGGGTAAGAGAAGACATAGGTGATACAGTTTTACCTGTATAAGGAGTATAGTTAGTATTACCTAATCTAATCGAATCCCTAGCTAATATTTTTCTAGCAGCATCTTGAAGTTGTCCGTAATCTAATGAGTTTTTCATATTTAGAATCTAATTGGTTGTCCAGTGAAATTAGGATTATTATAATAATTTATCCATCTACCCGATTGAGCATATTCTTGCGGAGAACTAACTCTATTGTATAAAGGCTCAATATCTATTCTTTCTTCTGGCAAAAACTTTTTACGAGAATTTCTTCTACGAGCTTGTTCCATAGCCAGCTCGTATTGTTCTTGCTCTGCCATTTCAGCAGGAGTTAATCTAGCAGCTAACATTTCTTCTTTACTTGCTTTTCCTCTTTGCGCAGGAGTTAGCTCTTTCTTTGGTTTAGGTGCATTAATTCTATCATAAAGAGTAAGTCCAGTAGTACCTAATGACAATAAATTTTTAGGTTTAGTCATATAATCCTTGGAATTTCTACCAAGTTTATCCATAAAACTTAAATTATTATCCTCATCACTCTTCTTTCTAAGATATTTTTGTAATTGGTTTTCAAAATCACCATCATCACTATCATCACCTGCGCTAACACCGCTTATTTTATTACCCCCCTGCATACCTGACATAAGTGCATTACCACCATACGCTGCTGTATCATTACCGCCAAGACCAATAGAAGGTAATAGTGCGTTAACATTGCCATACTTAGTTAATGTGTGACCAACACCTTTTGCTCCCATAGCATTTGCACCAGTACCAGCTAAGCCAGCTGCTGTCGGTAACATTGCGCCCATGGCAGCACCTCTAAGAGCTGCTTGTCCAACATCTTTGCGACCACGCACTTTAGTGCCGAATGCACCACCAGCAGCACCACCAATAACTCCTCCAATACCTGGTAAAATCATATTACCTACAACTGCACCAACACCTGGACCAATTACACTTTTAAACCATTTTTTAGGGTTACTAAGAAGTCCAAATTCAGGAAGACCTGTTTTAGGGTTTATTGTACCGCTACCACCAGCTCTTTTAAGCATTTTAGCTTCTAAAGGGTTTATATGCGCTAAGATAGTATCGCCGTTACGACCCTTCTTACGTACTTGCTCTAATATGTAATTTAATTTTTGCTTTTTCATATCGTTACTGTTTAACCTTAATCATTATAATATATACAGCCTTTGCCCATTCTTGCCAATCTTTAAAAGAATCTGTCTTTTTTGAGTTCTTTATTCCCGTAGCTGATGGGATACCATTAGTTCTAAATATCCCTGTTCCAGCAACATAGTTAGCCCATTCTTGCCATTTATTTTCATCATATAAAACAGGTAATCTTTCATTTTTATATATTCGTAGTAATTCTGCTGCCCATTGTTTTATTGATATATATTGTGGAAAAGGTAATTGTGCCATTATTGACTATCCCCTTCTTTAAAGTTCATTAAAACAGTACCAACATCATAAGGGTAAGCACATGAAAATGTAATGTTCATAAATCTACCTTGTACTCTAAAATCTATTTTACCTAAATTAGGCTCATCTTCATCTGGTAAATTTGCTAAATTAAACGTAATTGGCGCAGTACGTGTTATACTAGTTCCAGCATATTTTTGATAATTAACTGTAATTTCAAGAGTATCATCTTCTGTGCGTTCATAGTTAGCTGTTGCAGGAAAATCAGGCTCTATTTGATCTAGCACAATGTATTTTTCTATCGCATTACCATTTTTAGCTGGATTGAACGTTACAAAACCATAAAAAGGAGTAGTAAAGAAAGAAGGTATAGGTATAGTATTTACAGGAACATTAGCTCTAACTTGTAAATTAAATGCTATTAAAAAATTATTAGCAACGTTAGGATCAGCTATTAATCTATATGCCCGTGCAGGTTGCGCACCAGGAATATCAAATGTTAAAGTTTGACTGCCAATAAAGTTTTGAGTTGAAACATGTATTTGATTCCAATTTATAAGATCTAGTGAAGATTGGATATTACAAAAATAATTGTTTTTTGTATCAACGTTAGCATTTGTTATTTCGATTCGTGAAATAGTTTGTAAATTACCTAACCCATAATCATACATTAAATTTGTATTTGGAACTTGTCCATAAGGTTGGTTAATAACAGGAGGAACTAAAAATGCCCTCTGAGGATTAGGTGGACCACCACCATCGTTAGTAAGTCCAGTATTAGATGAAGCTACACCACCTAAAGTACGTTGGTAAACAAACCCTCCACCTCTAACTTCTGCAACACCAACTTCTTGTCTCCATATTTTTTTATAATAAACATCTGGATCATAAGGGTAGTTAGTACAAGCATCCCCATAACTAAAAATATCACCTGTTCCTTCATAAACAGTTACGCAATCTCTTTGGATAGCCGTATCATACCAACTATTCTCTCTAACATTATAAACAAGTTCTCTAGTGCAACCAATATTAGGATTATTTCTATTGCCATACTCAGGATACGCCCAGCGTACTTCTCCATATCGAGCTATTTTATAGCCGAATATTAGTTGCCTTTTACCTAAGTCAACATTATCAAAAAAATATTCTAAATTTATAGTATTAGGTATACTATCTACAATGCCGTTATATACAAATATACGATCAGTACCAAGCCAGAAAAACAAACTGTCATACTGAACTATTGATCTTGATGACATTAACGAAGAATTATTAGTAACTACTTCTTTTTGGAAGTCTACAGGGATATTTACGTCTCTACCATCAGCAACGTTTGTTAAATAGATAACTGAATTTGCTGTCCAAAATAAGAAACTTGGAGCATTACTCCCACCTCTTACACTTGCTCCAAAAATAAGTTTATCTGAAGATATGGTATAAATAGCCGAATCACCTCCATCAAAAGATAATGGATCATTTGTTCTACTTCTAAGAATAGTGCCGTTATTCCCATATAGATATAAACATGGAGCAGAATATAAGATACCGCCAGATATTAAGTTAGCATTATCACCAATAGGAGCATCTACTAATTGATTATCATTGTTTAATAATTTCCAAGATAATGTGCCAGGGAAGGTAGCAAGCATGTTATTTGCGTTAAGTGTTCGTAAGAATGCAATACATGGTTGTAAATCTCTAATAAAGACAACAGATGTCCATGTAACTAAACCTACATTAACACCATTATTTAGTAGTTCTATATCGTTACTTAAGGTGTTAGTATTTAAGTTTAAATTTAATCTATTTACTGTATTTCCAGTTGCATAGAATAAATAAGTAGTATTATTTGTAAATTGAACATTTAAATATTTTACATGTTGAGGAGAGTTTATTAATTCTCTTTGCCCCTTCATCTTTTTTATTTTACCACCAACAAAACGTATCCATTGACCATCAGTACAATATTCATCTTGGAATGTTGTACCATCTCTAAGGATACCAGCTTTGTAAAGTAAAGGTACTCTCATATTAAGATTTATCTCGCATAACAGTTCTATCAGTAGTTCTATCAACATTCATTCTGTTAATAGTTTCTAATTCTTTACCGAACATCATTTCGTATTTATTTCTAGATTCTTCATTGTTCAAAAATAATGAAGCTTCCATTAAGCAAGAATAAAGTAATAAATTAGGATATCTTTGAGTTAGGAAATTAGTATCATGTGTCCCATCAAATAAAGGTATACCTAAGTATACTACAATTACACGACAATCTCTATTGGTTGCAGGTACTACATTCCAAGATCTATATGTTCCATTAGCATTAATTGCAAAATCATAATAAAATTTAGGTGTTCCAACTGCCGCAGCAACAGGTTGATATGTTATGCAATACTCGTATGTTCTTGGTAATAAATAAGTTATAGATCCTGCATTTACTAATCCCATACTAATTGTTTCACGCCAATTACCAGGTTTTTCTATTGTAAAATTATTATTAGCTAAGGGAATGTCTTCTACAATTTCAAATCCAATATCTTTAGCGTTATTGTAAATTCTAATAATACCTTGCTGAATAATATCAGGTAATTTAGCTAAATACGGCTCATCAGTACGTAACATGTATGTTTGTAAATCAGATGTTAAAGTAGCGTAATTCATGGGAAAAGTTAACTAAGGTTATATTTAACAATTATTATATCATAAATATAACCTTAATACAGCTAAAAATACCAATATCGGGAAGACGGTAACTGACATAATTGTTACACAAAGAGGTCTATGGGAATATCAATAGACCTCTATTTTAACTTATGCGTTTCCAATGGTTTTTAAAGTTAACGCTTCACTTATTTGCAATGCTTTTTCTAAGAAAGGCAATGCTTCAACATCTCTTTCCTTAAAATATTTATGAGCTTTTTATGGTAACCACACATCTTCTACATGGACTTTAAATTCTTCCAAGTATTTATTCGGATACATTTTAGCTGATACTAATCTGCCATCTGGATATCTGTGCATATATGTTGGCATATCATCAACGTCTATACCTTTATCACGGAGTAGTTTAGCAAACAATTTACCTTCTGAAATATCAGGTACGATGTTATCGGGTATAATATATCCAGCTCTTTCCATCTGTGCATATACAATCATTGTCATTTCTTGAAGAACTGAGAAATGCCCTTTAAGAATTTTGTGTTGATTCATCATGTATCTTTTGAAATGAGGCGTGTTATCCCAGCTTTTAGCTTTTGGTAGGTTTTTACCATTCATCCAATCAAAAACCCACTCAGTAACTTTTACAGAAAACTCTGGTGATAAATATTGTGCTAAATGAATTGCCACTTGTGGGTGAACCCATGTACCTCTTATCTCATTCTCACCAGTCATTATTTTCTTTACTAAGAGGTCGGTCGGAATTTCCGACCTAGCTGATAAAGCTGTTATAAACCTCTTCGTAGTATCTAATTCATTGTAATGTTTAAATTCCTTATTAAACGCCTTGCACATTGCAGTAGCGTTAACATACCCATCAGTGGAACGCATATAAATAAGTTGGCTATCTTCTTCGTGCGTAATGTATGATGTTGTAGTTAATTTAGTATTCGTCATTTGTTTTTCCTTTATTAAAAATTAAATAAAAAACTGACTTGATAATAGATGGAAAATGAAATATAATTTGATTATAGATTTATCCGTCTATGTCTGCGTCAGTTCTCACACATTTGCAGATTTAAAAGCCAAGTTTAAACGCTTGGCTTTTTATCATATTTATTATATCATGTACGTATTAATTAACAAATACAAATCATGTCAAAATCCAATACCAAAATACCTTTTAAAGTTTCAAATAAAAACGAAAATGAGATCGATGTTAACGTTCTGCTAAATGATCCTAAATCATTGCATAAAATGTTGAATAAGAAATCAGATGATAATGATTATGTTCCAACTGGTGCAAATCCTAATAAGCTTAGTAATAGACCTAAAAACCCATATAAAGGTAGACCTTACTATTATGATGAAGGTCTTTGGGGAGGTAAATCGCCTGAAGCAGGACAGCATTTTAAGTTAGGGAATATAAAAAGAAGAACTGAAGAAAAACAAGAACGTAAAGCAAAAGAACAGCTTGAGAAACTTAAAGCTATGCGTCCTGTTAAAAAGAAAGAAGAGATGGATGATATTCCTGAATTTGCACCTTATGCGAAAAAGAAATATAGCGATAAAAGAGAATATAATAAAGCTGGTGAACTTTTAAATAAAGGTGTTCGTACCGTGCAAGATGGCGTATATGATACTGTTGTAAAAGGGCATGATAAAGCAAAAGAACTTATTAGTGATTTTATAAAAGATAGTAAGAAAGATGGCGTAGGTGAAACACTACGTGATAGAGGAAATAATATAAAACATATTATTGATGAATATGTGAAAAATAATGAGTTTTTACAAAGACAAAATAGAGGTGCTAAAAAAGTTAATAAATTTTTAGGTATAGATAAATATCTAAATAAGGAAAAAGAACATGAGTAAATATTCTATTTGATAATATATAAAGTCAAAATTATTTTTAAACACTAACTTGTTTAAATAATGAAAAATAATAAAGTAGATAAGTTTTTGAAAGCTGATTTTACCATACATCAGCTTTTCTTTTACTAAATATAGTAATAATATAAAAAAATTATGTTAATCTCAAACATCAAACTTCGCAACACTATCTTCAAAATTAGGAAATTGTAACAAAGCAAATCCAGTACCGCATTCAATTAGTTTATACGCAAGTTCTGGTTCATTGTAAATTAATCTTCCAAATGCAATTAGAATACATACATTTTTTATAAAAGGCTTGTGTTTATTAAACCACTTAGTTATTTTTTTCATCATCTTTTTTGAATAATATGTTAATTAATTCAGTTTTTAGAACTGGGTTTGAACTTAGTTCTTTTGTTAAACGTTGTTTTTCAGTTTTAGGTATTCTACCTAATCTTATTAATTCATCAACAAATTCTTTTTTAGTCATAGCATCATACACTCTTTGGGACTGTATTACTTTTAAAGCTCCACCAGCAGTTGCTCCTATAAGACCCCCTATATAACTACCATAAGTAGCCCCAATTGCTCCTCCTGCTAATGTTGGCCAATTATGGAGATGTTTTGTTATATCATATTTATTGTGATGATAATCTTTATGTTCATTTGAAAAGTTTAAATTTGATTTATTTTTCAAATCTTGTTCAATAATTCGATTATACTTATTTCCTCTTGTGCGAATATTTTTAGTTAAAAAACTTACCATTTCTGGCGTATACAATCCGCTTGCATGAGCATTGTCAATTTCATTTAACATTTTTCTAATATCAAAGTCTTTTCCATTACCATTTAAAAGTCTTTTTTGAGATACTAATCTTTGTATTGTTCTAAAATCCTCTTTAGCGGCACGTGTGTTTTCAGCTTTATTAAAATCTTTAATCTTTCTATTATGCGCATAACCATAATCAGCAAAACTTTTAAGTGGTGGCTCACCTAGACGACTTCTAGTCTCAGCTGCAATTTCTTTTGCAATTCTAGCATCAGTTAATGCGTCTTCTTCAATTATGGTAAGAGGTTTTTCCATGTTAAATAATTTTTGTAAATCCGAAACTTTATTACGATCGGTTACTGCATTTTCTAATGTTTTTTCAACATTCAAATCATTAAATAATTTTTTAAATACTTTATTCTGCTGATATGGTTTGTAAGTTGTATTATAATAGTTATCAGCATCATAATGTCGTTTCATAAATTCTGAATTTCGTATTGAAGAATTAGTTGTTAAATCATCATCTATTGCTTTTTGAACACGCTTCAATAACATTAATTCCCTACTTTTTAATCCACCAATTTCAGCAGGTGCGCTATTAATAACTTGTCCAATTGCACGTTTTTGATTTAATACATCTTGAATATTTAACTTACTTTGCTGACCTATAGTATTATTCAAATAAGTAATATAATCATTCAATTTACCTATACCAGAACCTTTACCTACTGGAACACGTGTTTGATCAAGCAAAACTTTTAATGCCTTAGTTGTCTCAATAGGCTTAACATAATCATTTGAACTAACCTTTAAATTGCGATCAAGATATTTAGCATCTTTAACACGTTTAATAGTGTAATAATTTTCTATTAATTTATTTTTAAGTAAATTACCTAAATGATTAATATTTGAACTTGGGTCATGACCATCATATTTTCCGAAATTTTTCTCTAATATTTTATAAACATCAGCTCCTATTCCCTTTTTCATTTCGGGAAGTAATTTCTGATATTCTTCCGTGGGATTATTTCGTGCAATTTTAAACGGCACTTTATTATCTTTATAAATATTAAATGGACTTAACCCTTCTTCACCAAGTTTTATGAAATTTTCATCTAACGTATTATCACCCTTATTTATTCTTTTTGCTAACCAATTTTCAGTAAATGAAAGACCATTAGGATTCTTATTTGTAATAGCTTTAAATCCACTACGGACTCCTTTAGCTGCACCTTTAATTCCACTATAAATACCTTGCCCAACACTTGCACCAATTGTCATTGGAACTATATCTGTTGCTATATCATAAAGCGCACCTTGTGATGGTTTTTTATCACCCCACTCATCAGTATTGACAAACCCATGACCAGCACCTGCTCCTGCAAACGCTGCTACATTCTTCCCTGTTATTGGAGTTTCTAATAAATTAGCTACCTTTGGTAATTTAGGTTCTTTCCACCATTGAGCAACTTTATTTCTTAAACCTTTTACAGCAGGGCTTGCTACTTTATTTACAACTTTAGCTCCTCTTGCAAGATATTTAGCCCCAGTACCTATAGCATTTGCGGGAATCAAATCAGTTGCAAATTCACCAGCTCCTCTAAGCATTGCTGCCCTGTCATCTCTGTTTTTTGTTGCTAATTGTTTTGAGTTTTTAATTTCATGACTAAGGTTTTGATTCCAATATTTATCAGATAAGTTTTGTAAATCCTCACCTGCGTTATTCGCATATTTAGCTAAACCTTCTGCACCGATAGCGTTTAACAATTTACCATGACCTTTAACATATTTTGAACCTAAAAATGTAACTGGAGCTGCTACATAATTACTTGCAAGATCAGGAATATTAGCTAAACCTCCTCCAACACCTTGTAAAAGCTCTTTGCCTCTATCGCCCCAAGTTGATATATGTGGGAGATAACGAGATCCTTTAAGACCTGTGTCAATATCAGTATATTCTCCTTTGTCCAAAAGAGCTAATCGCTCCTCAGGATTTTTACCTCTTTTTTTCCATTTTTCTTTGAATTCTTCTAGAGGTACAGTAGGGTTATACTTAGGGCTCATCCATTCACCTTCACCAAGTCCAGTCCAGTATAAATCTGGAGCGGTTGTTGGTTTTCGTTCATACTTAGATATATCTATTTCAGGCTTTCTCTCATACCTAGATAGGTCTATGTCAAACTCAGGTTCAACTATATGCTTTCTTTCATACTTAGATATGTCTGTTTTTCCCATATTATTGTCTTTGTAAATATGGATATTTCCTTTGAATAATGTCTAAATCTTCAGGAGGAACATCAAATATTTTATTTGTATTAGGGTCAATAAGAGTTACTATATTGTTAGAAGAAGGTTTATCACTTGACGTATTAGCTTTTATATGAGCTTCAAATGTCTCAACCTCATCAGGATTTATTTTTACTCCATACTCACTACTTAGTTTTGCAGCTTTAGTATATAAATCTATTTCTTCATTTAGATACTTCATCTTTTCTTCTATAGTCTCAAGCGAATCTCTATCTACATCAGGGAAATTTTCTTTAAGTCGGTCATACATCCCTTGAGTTAAAGATTTACCTGTCTTAGCAACCTCTAACATCACAGTTACGTTACCTAATTCAGCTTTAAATCTATTTCTTAAAGCTGCCTCATCTTTTAAACTTTGATTACCTATAGCTAGCCCTACACCTTCTTTGACAGGATTTGCAAATCTAGTCATAAAACCACCTACAGGTCTAATAAAATTATTAGCACTATTCGCAAGAAAAGCTTCTTTAGACTTTTTTGCATTATCATATGCTAATTTAGTGTTACCAGTAGTCGTTCTTAATTTTTCAGCAGCTCTACGCTCAACTGCGTCCATCTTATGATAAGGTTGTCCGTTGATAACTTTTATAGGGTTCTTTTCTTCTTTCTCAAGCTCTTTTAAATAAACTTTATAACCCTCAGCTTCTCTTTTTGCCGCCGCTTTTGCAAAGTTAGCCAATATTGATTCTTTATGATACTCTCTTTGTTCAGCTAATTGTTCCCGTTGAAGCTTCATCTGCTCTGCTGCGTGTTCTCTCGCATAAGCGTTAGCCTCTAATGCAGCTGCTTTAGCTTCTTCTGCTGCTCTTAATTGTTGAGCGTACGCAATCATCTGTTTATTCTTTTCTTTTGCTTGATCCTCATACGCATCATGAGTCTGGATAGCAGGTGATAAGGCTCTTCCTACTTGTGCAAAATTAGCCATGAAACCTTTTACTTTAGGCATAGGAGCTATATTCTCGGCAAAAGTAGCCATGGACTCACGCATAGCCCTATCAGACTGATCGTCATCCATGTCCAATGACTGCTTAGCACTCTTAACAGCTCTCATTATGCCTTGATCAAATGGATCTTTTTTAGGCATGTTCTGCTGCATGTGCATTTGCCTAGCTAAAATATCATCCATGTGCATTTTTTGATAATTCATGAATTACTTTTTATATTTTCTTGGTTCATAGCTTCTTATTAGAACAGACAGCTCCCCGAGCTTTAGACGATAATGCCTACCGCCTCTAAATTATTTAAACCTTGATTTAAAATGTTTATTGAAGCATTTAAATCTCGATCCAATATAGTATCGCAATTTGGACAATTCCATGTTCTATCTTTTAATAATAGTTTAGTATTTACAAAATAGCAAGAACTACACATTTTACTTGATGGAAAAAATCTATCTATCTCATAATATGTCCTACCTTTCCATTTACTTTTATATTCAAGTTCTCTGTGTATTTCATGCCATGATACATCCCCAATAGATTTAGCTAATTTATGATTCTGCATCATTCCTTTCACGTTCAAATCTTCTGCAATTATTACTTGGTTTTCGTTTGTAATTGCAGCAGTTATTTTGTGAATATGATCTTTTCTAATGTTCCTTATTTTCTCGTGAATTATAGCTACTTTGAGTTTAGCTTTTTTTCTATTGTTACTCCCTTTTACTTTTTTAGATAATTGTTTTTGTTTATGTTTTAACTTTTTTTCTAAACTAGATAATGGTTTGATATTTTTATATCTTACGCCATCAGAACAAATTATTAGGTCTCTTATTCCTAAATCTATACCTATAGATTTGTTAATTATTAAGGCGGGTTGTATTTCTTTCTCAACAATTATAGAAATATAATATTTATTTGTAGTAGTTTTAGACAATGTTGCCACCACAAAATTTCCATCTAGTTCTCTATGTTCTTTAACCTTTATTCCATCTCTAAATTTAGCAAAATAGATTTTATTATTTTTTAATTGAAAACTTTGAGGAATTGTAAACGATTGTTTAGAATCTTTATTTTTAAAATTAGGGAAACCATGTATTTTTTTAAAGAACATTCTATAAGAAGTATCAAGATGCTTTAAACTAGCTTGCAAACTTTGGGAATTACATTCTTTTAACCATTCTTTTTCTTGTTTTAATAATGTTAGTTGTTTACAATTGTCATAATAACTTAAACTACCATGTACTCTTTTTGCTTCTATATCTTCTTTATTTTTTAAATAATATTCTTTTCTTTCATTTAAAAAATAATTCCACACAAAGCGAACACAACCAAAGTGCTTAGATAATAAAATCTCTTGTTCTTTGGTTGGGTATATTCTGTATTTATAAGAAAAATGAGTTTGCATTTGTATCTATTTATACTATGATATAGTTATAGTATAAATAGATGATATTGTCAAATTATTTCTAGATAATAGGTGTCTCAACAAAAGTTGTATAATCAATAGTGCAATCAAAATTCTGAGTAATCCCATTTGAATAACAAATTAATTCAGTAGTATATGTTACTCCATTTGTAATCATAACAGGTAAAAATATTTTAAGTCCAAATAAAGATACTAAATTAATTGTACTTTTACTATCTGTCTTACCAGTTGTAGGAGCTTGTACTTCAACATTATTTATCATAAATCCTTGTGTAGAACTAGAATCACTACCAATAATCTTTTTTACTAAATTAATTCTAATATCATTATTACTTCTATTACAAATAGTTATAGAATCAACATATAATGTATGGATACTAGATTGCAAAATTATCTGCTGATTATAGCTCAAATTAGGAAGTATACCAGTAGAATAATTTATAAAATTCATATAATTAGTATACTTAACCTACTAATTTTTCCAAAGAATCTAGTTGTTCTCTTATTAATTTAATATTAGTTGTTACTAATATTTTACGTTCAGGGGTACTTATTGTTGCTTCACCTGAAAAATATAAAACACTATCGCTGTACAAAGCTTGTACATATTTTGGTAAAAGTTTTAAAATTTCTTCTGTATTCATAATTTTCTCTCTTTAATTTATTTAACAACAGGTGGCACATAACTTGTTAAAAATTCTCTAATTTTAACAATGTCATCTTCTAATTCTACTAATGTTTTTTCAGAAGCCTCTTTTAATTCCACAAGTCTAGAACTATTTAGATCAATATCACTTCCAAATATTTGCCAAGTCCAATTTCTTAAATTTTGAGCATCTGACATAAACCAAGAAAGATAGTTTACCGCTTCTGGGTTCATTGGTTTTATTATAGGATCTACTAATTGATTAACTTGTATAAGATTATTATTTTTACTCATATATTTCCCTATATTATAAAAGACATTATAGTTTTTTATAATAATATTGCAATTAAATAAACTCTACTACCACTCTTCCGTTGCCGCCTCTTAAAGCGTTAAAAGTAGTACCATTAACAGTTCCTATATGTCCTGCCCCATATCCACCAAGAAAATCATTATCAGATGATGCTGTAGAGGAAATGTTAGTGCCACTACTAGGAGAAACATCAGGGAGTATTGTACTATAAGGTAAACCATAATTAATATATGAAGAACCTCCGCCCCCACTTCCGTATCCAGCATAAAAACCACCTCCGTAATACCCATCACCTCCTCCTCCAGTATAAGCATCATATTGTTGAGGAGTTAAAAAACCTGCTCCTTGACGAAAACCAGATTGATTAAATCCTGGTGGCGGTGATGACCCACTTGTACCACCAGCGGAACTTTTACCCCCCGTACTAATACTACCATTTATAGTATCTTGACCTGATCCATTATTACTACCTCCAGCTCCACCGTGTAAAGAAGAATAGCCACTACCGCCACCTCCTCCACCTGCTATAGCTACTATAGTACCACTACTTGAGCCGATACGTACTTCACTTCTTCCACCACCTCCTCCGCAATATTCACCGCTTAAACCAGTACCCCACGAACTCCCACCACCACCATTAGGATATCCTCCGTATCCCGCCCTGCCAGATGCAGAACAGACTCCACCTTCGCCACCCTGCCCAACATTGATAAACAAAGATTGACCTATATAACTTGAAGTATCAAACTGAAATATTAAATATCCACCAGCACCACTATTTCCTCCATTACTACTGTAGACGCCTTGTCCACCTCCAGCACCTAGTATTTTCAATCTACAAACATTTGTTGCGCTAGTCGGTATTGTTATAGATTGAATAGAACCTGTATGATTAAAAATAGTTTTGAACACAGGTGCAGGGACGAACTGAAAATTATTGATAACTTGAGCCAAGTACAGTCTTCCTGATTCGCCAGACCACTTAAAGATAAGGCAATCAACTGCATTTGCTCCACTAGAAAGCGGCATTAACGAAGAAGTGCTACCAGCTCTATAAATGCTATAAATGTTTAAAGTTCTGCCACCAGTTGAGTCTTGTTTTACAAACAATGTTAAAGTAGATTCTTGATTCCAGTTGATACTGCTTATAAGGCAGTTGCCAGTTAACGTTAATACAGCTATGTTGCCGTTTGAAGCATTCCAATTGATATTACTAGAATATGTTAAGGTCTGATAACTATCTGTATACAGATCGAAGTAAGTTTTACTGATAGCGGATGATGAAGTGACTGGATTATTAGGTAACCCAGTTATATCATTACTTTGCATGTTTAGAGGGTTTAAAACCTGCACTGCGGTTGAATTATACGCAGCTAAATTGTTGCCTAATAATGTTCCACTGGTTGCGCTAACATTACCGCCTGTACTTGTGATATTTCCACTAGCAATTAAGCTTGTTACATTTAGTGTAGAAGCTAGATTTATTAAAGGATTACCTAAGACTCCATTAGCATTAGAAATTGTTAAATTAGAACCTACTGTCAATGTTCTACCGACATAACTATTGCTACCCGTTCTCGCCATCAAGCCAGTGGATGCGAAAGCGGATAAAGCTTGTAGTTCTGATCCCAATGTCAAATTTATTGTGCCACTACTAGTAATAGGAGATCCCGTTACTCCTAATCCTGTACTGCCATTAATACCTACAGAAGTAACTGTTCCGCCGCCTAAAGTAACCCAAATACTTCCATCAAAACCTTCAAATTTAGGCATATTTACAAACTGGTATTAAGCCTTATCATGCCTGCGGTAGGAGTAACTGGTCTTTGTAATGTTGTTCCAGTTGGAATTGTTACTGATGCCGTGCCAGGTAACACAGGATTAGCAGCAATACTAATTGTCGCAACTCCACCAGTAACACTTACAGCAATTTGATTTGTTGTACCTAAAATTGAAGTAAAAGAGTTTTGATCTGTTTTTGCAAAAGTAAAACTATCCGTGCCTATAGTAGTTATTGTCGATGTTAGCATCCACAAACTAGCTGCTGATGTTGTACCGCTAATAACGGATATTGTATCGCCTCGCACTGTTTGTGCCACTGAGTCATAGTCTGCAACTCTAGTTAATATCCAGTTTGTACTAACAGAACCAATGTTAGTTACCGTATATATACCATTTTGAAATCCTGTAGACTGATCTTTTACTAGCACTCTATTGCCTACAGCTAATGCTACACCGTCAATCGTTAATGCTGCTTGAGCACCAGAGTTAGTAAGTGTAGCACCTACTCCAGACGTACCATTAGCATAAGTAGCTGTTAAATTAGCAATAGTCGCAACTAAACAAGGTGAGACAAGTCTTATAGTATTTAAAACCCAGTTTTCGGATGCTAGTGAATACCAGTTTACACCATCATTAAATTCTTGTTTACCAATAGATACGGGTAATTGTGCCATTTTAAACTCTTTTTCCTAATTAAATTTCTATATTATATCTTATCATACCTTGCACTGGAAGCAAAGGTCTTTCAGCTATGTTTCCAGTAGGTATTTTCATATGACTTTTACCTGCAAAAGTAGGATTTGGTGTAAAAACTGTTACGATTATATCACTGCCCATATTAGTACCAATCACATCTCCTGCTACACTTAAATTATCAATACGTGTATTAGCATTATCAGCCGAGCTTTGTGCAGCTGTAGCAAGTGCAGCAGCAGCACCTATTGCTCCTGTTATTTGAAAACCGATACCTGTAAACGGAATAACTGAAGGTACATAAGGGGCCATTTGTGCAGTAAAATATGAAATAGATGTAGATATTGCCGCAGCCTCTGCTGCTGCTGCTTCTGCGGTTGCAAAGGCTTTTGTCTCGGCTATTTGTATTTGTAAAGTAAATGGATCTACATAATCATCAATAAAAGGTGTTCCGCCGCCAGAGGCAATGCTTATTATACCAGTCAATGCAGCACTTTTTAATATTCCTCCTGACAAATCAGATAAAGCTTGTGCGTTAGTTAAAAGTGAATTTGGTGTATTTAAAACATAAGTTGCACCCATTGGACACAATTCTAATAATGTTTCAACAGGTCTATTATTGATATCGCCTAGCCATACATAGCCATAGGTCAAATCAGGCAATGCTGTAATCGGAATAATAGTAAGAGTACTAACAATACCAGCAGTATTAAACATAAAACCATTAGCTAAAGAACTTAAAACTTGTGCATTAGGTGTGTTATTGTTTGGAAACCCTAGAATAAAAGACGATGCTGACAACTCCTCAACATCTTGTCGTAAATCAATTAAATCAAGACGTATGTCAATAATTATAGGTGATGGGAGCGAGAAATTCCGATAATCACCAATCAACACATAATCAGTTTGGATAGGTAATTTACCCGTTACTGGTGATATAAAATTGTGTAATATATCAAAATTCATGCCATTAAATGTCCAAGAAAGGTTGTTATATTATCAATATCCTCATTATATGCGCTATTAGCAGTGCTTGCCATATAATTCAAAAATGAAACATCACTATTATCAAGCTCAGTATTAAGGTTAGGGTCAAGTAGCGGCTGGAATCTATAATAATAAAGTTGCTCTAAGGTGCGTTTTGATTTTAATCTTAAATTAAAATCTACAGACTCTTGACCACCAGTAGAAGCTATGTCGTATAAACTGAATATATCGTTTATTGCGCTATCTGATACGGTTGCTTGTTGAACTGTTGGGTGAAAGCCCATGTTGCCGATACCTGTACCAAGAGATAATACGCAAAATCTATTGGCTAAAGGTTTTATTACTTTACCTAAGGATAATGCTACGTCAGCAGGATTATTTTGGTAAATACCACCGTCAATATAATCGTGTCCGTTAAAAGTATGTTTTGGTAAATAAACAGGGGCTGCCGATGTTGCCCGAGCAACATTAACTATAGTGTCATTTTGCCCTTTAAACATTAAGTCATTATGGTTAGAAAAGAACAAATACTTACTCGTATCTTTTTCATAACTAGGTATTAAAACAGTTGTTTTTAAATTATTTAATGTATTAACGCCAAAATTATCAACTAATGTCTGTTGAAGTATATTGTCCCCATAATTACTATTGCCAGCATCGGGGGCGCATGCTGATTTATAAAAAGGATCATTTTGTATGATTAAAGCTATTTTAGTAAGAAAGCTAGGGCGACTTGAATCGCTATCTGCATCACAACCTATTGGTACATTTCTTGTAGTAAAAATTCTTTTAGCTTTTTCAAGAAAAAAAGGTTCTAAAAACTCGGGACTTCTTCCATGAGCATAACCTAGAGCTTGTATACCACCAATACTTGTACCAGATATGACATCAAAATGTTTCCATAACTCACTAGAGCTAATACCCCATTGTTGAATAAATCTTTGTAACCATTTTAAAGATAAATATCCCCTGACACCACCGCCATCTAGAGATAATATTCGTACTGTATTCGGATCACTCATTAAAACCCCTTTTACGTATTATTAGAATTATTTTATACGAATTGTCCAGGGGTAAATGGCCTTGGGTTAGCTACAGGTTTAGGATCATCTTTTATAATAGGTGTTCTTAACTGTTCTTGAGGGACATCTAAATATTTTTGCCCTACCCATAAACCCGTCCATATTTTACCATCACCAGCCCATTCATATTGTTTATATAATTTCTCAAACATCTCGCCTGAGTAATCACACTGATATCTGCGTTTTTCAATTTTCATAATAACTACCTATATCGTAGTTTATAGACAAATTAACATTTTCACTATCATTAGCAGTCGCAATACTAAATGCTTGCTCATATTCATTCTTCATCTGATCAGCTAATGGTGGATTATATTTAATAGCAAGCATCCAAGTCAAGCCCCAAGTAAGAGCTGGAAGCATACGAGAAGGTATATCTGCTATATTATAGAAACCACCTGCATCTTGCATTATATTAACATAAGAATATTGAAGAACTTGGTAATTATTTGTTGGTGGATACCATATATTTAATATAGGAGTAATTTGCTTATTAAAATAATAGCAACTTGGCTTACCTTGAATAAACTTTTGAGAAAATGATAAATAAGTATCTCTACTTACAGAACTCAATTTTAAATCTGTTATGTTGGACGTCAAATAAATTTCTTGAATATCAAGAGTTGCACCACCTATTTCTCTAATACGATATGTCATAGTATTAGCCGGTAATATAACATCAAACCATACTGCTACTCCTGCTGTAAATGTTTGAGGTGGAATAGTCATTAAAGTTGCCCAAGCAAGATTATCATTTGAAGTTTCTACAAGCAATGTATACAAAGTAGTAGTATTTGATTGAATGCCGATAAAATTTATTGTTTGTGATGCTCCCGCGCCATACGAATAAGAAATATTCCCGTTAATAGCGTTCTGAGTACAAGCTGTGGTCGAATTGCCGTCAAAAGCAAATAAAGGATTACCACCGCCACCATTATCATAAGTAGCGAGTGTATTTGATTGCGGTGTTCCATTTAATTGCCTCGTAAATTGTCGTAAATTTACCTGAAGAATATCCGTAATTGTAGAATTCATTGAATATTGAGATTGACCTGTATCTAATGATAAATATGCAGTACTTAATGTCCATAAATTTATAGACTTACTTATCCAATCTAATAATAAAAGATTTAAACTTCTTTTTGCTGAATTTAATTTTACAGGTGCTAATTGTTCTGCTGATATGCCGATACGTTCAAAACACTCAGTTATTAACTCATCATTCTCTAATGCTTGAAAATTATATGTAGAGGAAGTTACTAAAGGCATTATTTACCTCTAGATCTAAAACTTCTTAATGTTTTTGCAAGATTGGCTTCTTTGCGAATTTTTGTACTTTTGGAATGAAGAGCTTTATCTAATTTTGTTTCAGATATAGTTTTTCCCTCTTTAATACCTAAAGATTTGTGTAAACCACCTTTATTTTTTATAGCTTCTTTTATCCAATTTTTATTCATTTTTAACTCTGTGAAACTTCAATAAAAGTAGGAGTTGTGTTAATTCCCGCAGCTAAATAAACAATTACCGCAGCATATGGATATGTTGTTTGAATAATAACACCATTATTTAATTGCACTTGTGTAATAGCAGCTAAAGCAGCACCAGTAACGGGTAATGAAAAATAATTACTAGGTCGTGTTGCGTAAGTTAAGGTTGCTACTTGCAATGATGTAGGAGCAGTATTAGTTACTCCATATATTATTGCTCCACCAGCTGCCCATTGTCCACCAGCTGTAATAGAATTTAACAATACACTATAAGTATAATTTGAATGAGAATCACCCATTCTACTATTACCATCTTGTAAAACTATAGCTACATTATAATTTGATCCGATAGTAAATGCTGCTACAGCTGCTATACTAATATTCACACTAATAATAGTATGGAATAAATTATTAGTATAAACTGTAGCAGCATTTGGACCAGTTATAGTTTCTGTAATAATTGTCCCATTATACGTACCGACTATTGTAAAACTAGCACCTGATATATTTCCCCCACTAGTAAAACTTAGACCAGAAGCATATCCGTTATTGATAAACGAAACTTGTCCAGTTACACCTGATGCTATCGGTCCATTCAACACTAATCTTCCAAGTGCACCAATTGCAAATGTGCCAATATTAGCAACACTAGATGCTACTGTAGGTATATTAACTGCTTGTCTAAAAATAGTCATTTATTTCTTATTATTTGGTTTACTCGGTTCTTTTTTAACTTCCGTTTTCTTAACGCCCTTTTTAGGGGCGTTTTTAAAAAGAATATTGGCTAAAGCTCTACTATGATTTGCCATAATTATGCTCCAACTTGGAATACACTGCGCCAGTTAGATACCCCAAAACAATATCTTTCTTGAGCAGCAAACCAAATACTTCTAGTTGTATTATCCATCCAGCTCCAATTTTTGATCTTTTCACGCTCATAATGAATAAGACCTCTTTCAGCATCCGTTAGAATATATGACGCCGTATCGGAAGTAATAAACGGATTAATAGAATATCCCTTAGGGAAACAGCTATTTGAATATATAGCATTTGGATCATTAACACCAGCAAATGCATTATTATTAACAGTTCCTATAGAAGTTTTAAATTGACTACCTAATATAATGCTAGCAGCTGCCCAATTAGCTGATCCTGTAACTAATTTCACAGGTTTAACTTGGGAAAAGATACCACTTAATTGTTTAAACTGACCTATTTTAGCTATTGCATTTTGAATACCGACCTCACTTAATGCAACATTTGTCATATTACTTGATGTTGTACCACCATCAATCGGGTGAGCAACAGAAAATAAATTAACACCATCGGCAGTTTGCGTAACATTTCCTAGATTGAATATATTTGCAGCTATTTGATTTTTTGTCGCACGCAAAGATTGCGCCATAGCAGTCAGTTGTTTAGGGAATAAATTTTTATACAAATTATCATTCATTGCTTCATCAGTAATACTAAATGAAGTTCCGTATGTTTTATGTTTGTACATTGTCTGATATCTAACAGCCATAGAATCTTGACCGATTGACATACCCTCAAGTTTTTCAGTAGCAGGCCCTAAAGCTTTAATTTCGTCTTCAAACTCAAATGCTCTATCTGAATTATATGTTTCAAATAATTCTTTCCATAAATCAGGATAATCATTATACAGACCTATTACGGCATTAAGCCCTGGTCTAAGTAAATTATATATTGATGCAGTATTTATTGCCATTTTATTTAACCTTTATTTTTATATTTTAATTACGCTATAGTTACACCACTATTTCCTTGTTTGTTAGCATGTTTATTAATAGTTACTAACACATTTAGGAAAGGTGTATTAAAATAGTTACCTGCTACACCTAGACCTGGTTGACCAAAAGTACCTGGTACATTTCTTGGATCAGGGGTAAATCCTAATACTCTAAGATCACCACTTAATGCAGTTGTTCTTACATACTCATTTGCACCATTTGTTACAGATGGGTTTGCAGAAGTAGCCGCTAATGAAGGACATGCATAAAATGTAGAAATACCCCATGGATTACCATTAACCAAACCTTGGTTAGCTATAAGTGGATTATCGCGATAATCTGCATTAACACCATTTACTGTAATACCTGTCATAGTAGCACTATTACCTGCTCCTACAGTAGCAGCAACGTTATTACCCGTCATCAAAGTTAGATTACTACCTATAACACAACTTGCCCCTATTTGTGGGTTAGTAAGAGCTCCGCCAGTATCAGGCCAAGTAGCATCTTGAATTTGTAAACATGGTAAAAGCATAAATCTTGTAAGTGCTGCAAAAGGTGCACCAGTATATGTACCTAATTGAATGTCATAAATAACATAAGGATCATCAATTATTGATGCAATAACAGGACCTTTTGTTACAGTACCAGCTTGCCAATATTCTTGAACAACATAATCACCATTTGATGCGTAATATTCACATCCTTGGAAAACACCAACAACAGGTTGACCAGCAACACCATTTTGAGGAATTACAGTTGTAGCTGTACCACCATTTTGTAATGTAACAACTGGATTATATAACATGATCTCAGATTGCTCACCTTGATAACCATTTGCCACAACATTATATTGAGCACCCTGCGGTACATACATTACAGGATCACCTTTATTTAGCGAAAGACTGTTTGCACTTATAGTATAATTTTTATTTACCTTGATATCATCAACACCACTGATTTGATGACCATAAGGTCTTAGTCCAAAAGGACTATTTACGCCATACGCCATATTTTATTACCTTAAATATAATTGTTAAGAAATTTTGAAAATTATCTATTAAAGGTTAGATTAACCCATGAAGCTTTTAAACTTCCCATTTCACAATGGCTTTTAGCTTTTTACAGAGGGAAAGCTTAACTCAAAGACACCCTTAACGTTATGGTAAAACGAAACTCAAAGACACCCTTGTGAACCACTTTTCAGTTTCTTACTTCATAGCTTCTTATTACCACAGACAGCTCCATAAGCTTTAGACGATAGTCCCTACCGCATCTAATCTTTTATATAGTAATAAATAATCTTAATAATGTCAACAA
>Ga0075163_10002072_pt1 | contig 27034 bp, 29 predicted proteins | sample JI1023141ADNA_FD_71478 | JGI IMG/M metagenome (GOLD analysis project Ga0075163, IMG submission 71478) | Wastewater effluent complex algal communities from Wisconsin, to seasonally profile nutrient transformation and Carbon sequestration -... | ecosystem: Engineered > WWTP > Effluent > Algae...
GTAAGCGTCGTTCCGGATGCCTCCTTGACGGGGTCGTAGCTATGAGAGCTACGACGGAGCTGGTCTCGTACCCCCGGCGACACGTAGACCTCGGAGCGACGACAAGCAAAACCCGACACCGTGGTGTCGCTGGCGACAGCCATAAACCAGCAGTCACGGTGGCGGTAATTGAGTGTTCGTTGGTCTGCGTGGGCGGTAACGCTCGGGCCCCTTCGCAGGCCCATGATTACCGAGCAACAATACCGCAGATTAATGACAACTTATCAACGAACCGGTGTCGTCAGCGACGCCGCGCTAAAAGCCGGCATGCACCGGGAGACCGCCGCCCGTTACCTCGAAGCTCAGGCCGGACCCCAGCAACTCAAGAAGGCTCACACCTGGCGAAGCGGCCCCGATCACCTGGCCGCCCTCTGGCTTCAGGCCAAACCGTGGCTGGAGGCCAGCCCGGAGTTGGAGGCGAAGGCGCTGTTCGAGCATCTGCTGGGCGATGATCCGGCGTTGGCCCCGGGCCACGCCCTGCGCACCTTCCAGCGCCGCGTCCGCCAATGGCGCGCCCAGCACGGGCCACCCCGCGAGGTGCATTTCCCTCAAGTGCGGGAGCCCGGGCAGGCCGTGCAGTTGGACTGGACCCACGCCGATGAACTGGGCGTAACCATTGCCGGCGCGGCCTTCGGCCATTGGCTCTGCCACGCGGTCCTGCCCTACAGCAACTGGCAATGGGCGGTGCCGTGCCACTCCGAGTCGCTCTTGTCGCTGCGGATCGGATTGCAGGCGATGCTCTGGGCGCTCGGCGGGGTGCCGGTCGAGTTGCAGACCGACCAAAGCTCCACGGCGACGCATACCCTGGATCGCACCTCCAAAAAGCGCGGCTTCAACACCGGGTATCTGGCGCTGTGCGCCCATTACGACATTGCCCCGACCACCATCCACGTCGCCTGTCCGAACGAGAACGGCGACATCGAGTCGGCCAACGGCCATCTCAAACGGCGGCTCAAAAACCATCTGATCCTGCGCGGGTCCCGGGACTTTGCCAGCGAAGCGGCCTACGCCGAGTTCGTCGGCAAGGTCTGCACCGGCGCCAATCTGCTCCGGCAGGCCAAGGTCGCCGAGGAAAGACCGCGCTTGCGGCCGCTGCCCGCGACGCGCTTCCCCGAGGCCGAGGAGCTGACCGTGCGGGTGTCGAGCTACTCGACGATCCGGGCCAAAGGCTGCGCCTACTCGGTTCCGTCCAACTACGTGGGCTATCTGGTTCAGGTCCGCGTGACGGAGACCGAGCTGAGCGTGCATTACACCCAAGCCGAGATCGCCCGCTATCCGCGCCTGCCCGGTCGCGAGGCCCGGATTGATTATCGGCACATTATCGCCTCGCTGGTGCGCAAGCCGGGGGCGTTCCAACGCTGCCTCTATCGCGAACAGCTCTTCCCTGCGCTGGTGTTCCGCCAGGCCTACGACCGTCTGGTCCTGCTGGAACCCAAACGCGCTGATGCCCGCTACGTGCAGATCCTCGCTTTGGCCGCCGACACCGGCGAAGCCGTGGTGGCGGAGGCGCTCAGCGCTCTCTTGCGGGAAGCCCTCGACCCCACGGTCGAGCGGGTCCGCGCCCGGCTCGGCACGGTCACCGAGCCCACGATCCTCGCGGCCTTTGCCCCGGAGTTGGCCAGCTATGACCAGCTCGGTGGCACCCAGGAGGTGAGCGCATGAGTGCCAGCACCCTGCCCATCCTCCTGCGTTCGCTCGGACTCACGACCCTCGCTCGGGACTATCCCGAGGCCATCATCCGGGCCGAGGCCGATAACTGGGGTTACCTGCGCTTTCTCCACCAACTCACCGAAGGTGAGCTCAATGAGCGGCTCCGCCGCCGCATTGAGCGCATGCTCAAGGAGTCGGCGCTGCCCCCGGGACAAAACCTGGCCGTCATCGATCAGGCCAAGCTGCCCGACAAGGCCCGCCGCCAATTGCCCACTCTGCTCTCCGGCGATTTTATTCGCCGCGGCGACAACCTTCTCACCTTCGGTTTGCCGGGCCGCGGGAAGACCCTGTTCTGCGCCGCCCTCGGCCGCGAGTTGATCCAGCGTCACCAGCTCAAGGTTCTTTTCCTACCGACCTTCAAGCTGGTCAACCAGCTCCTGGTGGCCAAACGCGACCTGAAGCTGCCGGCCTTGCTCACCAGACTGCACCGCTTCGATGCGATCATCTGCGATGATCTCGGCTACGTCAGCCAGGCGCAGGACGAGATGGAAGTGCTCTTCACCTTCTTTGCCGAGCGCTACGAGCGCCAGAGATCCGTGCTGATCACCTCCAATCTCGTGTTCTCCGAATGGGACAAAATCTTCAAGAACCCGATGACGGCTATGGCGGCGGTGGATCGTCTCGTTCACCGTAGCATCATACTCGAGTTCACTGGCGAGAGCCTGCGGGCCAAGGCCGCCAAGGACCGTCGCACCTGACGGGCGGCGCGATCGATCCGGACATCATCACACCCTCGTTCGTCTCAACCCATCAGTTCGGGAGGGGGAGGGGTGCTGCGCACCCCTCCCCTCAGCCCCTCCCCAAATATACTTTTTCTGGAGGGGCGAGGGCTACGCCCTCTCCCCTTGGACCCCTCTCCCTTCCCCGACACGTTGTGTCGGTTTATGCGTGTCGTCGCTGCTGGGAATTGAATGTCGTTGACCGCTCGTAACTCCGAGAGCTACGAAGCGCTGGCTGGGCGCCAGGTGGCGGGCAGCAGCGGGGTGAGATCGTTTTGGTTGGTCATCGCCGGGAGGCGGGCGAGCACGTCCTTGAGGTAGGCGTGGGGATCGAGGCCGCGGCGCTGGGCCGAGACGATGAGCGAGTAGAGCACGGCGGCGCGGTCGCCGGCGTCGGGATGACCGATGAAGAGCCAGTTCTTCGCGCCGAGTTTGCTCGGGCGGATGGCGTTTTCCACGGCGTTGGTGTCCAGCTTGGTATCGCTGTATTGCAGATGCGCGGTCAGGGGAGCCCAGTGGCCGAGGAGATAGGTGCAGGCCTGGCCCAACCCGGACCGGGGCAACACCGGTCCGGCCAGCAACTCCTGGGCGAGGGCCTTGAGGTCGGCCAACGGCCGGGCAAAATGCTCCTGTCGGAGCACGGCGCGACGGTCGCCCACCTGCTCTTCGTCCCATTGGGTCTCGCACCGATAGAGTTCGGCGATCAGCCCGAGCGCCCGCGTGGCGTCGGCATGGCGTTCGGCGGTGGCTTCAAAAAACTTCCGGCGGGCATGCGCCCAGCAACCGACCCACACGACCTTCGGGTGCGCGCTCGTGTAGTCCGGATAGGCGGCGTAACCATCTGACTGGAGCACGCCCTCATAGTCGCCGAGCAGGCGTTCGGCTTCCGCGTGTTTGCGGGACAGGCGCCACTCGAAGACGACATCGTCCTTGGGTCGGCTCAAGGCCCAGAGGTAACCGGTGGTGGTTTTGCCGTCGCGCAGATCGGGATCGTTGCATTTGACCGGGGTTTCATCGGCCTGCACGTAGCCGCTTTTGAGCAGATCTTGCTTCATCCGTTTGACCAACGGCTCGAGCAGCGCGGTGGCCGCTCCCACCCAGTCGCAGAGGTTTTGCCGGGAGATCGGCGCGCCCCAGCGGGCCAGCATCTTCTCCTGGCGATAAAGCGGCAAGTGGTCGGCATACTTGGCCGTGAGCGCCCAGGCGATCAGTCCGGCCGAGGCAAAGCCGCCGGGCACCACGCGGACGGGTGCCGGGGCCAGCAGCGGAGCGCGGTGGCGGTCCAGCCGGTGCCGATACTTCGGACGCACGATCTCGCGCTTGAAGAGTTTGGGCGGGATCACGTCGATCTCGAAGGTCCGCTCTTCGCCGATCTTTTCATAGATCGAGGGATCGGCCTTCACGGCGGCGGGCTCGATCACGATCGTCTCCTGCACCGGCAGGTGCGCGAAGCTCTCGGCGGGCAGCGTGCGCTTCGGCGCCGGCCCGGCCGGGCGTTCGTAGCTGATCTGCTCGACTGGCTGCTCCGGGGCGACGGCGAGCTTTTCCAGTTCGCCGAGTTTCAGGACCAGTTGTGCCCGGTCCAGCTTCTCGCTCTGGCCACCGCCGAAGAGCTTTTGCTTCAGCCACTCAATCTGTCGACGCAGCGCCACGATCTCCTGCTTCAGCAGGATCACTTCATCGGGACTGATCGCGGTCGCGCTCATCGCGCGCCATCAGTCAGCTCCGCGGGGTGGGAGTTCCCTCGGAAAAAACTATTTTTGCTCAACGTTCATACCACGCCTTGAGGGAACCGTGTTTGAGTTCCACGCCTCCGACCAACAGCGCTAACGCTTCCGGGGTGAGTGATATTTTGGCCCGGGCCGAACTCGGCTCCGGCCACGAGAAGCGGCCCTGCTCAAGACGCTTCGCCAGCACCCACACGCCCGTGCCGTCCCAATAGAGGAGCTTCAGCCGGGTGCGGTCCTTGTTGATGAAGGCGAAGACCGCGCCGCTCTTCGGATCCTCCTGTAACTTTTCCTGCACTGCGGCCCACAGGCCGTTGAACTGCTTGCGCATGTCCACCGGCTCGGTCGCCACAAAGATTTTGATCGCCGAAGGGAACGGTAGCATCGGCGTCAGGCCCGCAGGGCGCGCACGAGGACGGCCAGTTCGGCGGCCTGGTGACCACGCACCAGCGTGCCATCCGTCAGGCGCACCTCCAGGCCCGCGGGTGCGATCAACGGCGCCGGCGGCAGCTGCGGCAGCCGCACCTGCGCAAAGCGCACGGCGGGCGCCCGCCGCCGCGCGCCCTTCAACACCCACCCGGCAAACGTCGAGTAGCGCATTCCTTCCCGGCGCGCGAACGCCGCCATCGTCATTCCGCTCTGTCGATACGCCGCGACCAGTTCGCTCCGACGAGCCGGCGTCGACAGGCAATGCCCACGCCCGTCGCGTTTGTCCCCGGTCTCCACCAGCTCGGTATGTGTTGCTCCCATCCCGCCACTCTACCACGGCTCGGCGACGACGACTACGAGGCACCAGCAACGACGCTTACCAACGGGTTCCCCTGCACGCGTTGTCTCACGGCCTCACGCCCGCCCAGCTCACGCCGTGCTGCGCTGCAACCGACCTCCGCGCACGGCGACAGTTAGACCGTAAGCGTCCGGCCGGGTGCCTTGGTCGGATGCTTGATGGGGCCGTTTGAGATGTCACGCTGGGCCCGTGCGAGATGTCGCAATGAGGCCCATTGAGATTCACGGGACGAGCCTACGCCGGTTTCCAGTTCGCCGGCGTGAGCACGGTCAGGTCGTCGCGGGTCGTCATTTGCGGCAGGCGGGTGAGCACGTCGCGCAGATAGGCGAGCGGATCCTTCCGGTGGCGCTGACACGACACGACGATCGAGTAAATGATGGCCGAGCGCTGGCCGGCATCGGGATGGCCGACGAACAGCCAGTTCTTTTTTCCGATGGCCGAAGGGCGGATGGCATTTTCGACCAGGTTATTGTCCAGCCGTGTCTCTCCGTGCTCGAGATGCGCCGTGAGCGGCGCCCAGTACCGCAGCAGGTAATCGCAGGCCCGGCCCAATCCCGACTTCGGCAACGCCCGCTCCCGCAACCCGACCGCCAGCTTCTTCAGCCAGTACAGCCGGCGGGGATAATGCTTGAGCCGATGCCGGCGCCGGTCGGCGGGCGTGAGGTCGTGTTTATCCCAGAGGGCCTCGCACTCGTACAGCCAGCCGATGATCAGCAGGATCAGACGCACCGCCTTCGGGTGCTCGCCCTCGGCTTCAAAAAACTTCCGTCGGGCGTGCGCCCAGCACGCGACCCACGTCATCTCGGGATGGTCCCGGACATGGGCCTCATAGGCGCCATATCCGTCGGACTGCAGGATGCCGCGGTAGCCTTCGATCAACGAGGTCAACTCGCCATGCCGGCGCGACAGTCGCCAGTCGAAGACCACGTCCTCACCCGGCCGGCTGATCACCCACAGCCAGCCCTCGCTGGTCCCGCCGCGCCGCTGGTCGGGATCGTTGCAGCGCACCGGTGTCTCGTCGGCCTGCAAGTAACTTCCGGCCAGCAATCCCCGGTGCATCTGCCGATAGACCGGTTCGAGCCACTCGGCGGCGATCCGGATCCAGTCGGCCATCGTTTGGCGGGGAATCGTTGCGCCCCAGCTGTCAGTGGTCACTTCAAAACCGGCCAGTTGTGGTCACTTCAAAACCAGCCACCCTGAGGGTGGATTGGTCATAGGATGGGTTGGGGCGTAATCAAGCTGGATCATGGGCTGGCGGTCAGGTGGTGGTGGTCTTGGCCTTTTGCCGTTTGGTCACGGCGTCTTTGAGCCGGTAGCTTTGGCCGGTGATGGGGATGATCAGCGCGTGGTGGAGGAAGCGGTCGAGGATGGCCGAGGCGGTGGGTACGTCCTGCAACAGCTTGCCCCAGTCCTCGGTCGGGCGGTTGCTGGTCATGATGGTGGATTTGTTTTCGTAGCGGCGCATGATGATCTCGAAGAGGTACTCCCCAGCATGTTTGGGCAGTTGCTTGAGCCCCATATCGTCGATGATGAGCAGATCGGGTTTGAGGTAATGCCGCAGGGTTTTGTCCCGTTGTTGCAGGGCTTCCTCGGAGAGGAAATCGGCTACGACATCGAAGATCGAGCGATAGCGCACGACGAAGCCCTGCTTGATCGCTTCGTAACCGATGGCTTGGGCGAGGTGTGTTTTGCCGACACCGGGCGGACCAACGAAGAGGACATCGGTGCCTTGGCGGATGAAGTGGCCGGCCGCCAGTTCATAGATGTCCTTGCGGGAGACCGTGCTGTTAAAACGCCAGTCAAAGTCTTCCAGTGTTTTGAGTTTGGTGAACTCCGCCGAGCGGGTGCGCAGCTCGATACGCTTCTGGTGGCGCAGATTGATCTCGTCCTGGAGGATCAGTTCGAGGAACTCCCGATGGCTGAGCCGGTTGGCGCCCGCCTCCTGGAGGCGGAGTTCCAGCGTGGTGCCCATGCCGGAGAGTTTGAGTTGTTTTAAGGTCGTGGTGAGTGGGCTCATGGTGAAGGGGAGAATCCGTCGATGCGGTAGGCGCTGAGGTCGCGGATCAGTTCGTGTTCCTGCAGAAAATCGACCTGCACGACGTGGTCGCCTTGCGCCATCAGCCGGCGCAGGTCCCGCAACCGCCAGCACGCGTGGCGCACGGCCTTTGCGCTGGCTTGTTCGAGTTGGTCGACCGGATGCTTGCGGGCCAGTTGGAGCAGGCCCTGGAGGACACGCATCCCGATCGGGCCACGGTTGCCGTACATCGCGGCCGCCCAGGCGCCGCTGTGCGGGCCGATCAGCCGGCATCGCTCCAGCAGATACTCGCCGCCCCGTTCGATGGCGTTGCGTTTGTGCGCATGGATGTGGGCTTGGTCGGTGGCGAAACGTCCCGCCTCAGCCAGTGGATGCACCGCGATCTGGCGCATCTGCAGCGTATAAATGTGCAGCAACCTGGTATCGCCGCGCACCCAGACCTGACGACCGACATGCTCCGGGGGCACCGAGTAATAAGCCTTCTTGTACTCCACATGGCCATCGCGGTGGACGCTGCGGCGGGCCTCGTGGAAAGAGGGGAAGAGCCCGGCCGGCAGCGGCTGCAAGGCCGGCTTCTCCTGCTTGGTAAACAACGCCGCGACCTGCTCGCGCACGGTGCCGTGAATCCGCGTATCCGCGATGCGCGCCTCCCACTGGTCGAGGTATTGGTTCTGGGCGGTCAAGCTGTCAAAGCTCCGGCCCTTGAGCGCGTTGTTCTGCACGTACTTCACGCCCGCCTCGACCTTGCCCTTGTGCTGGGGCGTGCGCGGCTTGGTCGGGAGTATCACCGTGCCGTAATGTTCGGCAAAACTCGTCAGCTTGGGATTGAGTTCCGGATCGAACCAGTCGGCCTGCAACACGGCCGCCTTGAGGTTGTCCGGGATCACCGTCTTCGGCACCCCGCCAAAATGCCGGAAGGCGTTTTCCAGACAGCGCAGAAAGCTCTCCGTATCCTGCCGCCAGACCACCTCGCTGTAGCCCTTGCGGGAGAAACTCAGCGTGGCCCGGAACAGGTGCGGCCGGCGACGCTTGCCCGTCGTGGGGTCGATCACCGGGGCACCCTGTCCGAAGTCCACCTGCAGCTCTTCCCCAGCCGCCGTCTCGATGCGCCGGAACGGCAACGGGGCCGCCTCGCTCAAAGCGTGGACGAACCGTTTGACCGTGTTGTAGCGCCCGGTGAAAGCGTGGTCCGCGACCAGATCCTGATGGATGCGGATCGCGCTCAACCCCTGCATGAGCGCCGTGGTGATGATCTCGCGGTGGGGTTCGCAGAGACTGCGGGACCCGGTGGCCACTTTGGCTGGTTTTGCCTCTGCTTCAGCCGCAGAGCCGGTGGCCACTTTGGCCGGTTTTGAAATCCTCAGTTCCCGGCCCACCGTCTCCCGGTGCAAGCCAAGCTCGCGGGCGATCCGACGTGCGGACCACCCCCGGCCATGGAGAGTATGTATGGATTGTTGGAGGCTCACGGCGAGGCGGTTCATGCCCCTCACAGCGACTGCCGTCGCCCGAGGAGCAACCCCTCAAAGTGGCCGGTTTTGAAGTGGCCCTAACTGGCCGGTTTTGGGTGGCCACTGACACCAGCGGGCCGACTGCTGCTCCAGCCGGTACAGCGGCTGGTGATCGACGTACTTCGAGAGGGCGATCCACGCCAGCAGCCCTGCCGAGGCGTACCCACCGGCGACCGGGCGCTCCGGCGCCGCGGCCAGGACCGGCGGCCGCTGCCGGTCGAGCTTGTGCCGGTACTTCGGGCGGACGAACTCGCGCTTGAAGACCTGCGGGGGCACCACATCGATCTCGAAGGTGCGTTCCTCCCCGATGCGCTCGAAGGCCTCCGGCTGGGCGCGCACCTCCTCGGGCTCGATCACGATCGTTTCCTTCACCGGGACGTTCTTGAACAACTCCGCCGGCAGCGTCCGCTTCTGCTTGGGAGGGGCCACGCGCTGGTAGGTGATCGTCTCGGTTTTTGGGGTCACTGGCAGGGTTGGCGTTTCCGGCAAGGCCAGTTGGGTCTGCAACCGGTCGATCTTCTCGCTCTTGCCCGGACCAAAAAGTTGCCGCTTCAGCCAAGCGTTCTCCGCCTTCACCGCGGCCAGTTCCGTCTGCAAGTCCCGCAGCTGGGAGGCAAGATCGGTGGACGGTGGAAGCATTTATCCACCAATAACTTGCAACTTGTTGTTGTCCAGCTTATTATCGCTGATACCACGCTTTTTTGCACCCGTCCTTCAGGTCGATGCCCGACAACAGCATCGTCAAGGCCGCCGGCTCCAGATCGAGCTTGGTCGACCCGCTGGCCGACGGCCAACTGAAGCGGCCCTTCTCCAGGCGCTTGGCCAGGACCCAGACTCCCGACCCATCCCAGAAGAGGATCTTCAGCCGGTCCCGGTCCTTGTTCGTGAACACGAACATCGCGCCGGCAAAGGGATCCTCGCGCAATCTTTCCGCCGCGAGCGCCCACAGCCCGTTGAACTGTTTGCGCATGTCCACCGGCTCGACCGCCAGGAAGATCCGCTGGCCTGAAGCGAAGCTCAGCATCGCCGGTCAGCTCCGCACGACGGCGAGCAACTGGGCGAGCGCGGCGGCGTCCGCCGCTCGCACCACGAACCCATTCGGCAACGTCAGTTCAAAGGCCCACCGGGCCGGCGCCGCAGCGCCCAGCTTGACCTCGGTAAATTGCACCGTCGATTCCTTCCGCCGCCGGCCCTGCAATTGGGCCCACTTCGCCAGCGTCCCTCGGTTGATGCCTTCCCGTCGGGCAAACTGCTCCATCGTCAGGCCGCTCGCCCGATAACCCGCCACCAGCTCCGCCCGTTGTGCCGGCGGCGTGATCCGCCGCCCCTGCCGGTCGCGCTTGGCCTCCTCCGTCACCAACTCTGTCGTGATCGCTTTCATCACGACACTCTACTCGATCTGTCCTTAAACGACTAGGTGGTCCTCGGCCGGACGCTTACGTTAGACCTCCCCACGCATTGCCTCACGTGAAACCTTCCCCACGACATTCGTTGCCGCAGCTAATATCTTACTATTGCGCGTTCCCCGCTCACCGAACGACTCCAGCGTTCGAGCATGGAAACCAAAATCACCAAGGCCGCTCGCGATGAGTTGGCGCATGCGGTCCGGCAGCGATACAGTGTGGCAACGGGAGGGGAGAAGAGTCGCATTCTGAGCGAGTTTATCGCGATCAGCGGATACCACCCGAAGTACGCAATTGAGATCCTGAATCGAACCGAGTCCGGACCGAAACCAGCACAGCGGCGGCATCGGCTTCCGCTCTACGACGAGGCGGCCAGGCAGGCCCTGATCGTGATGTGGGAGGCGTCGGACCGGGTTTGCGGCAAGCGGCTCAAGCCGCTCTTGCGCCTCCTCGTGTCAGCGTTGGAGCGACACGGTCACCTGCACCTTGAGGAAGCCATCCGGACGAAGGTGCTCGCGATGAGTGCAGCGACGATCGACCGGCTGTTACGCGGGCCAAAGGCGGCGACCGGAAACAAAGCGCGGCGTCGCGTCGTGCCAGAAATCCGCCGGCGGGTGCCCATTCGGACATTTGCGGACTGGCATGAGCCAGAGCCTGGCAGCATGGAAATGGACTTGGTCGCCCATTGCGGTGACGTGAATTGCGGCAGCTATGTCCACAGCCTCGTTCTGACCGACATCGCCAGTGCGTGGACCGAATGCACGCCATTGGTGGTAAGGGAAAAGACGCTGTTGATCGAAGCGCTGGAGCGAGTGCGCGTGAGTCTGCCGTTCCGATTACGGGCGCTCGATGTCGACAATGGCAGCGAATTTATCAACGAGACGTTGATCGCCTACTGTGTCGGTCACGGCATTGAACTGACCCGCAGTCGTCCGTATCGGAAAAACGATCAGGCATGGATCGAGCAGAAAAACGGCGCGGTGGTGCGGCGGATGATCGGGTATCGCCGGTTCGAGGGCATTGCCGCAGCCCAAGCGCTGGCACGGCTCTACGCAGCCTCGCGCTTCTTCGTTAATTTTTTCCAGCCCTCCTTCAAGTTAGCGGAGAAAAGCCGCACCGGAGCGCAGGTCACTAAACGCTACCATGTCCCGCAGACCCCTTGTGATCGATTGCTGGGCTGCGAGGCGACCGCCGACGCCATGAAAGCCCGACTACGTGAAGTCGCTGAAGCGCTTGATCCCCTCCGATTGCTTGAAGAGATCAGGACGATGCAGGGATACATGGTGGCGCTCGCCGACGGCCAAAAGCCATATGAACCTGCAGGCGGTGACGGGCCGAATTTGCCCAACTTCCTCGCCGGCCTGTCGAGCGCGTGGCGCGAGGGCGAGGTTCGCCCCACGCACATCCGAGAATCGAAAACTCCCGCATACTTGCGGCGCATACCAACCATGCAGCCTGCCGTGATGAGCGAGCCCGTCACCACACCCGTGGTCCCAGCGATGGCGAAGACCGCTTCCACGCCGAGACCGCCGGAGCCGGTACCGACGGCGAAGGCACCGAGCGATACACCCAGCATACCCGGGATTTTTCCCGCCGCGGTCCGATCGGTGCCGCGGCGCGTTAACCGGCCAGGGGCGTTTAAGAGCATCTGGCCCGATATCAGCCGGCGGCTGGAGGCTCGGCCCAATCTCAACGGATCAGAATTGTTTGATCAGCTTCGCTTGGAATATCCAGGCCGCTACGCGCCCGGCCAAAAAAATGCCCTGCTCCGTCTCGTCAAGATCTGGCGCACAGAGGCTACGGCACGTGGCATCGTCGTCGGTAAATTGAAATACCGAACCTCTGGCCTCCCGCGCACCTACCGCACTCACATCGATCCCTTCGGAATGCACTGGCCAGAAATGTGCGCACACCTCGAAACGGATCCCGACCAAACTGGCTGCGAACTCTTCGCCGAATTACAATTACGATATCCAAACCAATACCAGCCAGGACAACTTCGAACCTTACAACGGCGACTCCAGATCTGGCGCAACCTGGCCGCCCGTCGATTGGTCTTCGGAGTGCAAGACGGGACCTTTACGTTTACCCCACGAACATCGACCGACCGATCGACACAAAGCGTACTAAACCCGGAGGTGGGGGAAGGCGGGGCTAACGCCCCGCCTCCCCCCACGCCCCTCTCCACCCCGATCCTTTAGGATCTTCTTTCCAGAGGGGCGAGAGCTTCGCTCCCTCCCCTCGACCCCTCCATCGGTAAGATCCTAGTTGAGGCAACCGGTAAGAAAATTAGGTGAGGCAACACGATGGGGCGATGGTCATTGTCGTTGACCGCCTCCGTTCCGACGCTCACGCACCGGCGCACGGCCTGGGGTGTTAAAGGACATTCACCATGTCCTTTATCTTCTAGGAATCACCGCAATGAGACCAGCGTTACGAAATGGTCGGCGTGGTCGTTCCCGATGGATTACCTGGGCCTCACTGACGGGCACTAGTCTCTGGGGAAAGTAACTGCGATTAACACCGGCTGGCGTTCATTGTCATCTACGAGATAATATATCTTTCGACTCTCAACGGTTGCCGTGAAGGTCACTTCTTTGGGCTTAGAGTCGGGTGGCCGCTGGTGCGGTTCTACCATTGCCTTAATACGATGAGTTCCGGCCGAAATGAGCGCCCCGGGCTGCATATCAGCTAACAGAGGCACCTTCTCTCGGGCAAAAGAGGCGCCGTCTATTTCGACAATTCTGTAATCCAAATTGCTGCTAATGCGCGGAACCATACCCTTACCTGAAGAAATTAAATGTTCCCTGACTATCGCATAACCCTCCGGTGCCAGAGTTGGCGGACTGCACGCAGACAGAGCAAAGCTAGCGATGGAAGCTAGCGCGAAAAATCTTAGCCGTTTTAGCGTTCTCATGGCACAACCTGAATACCTGACTCATGCTATGAATGCAAGCCGAGTTCGGTTGAGTGCGACCAACCTCCTCAAGTTGCCTGCGTGTTGCGTTTTGGTGATACTTCTACTTCCAATGTTGGCGTACTGCGTTCGGCAAATTCGCGAGCCGGGGGAAAGCCTTGGCGAGTTCCAAGACATCGAGCGTGGCGAAATATTTGGAGCTGTTTGGCTGGCGATTGCCCAACGGCTTGAGTAACCGGGCCACAACCAGGACTGGCACGTCATGCGCCTCGCTGTTGACCGGCTCGATTCTGGCACAGCCATTCCGATTGAACCGGGTCGGTCAGACTTCCCGCCGCGACTTGTTCAGGCTGTCGCACTACAACGGAAGGCGACGCTTTTCAGTACCGAGCACCGGAAATCCAGAAATACGATCCGTCCCACACTTATCTTCGATGGGATGGCGGGGCGGACGACTTCATTGTCAACGTGTCCATGCAGGCCCAATCAGGGTCCCATCGACTTCTTCTTCTTCTGCTGAAGTGCATTCGACAAGGAACCTTCAATGATCTGCTCTTGCGCCACTTTTACCGCATCGGTGCCCTTTAGTGCATTCATCTGATCTGAAGTAAGGATGGAGTCAGCGGCATTAAAGAATGCGTCTCTATCCGCCGGAGGCTTGGCGTTGCCGAGACCAACCAAGTTCTGTATCCGATTTACGGCATCAGGAAGCGGCGTGTAATTTGTTTTCGACATAATTTGCGCCAACGCGAGCTGTTGGTCATAACTTAGCGGTACTCCTCGGTACTCAGCATCCACCTGCAGACTCTTTCCTATATCCACATATTGTTTCTCAACTGCCAGAAACTCGAGGACCTTCGCGAGGTTTTGCGAATCCAAGATGGACTCGAGCGATGGTGTAATCATTGCCACCGCCTCTTTCTGTAATTGTTCTATATCCTCCTGTTGTTTGAGCCCCGTCATGGATGCTACCTCTAGGGAGTCCTGCCGCGTGTATGCGCGTTCTACGAAGTATTCGAGTAACCTTGTGCGTGTCGCAGGATCAATCTGCAATTGGGATAAGACCGACCCAATCTCGAGTTGAATTCGTCTTTCCATTCCTCTTTGCTGAGCAAGCTTAGCCTGAGGGGTACCCCGGTAGGCAGTCGGATCGAGGAGCACACTAGTTCCAGGCGTAACCCTGTGCGTCCTACCTAATGACGGACATATTTCCACGGTAGATTGGGTAACACTTTTTGGTTGATGGAGACGGTGATCAGGCCCTGGCAGCGGAGCCAGGTTTCCGCGGCGCGGCGCCAAGCGGCGTGTACGCTGCGTTGATCGATCTTCTCCAGTTCGTTGATCCTGTCATTTGCGTGGACCCGTATCCACTCAAAAATGGCCAACCGTTCGCGCTTGGTGTAGCGGGCGTGCGGTTGGTGATGATAAGCCTCACAGGCGGTGTGCTGACGCAGCACGCGGCGCGGCTTGCAGTTGAGGGCATGCTGGACGGCGACGACGTAAGGCAGCAGCGCCTTCGGCTGCCAGCGCACCGGCCGCACCAAGCACGTGCCGAGTGCGTCCTGCACTTCCCGGATGCCGCGCTCGATGGCGCCGTTGTAGCGCGGATAGTAGGCGGGGCTGTTGAGCGGGATGACGCCATGGGTGGCGAGCACGGCGTCCACCTCGGCGCAGTTGAGCGGAGAGCCATTGTCCCGCTTGAGGAACAACGGCGGGCCGTGCCGCCGGAACAGTTTCTCCAGATGTTCGGCCACGGCTGATCCTTGCGATTCCAGCGCCACCAGCGGAGCAAACTTGTACCGGCTGCACAGGTCCTGCGTGGCATGCACGAAGAGCCTGCGGCCCAGCCGATCGCGACCGCGTTCCGTGGCATCGATCGCCCACGCCACATTGGGCATGTGCCAGACCACGTGGCGGTACAACCGCCGCCGCTCGTGTTCCTGTTTGCCCCGCTCCTCCGCGACCAGCCGCGCCAGCTCCCGCCGGGAGATGGCGCCCTGGTAACGCTGGTACACGGCGGCCGAGCCCGAGCTGCGGTGGCGATGATGGCGCAACGCCGCGATCTCGGCCCGGACGGCCTCCAGTGGCAGTGGACCCGTTTTCTTCGGACCCGGAGAAGCCAGGACGGGCGCACCCGCCCTGGCTCGTTGCCGCCACCGCAATAACCGGCGATAGCCCAGCCCGATCGTCTCGCTGGCTTCGCGAGCGCTCAGGTCCGACTGCTGCTGGAGGTTTTCGATCATGGGCAGGACTACGGCGATTTGGGCCGCTTTTTTTTAGCCGCCTTCTGCTCCATGGCCCGGAGCACCGCGCGGATTTCCGCGGTCTGCTTCGCGACCTCCAGCTCCTGCTCCAGTTTCGCCACTCTCTCCTGCAGGGCCATCTGCTCCGGCGACACCGGGCTCGGCGGATTGCCCGCCGTCTGGTCCTCCAGATTCTCCAACATTCCGCCGAGTCCGCGCGCTTCCCACTCGTAGTACGTTTTGCGTGAGACGCCCAACAGGGCGGCCGCCGCCTTCGCGGTCATCTGGCCCGCCCGCACTTTCATGATCACTTCCGCGCGCAAGCGCGCCTTCTCCTTCGTGTGCATGGTTCAGCCATTTGACTCCATGGCGGTCACCGGCGCAATCTCCTGGATGCGCTCCAGCCGGGCGTTCAGTTTCTCCCGGCCGGCCGCCATCTGGCGCTTCTGCAGGAGCGATTTGAGGCGCGGGCTCAAGACCGCCCCGTCCTTCAAGTTCACCCGGCTCTCCAACGCCTGGAGCATTCCCTCCATCGCCCGGTCCTGCCACTGCTGGAGCGTGATATAGCTGATCCTCAGGCTCTTCATCACCGTCGAGGGTTTCACCCGCTCCGTCCACACCGCCAACACCGCCTGCGTCTTCTCCGCCGCGGTGTGCCCATTCTGGTTTGTCGCCGCCCGGGGCTTGCGCTTCACCGTTTCCTTCGCCGCCGTTGGTTCCTTTTTCGAGCTCATATGATATCTCCTTTTCATCCACACTGAGTTTTAGTTTTCCCTTCTCGGCCTTCAGTACCACTGACTGCCCGTCCATCCGGCCGACCAGGTAGAACGGACTCTTCGGCTGCCCGCGCAGCGCCAGCTCCAGGAGGTTCTCCTGGATCCCCGTCTGGAGCGTCTGCTTGAGGTCGCTCGCGATCTCAAAGTAGCGGTCCGCCGGGCACAGCCCGCCGATCCCCTGATGGGGCCGGCGGTGGTTGTAGTATTTGACCCACAGGCGCAGGCGCTCCCGTGCCGACTCGAAGGAGTCGAACTGGGCCCGCACCAAAAACTCCTGCCACATGCTGGCCCAGAACCGCTCCACCTTACCGAGGGTCATCGGGTGTTGTGGCCGCGACACGAAGTGCGCGACCCGGTCCTTCTGGAGTTCGACGGCGAAGCGGCTCTTGCCCCGCCAGTTGGTGTACTGGCGGCCGCGGTCGGTGAGCATTTCCTTCGGCGGGGAGTATTCGCCGACCGCCACCCGGTACGTCTCGATCACGGCCTCCGCCGTCGGCGACCGGTACAGGTCCAGGCCGACGATGTACCGCGAGTAATCGTCCATGAAGGCGACCACGTACGCGTATTTGCCGCCGAGCCGGAACGTGAACAGATCGCTCTGCCACATCTGGTTTGGCGTCGCCCGTTCGAAGAACCGGGGCCGGGTCAGGTTGCGCCGCGCCTTCGCGGGCTTGTCCATGAGACCGGCTTCGTGGAGCCGGCGCCGCACCGTTTCCGGGCTGGCCGGCAACAGGAAAAGCCGCCGCATGGCGTTGGCGATCTTCTTCACCCCGTACCACCGGTTGGCCTGCTTCAACTGGATGATCTTCTCCGTGATCGCCGCGGGCAAACGGCGCCCCGGACGGGGCGCCGTCTGCCCCTGCAGGCCAGCTTCCCCGTGCGCACGGTACTGCCGCAACCACGTCGAAAGGGTGGTCTGACTCACCCCCGTTTCTTCGCGCACCAGATCCTGACCGAACCCTTCCTGCAGGTGCAGCCGGACCGCCTTCAGCTTCTCCTCAAAGCGGTACCTACGCCGCTTCTTCCCGGTCCGCGTACCGCGGACCTGCTTCTTGGCCACTGTCTCTTTCGTTTCCATGATAACACTCCTTGTTGCATTGGAGTGTTACCCAATTGAGCCGTTTTTTCGTGTCTATGATCTGGTAGTTAGCACACTGCCAGTAGTTCCCCTGCGGAACCAGATTATCGAGGTATAGTTCGCAAGCCGCATGCATGGCGCGAAAGACCAAGACGGAACGCCGCATCGCCGCATCCGCATCGCCCAGCCGATTTTGGGCGATAAACCGGTTTTCGGCATAGGTCTGGCCGATGGTTTCACCGTCAGTGGGGTTGCCGTTGATTTGGATGCCCAGCCTCTGTGCGCGCAAGCGCAGCCGAGCTTCCAAGGGCTTGTAGTCAACCGCCGCAAACCGCAATTCATAGTTGGCCATTGCGTGGTTGAGGAAAAGGAAGGCCTCCACTGACCGGTCGCGCACGATGGGCGCAAGAAATTCTCCGGCGAAAGTGCTCCAGCGCAGCGCGGGATCGTCGAAATGCGGCGCATGAACCGGCACGGCGAAGGTGAAGTATCGATGAGGGGTGTTTTTCATGGAGGGAAGAGTCCGAGGGTTGAAAAAGGCTTCGCGGGATTCCCGGCTTACTGGGTGAGCGCCAAGTATCCTTGCGGTGTCCTCTGCCACCGAAAAACCGACCCGGTCTGCACGACGGCCGCCAGAAACTCGAAAAACTCGTCGGGCCAGCCCGGCACGCGGCCGAAGATGGCTCCCGGGGGAATTTCGCCGCCGGAGAACGCCGTGCGCGAACCCCCGGCAGCGACGCGCCGCAGGCAGGCCGGCTTCACGAAAATGGTCCAAGGAGCCCGTGCGCCGCGCGAACCTCGAGCCGTCGGCAACAACCACATGAGGGCGCCGAGCTGGCTATCTTCGCTCAGCTTCTTGTCGTCCAAGATCGGTTGCAGGAACGCGCGGTAGGCGGGAACCATGTCCCGCACCCGCAGGAACCCGTAGGCCGTTATGGTCCGGCCCGGTTCCGGCGGGTTCATCACCGTCAAATCCGTGACGGCCCGCGGGACGCCAATCTCCAAAAGCATGCGCGCTTCGTGGTCCGCCTTCACTCGATGCAATCGCTTCACCGGCCAGGTCACAACATCGTCGTCGATGGCCTTCGCATGGGTCTGGCAGAGCCAGATCGCATTCCGGATGCTCTTTCGTTGTTCGGCCGTCATCGCCGAATCGTAGCGGGCGCTGCCTTGGCTCGCGCCAGCGATGTGGGCGGAAACGCCGATATTGGTGAAAGCCTCCGGGGATTCGCGGCTAGGGCCTACCGTCGAGGCACCGCAAATGGAGCACAGAAATGCCGCCCGTTTCGCCAAGGCAGCCTTCACCTTCGGACTGAAGTCATCACGCGCCATGTCCGGGATAGCCTCGGACAAAACCGATACCAGGCCAATCCCTGAATCGCCAGACCTCCCGCGTGCCCAGAATACCCAGCCCTCCGCTTCCGCAGTCAAGGTGGAGCGCAGCGCAGCGAGCAATACCTTGACGGCGGCGCGCACAATCGAGGGCTGGGCGCGCCATTGTCGGCAATTCCGTCTCGAAACCCCGAGCCGGGTTGTCCAGAGTGAAGCTCGGTCCAAGCCATGCCCCCGCACCCTGTCGCCCACACCCTTGTGTTCAGCCATCTTGACGACATGCCGCCCGTGTTGGTCGAGCATGTGCTGGCCGACTTTCGCAAGACAGGCGCAGAGGTGACCGCCGAATCACGTTCCAATCAGCCGTCAGCGTCGTTGGAAGATTATCTACCTACCGCGATCGTCCTCTTCATTTTCAAACCGTTCCTAGAATCGTTCCTAAAGAAGGCCGGCGAGGACAGCTACGCCGCGTTGAAGGCGGCGATCAAACGCTGCTATGAGGGTGCCCGCACCATCAAATATCGGTTGCTGGTTTCCGGGACCGAGAAGGCCGGCCGCTCTTCCTTCTGCACCACGTTCTCGATCTATTCCAAAACGGAGGATGGCCGGACTATCAAATTCCTGTTTTCCACCTCGACCACGGACCAGTCGCTGGATGAGGCGATCGCAAAGATGCTTGAGGTCGTGCGTGGCGGTCAGGCTCCCGGGGCGTCCGGCTCGCGCATTCAATACATTACGCTGCTCGTCTATGATGCCGGCCGGGCCAGTTGGGTTCCGCATCACGTGATCTGAGCCGCTTGAACCCCGGTAGCGAGGATCGCGCGGACGAACTCTGGTCATCGCACTTGGCGTTTCTCGGATAGCTTACGGCGAATCGATCTTCGCTTGAAGCGTAGGCCAGCCCGCAAAGGCAGGACTTCAGCGATTTCCCTCTGCCAGCGGTCAGGAGGGAGTTGTTCCAGCAACCGCAGCAGCAACTCTATCTGCCCGAGGCGGGCCTTGCCGGTCAGCCATCTCGACATAGTTGGTTCAGCGACGTCGAGCAGCCTTGCGAGTTTTTTTTGAAGAATAGGTCCCCGCTGCTCAGAAGCCAAAGCTCCGCGCAGGGAATGCAATAATTGGTTGGCCCGTTGCATATAGTTGCGTAAATAATAAGTTTATTATTGAAAATGCAAGCTTCTCGTGAGAAACCCGCGGTATGCTCACCGACTGGCTCACGCTCACGCGCATCTGCGTCAAGGGCGCGGAGCGTCTCTACCCGCATGGTTTGGACTGGCGGCTGAGCCCCGGCGTAAACGCCGTCGTCGGTGGTACCGGGCTTGGCAAAACGACTCTGGTGTACGCCGCCCAGTTCGCTGTTTTTGGGAAGCTCGTCATCGACGGTGATCGCATCGAGCGCGATTTTTTCAAGGACCGGCTGACCAAGCGCAAAGGCATAGACTTAGCTAAATCCCACCCGACGGTGTTGGTTGAGTTTAGCACCGGCGGCATTCAATTCGTCATCGAACGGGATCTGATCTCCGGCAGTTTGTTAGAAAGCACTTGCGACGGTGAGAAACTGAAATCGAACCAACTGGAGGAGAAAATCGCTGAGTGCGTGGGTCTTCCTGGCGATCCCGTAAGCATGGCGCGGTTGCAGGAACACCTGTTTTTCTTTGGCGAAGGCCGCTACCTCCTTGCTTGGGAAAACCTAGCGCAGAACGAACTCATTAACCTGATGATGTCGGATCACGCGTCGTACGAGCGCTTGACCAAGCTATGGGCTCTTCATCAAAGATTGGGGACATGGGGCTTTGGACGAGCCACCATGCCCCCTGTGACTATCAATCTAACGCTTCCCGGATACCGCATCATCCGGTGGGAGAGCAACCTTATGATGCGGGTCTTCGTCGAGGCACTGGACACGCCCCGACTGTGCCCTTGCTGTGGAGGCGGCCGCCTCCACAGCAAGGGCAGGTATGTACGGCGTGTACGTCATTTGGCCTGCTTTGGCCGGCCGACTGAGTTGGTGATCGCCTGTCGGCGATACCGCTGCGTCGACTGCTCCCGGAGTTTCGTGCAGCCTTTGCCGGGCATTCGATCAGGCCGGCGCAGCACGGAACCGTGGCGCAAGGAGATCTATGAGCGCCACGATGACGGGATCTGTGCCTCGACCCTGGCTCGGCGGGAGACCCTGGGCCAGGCCACCGTCGGACGCATCTACACGCAGTTTACGGAGCGCAAGGCCAAGGAACGTCTTAGCCTGGATTGTCCTCAAGTGCTCGGCATCGACGAGCACACGCTCCATCGCGGCCAGCGCTTCGCGACGACCTTTTGCGACCTGAAGAACCGGCGGATCTTTGACTTGAGCCCCGGCCGGAGCGAAGCGGAACTCGCCTCCTACCTGCACTCCCTGCGCGGCCGGGACCGGGTTCGGGTGGTGTGCATCGACTTGTCCAACACCTACCGGGCGATCATCCGCCGGTGGTTTCCGCGGGCCAAGATTGTGGCTGATCGCTTTCACGCCATCCGCCTAGTCGGTCTGCATCTGCTCAAACTGGCCCGGCAGCTCTGCCCGGCCCTCGGCTGGAACCGAGCCTGGCTGGGGTTGCTGCGCACCCGGGCCGATCGCTTGGATCCGGCCCAACGTCATCGCCTGGCCCAGCTCTTTAAGGCCCAGCCAGTGCTGGAGGGAAGCGTCGTATTTTCGCTGCTGCTCGCCGTCGATTCCGACATCCTTTTTCACCTTGTCGCGTTCCGTGCGCAGGGCGACTAGGTGCCAGTCGGCAACCGGCGCCACCGTCAGGTTCAGGGGCTTGGTCGGGTCGCCATTTTCGATGATGCCGATAGCTGCTGTGGCTTCCGCCTTCGAGGCGTCCAGCGCCGCACCCGGGTCACCGGCATAAATCCGTTTGAGGGCCTGCCACTGCGGCGCGGTCAGGCCGGCATCGACGTACTGCCGCTGCAATTTGGAAAACCGGGCCGGTTCCTCCTGCTTGATCTCCAAATCGATCGCCGCGCGCAGGTTTTCGATCGCGCGCAGCCGCTTGTTGAGCGTCTCGATTCGGCTTTCCGCGGTCGTGCAGGCCTCGTCAAGCACCAACAACCGCTTGGTCCGTTCCTCCTTTCCCTTGGGCAGCAGCTTCCCGAGTTCGATCCTCCGGTTGGCAATGACTGCCTTCAGCTTTGCATGTTGGTCCTTCAAGCCGGTAAGCTGCTCGATCCACCGTTCCTCCGCCGCGAGTTCGCGGGAGAGCTCCGCGATCGATCCAGCCAGTACCTTGCGGCGAAACGTTATCGGCTCCAGCGATAGGCTGGCGAGCGCCGCGAAGGAAGTGGTGTCGTACCGCTGGGTCTTCTCCGTCTGGTCGAAAATGACTCGCTCGATTTCCTCCCGCAGCGCGGTGGCGATGCCGCTGGACGAGCAGAGGTCATCAACGAATTGCTGCGAGAGGTAGCGTACCTCCGGTTCCGGCTCGATGAAATCGTATTCAGCAGGCCCGAAGTTTGCCACCCGTTTATCCCCGTTGCCCCAGGTTTCTTCGACTCGGGCGTTGCCGATCAAATCCTGCTGGTTGGTCGCCCGTTTGAGAAACGACGAGTCGGGCAACTTGGCCGGCAGCGCCTGCGCCCCCGCCGCGATGAGATCCACGAGGGCGGTCTTGCCGGAGCCCCGCGCGCCGATAACCGCGACCAACCCGCTATTGAGCGGGATCGTGGGATTCTTGAGCCAAGGAGTGCCGATCGGCCGGATGGTGTCTAGGACCAGCGAAGGCGCCGGCAGGGCGGGTGCTTCCTCGCCAATGGCGACCCGGACCCCCGGGTCGATGACAGTTTGGCGCAAGGTTTCAAAGGTTAGGTCTCCCTTGATCCAGCAGTATCGGTTTAGTTTCGGCCGGCCGACGTCAACGACGCTGTGGGCGTCGCAGCCATGCAGACAGGGCTTGAGGCCTTGGTACTTCTTCTCGATTTCCTCCCGGAATTCCCCGCTGACTCCACCCAGCCAAAAAACCCGGTCCGACGGCTTCCCGCTGAAGATGATGTGGGCAATCCGCTGCAGCTCCTCACGCGTGGCGTCGTAGCTGTCGTCGGTCTTCAGCCCGCTCAACCCGTCGCCTTGGGCCGCGGAGATCGCGACCAAGCAGTTTTCCCGCAACCAAGCGTCTTCCTTGAACAGAGCCTGCAGCCTTGTGTAAAAGAAACCTGCCTATGTCGGGATAAGAAGAATGGTTTGGCTGTGAGGTCGGATCCCCGTTTGATCAGAATTGAGACTTAGGTTGCCAGAAAGTTGCCTGAAAATCAGTTTTTGCTTTCACTCAGCTGCAGAATGCTGCATTTATTTTCCTGTTTAAGATATTAACCACCAACTAAGTCCCCGTTAGCGAGCGATTTAGCCTATCGAACTGAAGGCGGTTCGACCCCCACCCCGGGCACCAGTTTGAATGTGGGCGTTCATGATTCGCTCGCGGTCGGTTTGGCCGGAGCGACCGCCGGCATCCCGAAGTCCGTGAAATCATTCAGTACGTCCGCATAGGGCCGGTCCTGCTTGTACACCTGGAGAATGCGTCCGTGCTCATAGTCTGTCGTCGGGAATACACGCGGCTGCTCTCCCGGCAGGAAAATGGCCGTGTAGGCCCGGTGACGGTCGATCAGGCGTCGGATCAGAATCATGGCGTGACACCCTAGGTCAGAATGCATTTTTCGCCAACGCGAAGCATGCCCGCAGCGGCCTCCGCGGCGCGCTTCCCCGCAGTTGACGAGATCGATGGACTCCGGAAACTGCCCCTTTCCCATGATCGCCGCGTGCCCTTTCCAACCCATCTGCCATGAAGCTCGTTGACCGGTGGCTGCAGTCCTGGCGCGAGCGGAAGGTGCGGACTTGGCTGCGCCCGGGCGACCGCGTGCTCGATATCGGCTGTCATCAGGGCGAGTTTCTGGAGCGGCTCGGCGCCTTCATCGGCCCCAGCGCCGGGCTTGACCCGCTCGCAACCCCGCGGGAAACGTCCCGCTACCGCCTCCATGCCTTGCCCTTTGCCGAGCCGACGGGATTTCCCGACGGTTCGTTTGATGCCATCATTCTACTGGCCACGCTGGAGCACATCCGGGACAAGGCCCCGCTCGCGCGCGAGGCCCGTCGCCTGCTTTCCCCCGCCGGTCGTCTGATCATGACGGTGCCATCGCCGCGGGTGGACGGCATCGTGCACACCTTGGTGCGGCTGAAGCTCGCCGACGGCATGAGCCTGGAAGAACACCACGGTTTCAACCCCGCCGACACACCCACCCTGTTCGGTTCCGCGGGTCTGGAGTTGGCCCATTACGAATCATTCCAGCTGGGACTGAACCACCTCTACGTCTTTCGTCAGCCGGGTTGAGCGAGCACCAGAGGATGACCAGACTGCGAGTCTCCCGGTGCGCCTGCCTCGAGCAGGGGGCGCCATCGGGAGTCAGGACAAATCCATGGATGAGCCGGCGAGTCGCTTATTGAGACATACGTTAACAAGTGACACCTGCCACTGCCTGATTGCGATGCTCCCCCACACACCCCGCCCTGGCGGGCACCCGTTCGACATGGCTCACGACCCCGGCCCTCTTCCTAGAGGGGATTTCCGGACCAGTTGATTGGGTCCCCTCTAGGAAGAGGGGTGGCGCGAAGCGACGGGGTGTGTCTCTTCTTTGCGTAATCTTCAATGGTACCTTAGTCGCAACCGGGGACAACTCACCCCAGCTTCAGCATCTCTGAAAACCCATTTCTTGATCGACTCGCGTCCTCTCTGTTTGATCGGGGCACAATCGCTGCAGTCGTGCTGGGCAGTCAGAACAGACACCAGAGCAGACCACCGAAGACAATAATCGGGCTAAGGCGCTCGCCCGCGAACAGGTTGCCCGAATCGGCAGAGAAAAGTGATCTTATGTTTCGTCTTTCCTCAGGATGCGGAATAAGGTGCCTCGTCTTCCTGATGGCAGAGCGACCGGCAGTCTGCCGGCACGCCCATTCTTCGGGATAATCAGATCCGGCTTTTCGCTTGCAGCTGCCTCATGGTCGCCTGTCTGCATGGGTCTCGGTCCGTTCACGCCCACTCCTCCTATGCAAAAAACTAAAAAATCCGTGGCCAAACGCTTCAAGCTGACGGCCACCGGCAAACTCATGCGTCGCACACCCGGCTTCCGCCACTTGCTCTCGGCCAAAAGCACCAAGGCCAAGCGCCGGGCGTCGCGCGACAAACTCGTCGCCCCGGGCCACGCCGCGCCCCTGAAGCGCTGCCTGCCCTTCGGCCTGCGTTGATTGATGCCCGACCTGACTCCCATGAACCCGACCACCCTTCCTTCCCCGCCACTCGACCTGACGGTGAGGATCGGATGCAGTCTCTCCTACGAAGTCACGGGCACGGCTTCACTCCTGCTCAACCTGCAGCCACTGCCTGACCGCAAGCATGCGGTCATTTTCCAGGCCCTCACCCTGGGCGACAAGCTGCCGGCCCGGGAATTCACCGACAGCCACGGCAACCGCGTGTGGCAGGTGCGGCTGGCCCCGGGCCTCAACAGTTTCCGGCACGACGCCATTCTCGCGCTCTCCTCGCGGCCCGACAACCAGGACCTCCCCACGCACGTGGTCCCGTCGGCCCCGGATCAATTGCCACCCGAGGTGCTGCGCTACAGCCTGCCAAGCCGGTATTGCGACTCCGACAAGCTGACCAATTTCGCCTGGAAACAATTCGGCCACATCGAACACGGCCTGCCGCGCGTGAACGCGATCAGCCAGTGGCTGCACAACAACATCGAGTATCGCTACCTCTCCGGCCGGCCCGATCTGTCAGCCTGGGATGTGTTGCAACGCGGCTACGGCGTCTGCCGGGATTTCGCCCATCTCGTGGTGGCGCTCAACCGCACGTTCAATCTCCCGGCCCGCTATGTGACGGGTCACCTGCCTGACATCGGTTTTCCTGATCCGGAGAACCACATGGATTTCCACGCCTACGCCGAGGTGTATGTCGGCGGCCACTGGTACACGAGCGACGCCCGCTTTCATGTGCCCCGCATCGGCCGGATCAAAATCTCCGCCGGACAAGACGCCGTCGACGGCGCGTTCTCGACCATTTTTGGCGGGGCAACGCTTACCTATTTCCAAGTCTGGGCCTACCAAATTGCCCGCGGCACGGTCGGAGTCGGCGATCCTCTCGATTTCACCCAACGGTTGGACAACCGCACCTTCGTCCAGACGGAAACGCCGTACTGAGGGAATTGCGGCCGAGGCGCTACGCGAACGGATCTTGGCAAGGCCGCGGGTCCCATCGCCGTAGGGTCAGACTTATTGAGACTTACGCTAACAAGTGACACCGGCCACTGCCTGATTGCGATGCTCCCCCACACACCCCGCCCTGGCGGGCACCCCTCTTCCTAGAGGGGATTTCCGGACCAGTTGATTGGGTCCCCTCTCGGAAGAGGGGTGGCGCGAAGCGACGGGGGGTGTAGCTTCTTTGCGTAATCTTCAATAAGCGCACCGCGGAATCCGCATCCAGCCTGAGAGCCTCGGATGCGGGCTGCCGCGAATCACCGCCTTGCGCCCGCGCCAGCCGGGCCCCACGCTGCCGCCATGCCCGATTATCGCGCCTACTGCCAGCCGGCCGAAACCGCCCCGACCGAGATTCGTCTGTCTCCGGAAGAGAGTCACCACCTCGTGACGGTGAACCGCTGCAGCCGGGGTGATCCGGTGGTGGTGTTTGATGGTCACGGTCGCGAGTGGCTGACCGAATGCGTGGATGCCAGCCGCAGCGCCACCATTCTGCACGTCAAAGAGGCCTGTCCGGCGACCGCACGCACCTTCTCCGTCACGCTGGCCCAGGCCCTACCGAAGGGCTCGACGATGGATGACATCATCCGCCAAGCCACCGAGATCGGGGCCGCGAGCATCCTGCCCCTGATCAGCGAGCGCACGCAGGTTCACCTCGACGCTGATCGCGCCGACAAGAAAATCGAGAAATGGCGCGCCACCGCCATCGAGGCCGCCAAGCAATGCGGCAATCCCTGGCTGCCGGAGATCAGTCCGATCCGAAAGTTCGACGAGTTCCTCGCGGAACCCAAAACCCACGAACTCCGGCTCATCGCCAGCCTTCATGCCGGCACGACCACCTTGAAATCCGCCCTCGCGACCTTTGCCCACACCCATGGTCACGCCCCCCGGACCGCCCTGTGGCTGGTCGGACCGGAAGGTGATTTTTCCCCGATGGAGATGACGGCGGCGATCACAGCCGGGTTTGTTCCCGTGACGCTCGGTCCCTTGGTGCTGCGTAGTGATACGGCCGCGATCTATGCCTTGAGCATCTTAAGCAACGCGTTGGCAGAGAAATAGATTCAGGCAGAGTCAGTACCGGCCGCCGGCGCCTTCGTCTTCATATTGCGCCCGGTGTGTCGATAGAGAGGCAAACAAGCCCCCGTCATGCACGTTTTGCGTATTACCCTGCTCTCAATCGTCATGGGATGTTCCCTCGTCCCGACCTACGCCGCACCCCAGAAGATTGGCGTGTTGCTCAAAGGGAAAACCAGTTTCTGGAGCACCGTGGAAAAGGGCGCCAAGGAAGCCGGGGAGTCCCTCGGCGTGGAAGTCATTGTCAAATACCCTCCGTCAGAATCTGACATCAGCGCCCAGATCCAGCTGCTGAACGCTCTGGCCGCGCAGGATGTCGGCTGCATTTTGCTGGCTCCCGCGAATGCCGAAAGCCTCGTCAAACCCGTGGAGGCTCTCGTCGCCCGGGGCATCAAGGTCATTCTGCTCGACTCACCCCT
>Ga0075163_10002073_pt1 | contig 27034 bp, 26 predicted proteins | sample JI1023141ADNA_FD_71478 | JGI IMG/M metagenome (GOLD analysis project Ga0075163, IMG submission 71478) | Wastewater effluent complex algal communities from Wisconsin, to seasonally profile nutrient transformation and Carbon sequestration -... | ecosystem: Engineered > WWTP > Effluent > Algae...
CTGCTGGCCGAGCCGCCGCAGCCCAACCCGCGCCCCTGACCCGCCGCTACGCGCGGACTTCGATGGCCGCCTCGACGACGCGCCAGTCGGTGCCGGCCGGCGTGTCGAGGATCTCGACGCCGAGCGCCGTCAGCTCGCCGCGCACGGCGTCGGCGCGGGTGAAGTCCTTGGCCTTGCGCGCCTCGGCCCGGGCGTCGAGCAGCGCCTGCACCTGGGCCACGTCGAGGCCGCGCCGCTTGCCCAGCCGCGTCCGCCGCGCGTGGGCGTAGCGCACCGGGTCGTCGCCGAGCACGCCGAGCGCCCAGCCGACCGCGCGCAGGTCGCGGCCCAGCCGCGCCAGCGAGCGCCGCCGCACCGCCTTGTCGAGGCCCTTGCCCTCGTCGAGCAGGCGGTTGGCGACCTTGGCCGCCTCGCCCAGCGCCGCCACCACGATCGGCGCGTTGAAGTCGTCGGCCAGCGCCTCGCGCGCCTCGACCGCGAGCTTCTCGGCCTCGGGCACGCGCGCGCCCTCGCCGCCGTCGCCGCCGGCCGCGACGAACTCGTCGATGCGCCGCAGCGTCGAGTAGAAGTAGTCGAGCCGGCGATCGGCGGCCTCGAGCGCCGGGAACCGCGGGTCGATGATCTTGTTGTCGGCGTCGCGGGTGCCCTCGATCTCGAAGTCGATCGGCGAGCGGTAGTGGTGCGAGACGAAGTAGAAGCGCAGCGCCTCGGCGCCGACGGCGGCGGCGATCTCGTTGCAGCCGAGCACGTTGCCCAGCGACTTCGACATCTTGGTGCCGTCGAAGTTGAGGAAGCCGTTGTGCATCCAGTGGTGCGCGAAGGTCTCGTCGCCGTGCGCGCCCTGCGACTGGGCGATCTCGTTCTCGTGGTGCGGGAACACCAGGTCCTTGCCGCCGGCGTGGATGTCGAACGTCTCGCCGAGGTGGGTGGCGCTCATCGCCGAGCACTCGATGTGCCAGCCGGGGCGACCAGCGCCCCACGGCGACGGCCACGACGGCTCGCCGGGCTTGGCGCCCTTCCACAGCGCGAAGTCGAACGGGCTCTTCTTGCGCTCGTCGACGGCGACCCGGCTGCCGGCCTGCAGATCGTCGAGCGACTGGCCGCTGAGCCGGCCGTAAGGCGGGAAGCTCGCGACCTCGAAGTAGACGTCGCCGTCGAGGGCGTAGGCCTTGCCCCGCTCGATCAGCCGCTGGGTGATCGCGATGATCTGATCGATGTGGGTCGACACCCGCGGCTCGACGTCGGGCGGCAGCACCGCGAACATGCGCATGTCGGCGTTGTAGGCGTCGGCGTAGCGGTTGGCCCAGGTGAGCCAGTCCTCGCCGGCGGCCGCCGAGGCGTTGAAGATCTTGTCCTCGACGTCGGTGATGTTGCGGACGAACTTCACCTGGTAGCCGAGGAAGATCAGCGCGCGGCGGATGAGATCGAAGCAGATCGCCGAGTACGCGTGGCCGATGTGCGCGGGGGCGTACGGCGTGGGCCCGCACAGGTACATCCCGACGCGATCGGCGACGATCGGCGTGAAGGCGACCTTCTGTTGCTGGAGCGAATCGTAGAGGCGGACCGGCGTAGCCACGGTCCGGGGGTTGTAACACGTCGCGTCGGAGCGGCGGCCGCGCGTGCGTCAGCGCACGCAGACCGCGGCGACGACCGGGCTGGTCGGCGCCGGCGGCCACCAGCCGTCCACGCGGGTCGAGCCGTCGCTGTTGCAGTTGCCGGCCTGCGCCACCTTGATGACCACGTCGTGGCGGCCGGGCGTGCTCGGCGCGGTGATCGTCCCGGTGCGGAGCTGGCGCTGGGTGACGCCCTGCTGCGGGTTGCCGAAGTCGACGCACTGGAAGCGCGCGCCGCCGGCGAACCCGACCTCGACCTGATCGTTGCAGTTGCCGCAGCCGTTGTTGTCGTCGCGCAGGGCGACCGTGTCACCGAAGCCGACGGTCGCGCCGGGCGACAGCTCGATCACGTTGGGGCCGAAGTTGAAGCTCCACAGCTCGATCGAGGCGTTGATCGAGCCGCCGGTCGACACCGGCAGGTTGATCGACGGGCGGGTCGGGCCGCAGTCCCAGTCGTCGCAGCCGTCGGGGTTGCCGTCGCCGTCGTGATCGATGGTGTCGTTGGAGCCGGGGCAGCGATCGGTGGCGTTGCAGACGCCGTCGCCGTCGTCGTCGGGGCACGGGCCGGGCGCGTCGATGACCGGCGTGACCGGCGCGTCGATCGCGACCACCGCCGCGTCGGGATCGGCGGGCCGCCCGTCGCTGGTGGTGCCCGGCGGCAGCCCGGTGGGATCGAACGCGCACCCGGCCGCGAGACCGACGAGGCATAGGCCGAGCCGACGAGGCCACATCAGCCGGGATGGTAGCGACCCGGCGGCGGCAGCGTCAACGCGCCAGGCCGGACTGATCGAAGAACTGCCGACGCACGGCGCGCACCAGCGCCCAGGTGGCGAGCGCGCCGATCAGCACGAGCCCGACGAAGATCGCCTGCATGTACCAGTAGTCGCCGGGGCGCTCGTCGGCCAGCACCACCCACGCGCCGGCCGGCACCGGCCGCGGCGCCCACACCGCGGCGACGTCGATCGCCGACCACGGGATGACGCCGGCCGGGCTGGTGACGCCGGCGTCGGTGACCGCCAGCGCGCTGAACCGCGTGCGCAGGTTGGTCGCCGACGCGTCGGTGCGCGCGCCGCTGAGCTGGGCCTGGTCGAGGATCGCCTGCACCGCGGCGACGGCGTCGGGGCGGCGCACCTCCCAGCGGACCAGGTCGGCGGTGGCGCTGATCGGCGCCTGGCCCGCGGCGATGACGCCGGCGGCGACCAGCGCCTCGGCCCACGCGGCGGCGGTGGGGTGCCCCTCGGACAGCGCGGCGACGACGATCGCCGCGTTGGGATCGACGACCGACAGGTCGACGTCGGCGTCGGCGCCCAGCGTCAGGGGCTGGCCGTCGATCAGCGTGACCGACGTGGCGTTGGCGGTGCGGGCCCGGCGCAGCTCGGCGCCGGTGATGAAGCGCGGCGCGGGGTACGCGGCCAGCGCCCGGGCCAGCGGGCCGGCGTAGCGCACGTCGGCCAGGCGGCGCAGGCGGCCGCTGACGCGATCGTCGCGCTGGGCAGCGTGATCCATCGCGTCGCCCGGCAGCGCCAGCCACAGCCGGTCGCCGGTGCCGCGCACGGCCACGACCCGGTGGCCGTCGCTGCCCTTGGTGAGGCGCAGCCGCACCGCGCCGGCGCGATCGGGCGGCGCCTCGAGCGTGACGTAGCTGTTGTCGGCCACCTTGCCGGCGACGATGTCGGCGGCGGTGACCGGGCGCGGCGTGTCGTCCTCGCGGGCGTAGCCGACGTCGTGGCGAAGCCGCACCAGCAGCGCGATGCACAGGACCAGCACGCCGGCGGCGGCGATCAGGCCGATCTGGAGCGCGCCGCGCGGCAGGCGGATCAGATCGGGGTCGATCTCGTCCTTGCCGATCGGGGCACCCGGTTCGCGGTTCGCGTCGTCGGCCATGGCCAGCGCGTGCATGGTATCCGCTCCTCGGACACCACGCCAGCCGCCGGGGTTGCAAGGATCCGGCCGCGGTTGCGCGCCGGCCCGGCGCCCGCGTACCGTGGGGCGTGACCACTGGCAGCGGATCGGGCAAGGCGGGGGCCGGCGGCGAGGCCGGCGCCGAGCCCAAGCCCGCGAGCCGCGAGCGGCCGCTGCGGGTGGTCGACATCGTGCGGTGGAGCAACGCCGCGGTCGAGCGCTACGGCCTCTTGTGGGTCGAGGGCGAGGTCGGCGAGGTCAAGCGGCCGTCGAGCGGCCACGTCTACTTCGCGCTCAAGGACAAGACCGCGCAGCTGCCGGCGGTGATGTGGCGGACCACCGCGCAGCGGCTGCGGTTCGCCTTCGACGCCGGGCTGCGGGTGCGGGTGCGCGGCAAGCTCGGCGTCTTCGATCGCGACGGCAAGCTGCAGCTCTACGTCGACTACGCCGAGCCGGCCGGCGCCGGCGCCGAGGCGGCGGCGCTCGAGGAGCTCAAGCGGCGGCTGGCCGCCGAGGGGCTGTTCGCCGACGCGCGCAAGCGGCCGCTGCCGCGGCTGCCGCGGCGGATCGGCGTCGTGACGTCGAAGTCGGGCGCGGCGCTGCGCGACATCGTGCGGACGATCCATCGCCGGTTCCCGCCGGCGCACATCGTCGTCGCCGACTGCATGGTGCAAGGCGCGGCGGCGCCGACCCAGATCGTCCACGCGCTGCGGTTGATCGACGGGGCCGCGGTCGACGTGGTGATCGTCGGGCGCGGCGGTGGCGCGCAGAGCGACCTGGCGGCGTTCAACGACGAGCGCGTCGTGCGCGCGATCGCGGCGTGCCGCGCGCCGGTGGTGAGCGCGGTCGGCCACGAGGTCGACGTGACGCTGAGCGACCTGGTCGCCGATCGGCGGGCCTCGACGCCGACCGGCGCCGGCGAGCTGGTGGTGCCGGTGCAGCACGAGCTGCAAGCGGCGCTGACGCTCGAGACCCGCCGCCTGCGCCGCGAGCTGGGCCTGGCGCTGCGCGCCGCGCGCCAGGAGGTCGACGATCTGATCGACAGCGCGCGCGCCGGGGTCCAGGCGCGGCTGACGGCGCGGGCCACCGAGCTGCGGCGGCTCGAGGTCCGGCTCCTCGCCGCGCACCCGCGGGCCCAGCTGGCGGCGCGGCGCGCGGCGCTGGCGGCGCTCGAGAAGCGGCTGGTGCCGCCGGGGCCGCGGCTTGCCGACGGCCGACGCCGCCTCGACATCGGCCGGGCCCGGCTCGACGCGGCGGCGCGGCGGGCGCTGGATCGCCGGCGCCAGGCGTTCGCCGCGCTGGTGGCGCGCCTCGACGCGCTGTCGCCGCTGCGCGTGCTCGAGCGCGGCTACGCCCTGGCCACCCGCGACGGCCGGGTCGTCACCGACGCCGCGGCGCTGGCGCCCGGCGATCCGATCGAGCTGCGGTTCGCGCGCGGCCGCGCCCGCGGTCGCATCACCGACGTCGAGTCGTGATCGAGATCTGGTAGGGTCGCCGCGATGCCCGAGCGATCGCGCCGTGCGCCCAGCCAGCCGGGTCGGGTCCGCCGCGCGCCGTCGCGCGCCGGCAGCGCGGTGCCGATCGACGACGAGCAGGTGATCGAGGTGGCGCCGCTGCCGCCGCTGCCGACGGCGCGCGTCGCGATCCACGAGGCCTCGACCGACGCGGTCGCGGCGGTGCGCGCGGCGGTGGTGGCGCAGGGCTTCGCGGTGGCCTACGCCGCGGTCGGCGCCGCGGCGATCACCGAGATCACCAAGCGGCTGGCCGGCGACGCGATGCCCGACGTCGTCGTGGTCGGGCTGCCGGCGGGCGCCGCCATCCTCGACGCCGCGCGCGCGCTCGAGCCGCGCCGCCCGGTGCTGATCGCGGCGGTCACCGGCAGCGGCCAGGCCGCGGCCGAGCGGGCCCACGGCGCCGGCGCCGACCTGGTGGCGCTGCGCCCGCACGACGACCGCCTCGGCCCGGTGCTGTTCGCCGCGGCCAAGCTGGCCGACGAGCGCCGTCGCGCGACCGCGGCCCGCGGCAACGAGCTGCGCCTGCGCGAGCGGCTCGATCGCATGGCCCAGGTCGATCCCGCGACGGGGCTGCAACCGATGGAGTTCTTCCAGCGCGCGCTCGAGCTGGAGGTCAAGCGGGCGCGCCGCTACGGCTACGCGCTGTCGGTGTGCATGGTGCGGCTGCCACCGCCGGCCGACGCGGCGGCGGCGATCGTCGGCGAGCTGCGCGCGCAGGCCGCGGCGGCGCTGGCGGCGGCGGTGCGCGACATCGATCTGCCGGTCGAGATCGGCGGCGATCGCGTGCTCATCTTGCTGCCGTACACCGACGCCAGCGGCGCCGAGCGCGTCGCGCACCGGGTGGCCGCGGCGGTTGCGGCGGTGCGGGTCGGCGCGCACGCCGGCGCGGCGCTGGTCGGCGTGGCCGGGGTCGCCGGCGGCGCGGCGCTGTCGCTGGCGGCGTTGATGCGCGCGGCGGCGGCGGCGCTGCGCGAGGCCGAGCGCGGCGACGCGCCGGTCGTGGTCGCGCCGTGAAGCGCCTGGCCGCGGTGCTGGGCTGGCCGATCGGCCACTCGCGCAGCCCGGCGATGCACGACGCCGCGTTCGCCGCGTGCGGGATCGACGCGGTGATGCTGCCGCTGGCGGTGCCACCGGCGCGGTTCGCCGACGCGGTGCGCGGGCTGGCCGCGGTCGACGCGCTCGGCGCGAGCGTGACGGTGCCGCACAAGGAGGCCGCGCTGGCCGCCTGCGCCGACCACGACGCGAGCGCCCGCGCGGTCGGCGCCGCCAACTGCCTGGCGTTCGTCGACGGCCAGGCGATCGCGCACAACACCGACGCCGGCGGCTTCGTCGACGGGCTGCGCGCGGCCGGCATCGCGGCGGTGCCGCGGGCGGTCGTGCTGGGCGGCGGCGGCGCGGCCCGCGCGGTGGTGGTCGGCCTCGAGGCGCTCGGCGCCGAGGTCGTCGTCGTCGCGCGCCGCCCCGACGCGGTGACCTGGCGCGCCGCCGCGCCGTGGGCCGAGCTCCCGGCGCTGCTGCCGACCGCCGCGCTGCTCGTCGACGCCACCTCGGCGGCGCTCGACCCGACCACCGACGCCGCGCTGGCCGCGGCGGTGCCGCTGGCCGCGCTGCCCGCCGACGCCACGGTGGCGACGCTGATCTACCACCGCACCACCGCGCTCCTCGCGGCGGCGCGCGCGCGCGGCCACGCGACCATCGACGGCCGCGCGATGCTGCTGTACCAGGCGACGCGCGCGTTCACGCTGTGGACCGGTCGCGCCGCGCCGATCGACGTCATGGCCGCCGCGCTGGCCGCGTCGCTCGCCTAGCGCGCGGTCGCCCCGGGAATCGGTGGTGCAAGCCGCGCGTTGTCGGCTGCGTGCTCCGGCTGACCTGCCTCGCGATCGTGTCGTTGTCGGCGTGCGCGCGCTCGACGGCGCCGCCGGCGCGCCCGCTGGCGCCGGCCGAGGTCGTGATCCCGGCGCTGGTCGAGATGACCCGCGGGCCGGGGCTGACACCGTACGTCGATCGGCTCTACGCGCTCGGCTGGTCGAACGACGGCCGGCGCTTCGCCTACGCGATCGAGCGCGCCGACGAGGCCTGCGGTTGCCTCACCGTCGACGTCCACCTCGCCGGCAGCACCAACGGGCTCCTGTGGTGGAGCGATCACTACGTGTCCGACGAGGGCCCGCAGGGCGCGCGCGATGCGATCGACTTCCTCGAGCTGTGGGCGAGCCGCGGCGCCGAGTGGACCGCGGCGTTGCGCGCGCGCGGCATCACGCAGGCGCCGACCTCCGCGCTGACGCCGCTGCCGATCGGCGGCGCCACCGTGCCGCGCTTCGAGATCGAGACCACCGCGGTCGGCGCCGACGCCGAGTTCGGCTTCGCGCACCTGACCAGCTACGACCTCCGGATCGTGCGCGACGCGCCCCAGGCGGTGGCGCGGTTCGACGCCGGCGACCGCGCCGGCCCGCTCGCGGTCACCGTCGCGGGCTACGTCGACGCGCCCGATCGCGAGCACGCAGTGGCGGTCATCGTCGAGACCTGGCGCGGCTGGGAGGGCCAGCAGCAAGTCGAGACCGTGCGCGTCGCGCCGGCGAGCCGGTAGCCGCATCGCCGGCGTGGCTGCAGGATCACGGCGTCGCCGGCTGCCCGCCCGGCCCGGCCGGCGCCGGCGGCACCGGCGTCGGCGCCTCGACGGCGGTCTCCGAGCCCTGGGCCTGGGCTGCGGTCCGGCAGCGCGACACCGCCGGGTCCCAGGCGCGCAGCTGATCGGCGAGCCCGCGGTCGACCGCCGCCAGCGCCTTGAGGCTGCCGAACGCCTCGACGCACCGGCCGGCCGAGGCCGCCACGCGCGCGTTGTAGGCGAGCTCGACGGCCACCGGCGAGTGCAGCGCGTTGGCGCTGTCCGGCGGCGGCGGCGGCGGCAGCACCGCGACCGACGTCGGCGCCGGCTGCTCGGGATCGGAGACCGGCAGCAGCTGGAGGCCGATCGTCGCGAGCAGCCCGAGCAGCGCGACGCCCGCCCAGGTGTTGCGCTCGTCGATGCGATCGGCCTCGCAGGCCTCGCTGTCACCGTTGATCGCGTGATCCGGACAGTGGGCGAGCATCCGGCTGATCGCGTACCCCGCGGCGCCCACGGTCACCACCGTGCCGCCGATGATGGCGTATGTCCGTTGCTTCCGCGTGACCGCGCACCCCGAGAGCAAACTCGCCGTACACGCGACCGCGACCAAACGTTGGCTGAACCTATTCACCGCGTCAGCCTATCAGCCCGCCCGTGGGACGCAACCAGCCGGCGCGAGGCGTGCATAGCGTCACACGAACTGCGAGGAGGCCGTCTGATGCGCGCTGCCAAGTCGGCGCGTCGACTCGCGCGAGTCGGCGCCGGGATCACATCTGCCCTGTTGCTGGCGTTCACAGGGGCGCCCTCGGCTGTGGCCGACGCGCCACCTGACGCGCCGCGCGACCCGCGCTGGGTCGACAGCCCGTACAGCCCGCATCACACCACCGGGACCAACGTCCGGCTCGGCAGCGCGGTCGGGTACCTCGTCCACGACACCAAGACGTACACCGCGCTGGGCGCCGCGGTCGCGGCCGGCCCGCGCATCGGCCGCTTCACCTTCGAGGCCGACTACCTGTTCCTCAACCTGTCCGAGCCCGGGCCATCGTCGCTGCGCTACGGGCGCGCGCAGCGGCTCGGGGCGATGGCGCGCGTCGACGTGGTGCGGCTGGGGTCGCGAGTGCTCGGCGCCAACTCGATGCTGGCGATCTACGCCGAGCTGGGCGCGGCGCGGCAGTGGCACGCGTGGAGTCGCCCCGGCCTGCGCGACCCGGCGCGGGCGGTGCCCGTCGACAGCGCGGCCAACCTCGGCGTCGTCGGCTTCGGCGTCAACCTCGATCACCGCCTCGAGCAGCCGCTCAACCTGAGCCGGGTCGGCTGGCAGCTCGGGTGGCAGCTCACCTCGACGCCCAGCCGCCTCGCGGATCCGATGGTCGAGTGCCGCGGCGGCATCTGCGCGGCCGCGGCGCCGGCGCCGATGGCGACCAGCCGCAACACCGCGCTGCTGGTGACGTCGACGATCGCCTTCACGTGGTAGCGAGCGCGGCGACGCGGGCCCACTCGGCCTTGGCGCGCGCCGCGCAGTCTTCGATCGCCAGCCCGGCGAAGTAGTTGCCGGCCAGCGCGAGCGGCAGGTCGGCGAGCGCGGCGTCGATGGCCGCCACCGCGGCGGCGTGGTCGCGGCCCGGCGCCGGCAGCGTGGTGCGGCGTTCCTCGACGGTGCGCCACTGCTCGGGCGCGACGCCGAGCACCTCGGCGATCCGGCGGCGCCGCGCGGCGTCGTCGAGCCCGGGCTTGAAGTGGAAGGTGAACGCGCGGTAGCGCTCGTCGGGGACCGGGTCGCGGGTGACGACCGACCAGAACACGTCGTCGGTGGGCACCACGAACGCCAGCGCCGGCAGCGCGACCGCGGCGCGGTCGACGACGACGCCGAGCGAGTCGACGGTGACCGTCTTGATCGCGCCGACCGCGGCGGCCAGCGCGGGGTGCGCTGCGGCGAGCAGCCGCGCGGCGGTGGCCGGATCGGTCGCGACGCCGAGCCGCGCCGCCGCGAGCGCGGTGCCGTCGTCGAGCCGCACCTCGTAGCCGCCGGCGGTGCGCGCGATCGCGGTGACCGGCGCGGCGACCCGGGTGGCGACGCCGGCGCTGGTGACCGCGGCGGCGAACGCGCCGACGCCGCCGGCGAACGTGAAGCTCTTGGTGATGTCCTTGCGCCGCGGCCGCTTCTTGAACAGCGACCCGGGGCCGGCCGCCGGGAACTCGTCGACCGACTGCGACGGCACCGCCGACAGGAACGGCGCCAGCACCGCGGCGTAGTTGCGCGCGCCGACCAGCCGGCTGAAGTGCTCGCGCACCGTGGCCTGCGGCGGCTTGCCACCGAACAGCGCCCGCGGCGCGCTCTTGATCAGCTCCCAGGTGCCGAGCTGGCGGAACACCGACAGCGGCCCCATCGTCGCGAGCGCGCCGCCGCGCAGCAGGCCGAAGCGCTTGCGGGCGTCGCCGCGCGCGACGATCTCCGGCGGCGTCGGGCTACCCAGCGCGACCTCGAGCAGCGCGCCGTACGAGTTGTACAGCGTGTGCGCGCCGAGCTCGAACCACATGCCGTCGGGGCCGCGGCGGCTGTCGAGGCAACCGCCGAGGCGCGGGCCGCCCTCGAGCACCAGCGGCGCCTGGCCGGCGCGGGCCGCGTGCCACGCCAGGCTCAGGCCGCTGACGCCGCCGCCGATCACGAGCACGGGATGAGTCTCCACGGGGCGCACCTTACTCCGCGGCCGCGGCGCGCGCTCGTCGCTGACGCCGCGTCAGGTCGCCGCGTCAGAACGATCGGGTCGCGGTCGTCAGCAGACCGACGATCGCCGCGTACCAGGCGATCAGCGCCACGACGATCGCCCCGACCACGACGACCACCACCGGCCCCTCGGCGACCGGATCGTCGGGGCCCGGTCGCCACGCGCGGCCGATCGCCACCAGCGCCACGCCGAGCAACAGCCCGACCGCGGCCCAGTGCTCCTTGGTGTCGAACCAGCGCGCCATCTTGCTGGCGCGGATCGGCGCGTCGCCGACCATCCGCCGCGCGCGATCCACGTCGACCGGCCGCGGCGGCGCACCCAGCGCGCGATCGGTCAGCTCGTCGGTCGCCAGCCGTCGCCCGGCCTGATCGTCGATCACCGACGACGGCCGGCTCAGGTACTCGAGCTTCACCCGCGCCTTGTAGGTCGGGTACAGCACCAGCCCGACCACCATCGCCAGCGCGTACAGCGCGACCGCGATGGTCGCGAACCGCCCCAGCGCCGCGCGCCGCGGCACGCGCCCGCGCCACAGCGGCCACAGCCAGATCACCCAGTGCGTCGCCGCCGCGACCGCCGCGGCGCCCAGCACCGCGTGCAGCACCAGCAGCCAGCGCGCGGCGGACAGCGACAGCACGCGGCCACGATACGCGAAACCGCCCGCCGAAACGACCGCGGGCGCCTGCACGGCGCCCTGGCTACCTGGGAGGGCTTGTCGACAAGCCCTCCCCCACGGGGTCATGCCCCCGTGGGTCCCCCACCCGATACGCGAGACAAGGGCGACCCACCCGCCGTCGCGCTCACCCCGGCTGGCTGGCCGAGTGGCGACGGATGAAGGTCGGCACGTCGAGCTCGTTGTCGCCCTCCTCGCCGAGGATGCCCTTCAGGCTGGGGCGCGGCAGGCCGCGCTTGCTGCGCTCCGGCAGCGTCGCCGAGGCGACCACCGCGTCGGCCGCCGACGGGCCCGAGCCCAGCGCGACCCGCGCCGACATCTCGGCCTCGGGCACCGGGTCGACGCCGCCGCCCAGCTCGGCCAGCGCGCGCTCGACCGGGGTCATCTCGTCGGCCCACGACACGTCGACGTCGGCGTCCTCGACGACCATCGCCTGGCTCTTGATCTCGCCCGAGGCCTTGCGCGCCGGCGGCACCAGCGTGCTCGGGTACTCCTTGGTCGTGACGCTGTTGTGATCGTACGGCAGCGTCACCTGCTGCGAGGTGCGGCTGCGCATCGGCTGCGGCACCGGGTCCGGCGTCGGCGCGACGGTCTTGGCCGCGCGGTCGAAGCCGGTGGCGATCACCGTGATGCGGACCTCGTCGGTGAGGTTGGGGTCGATCACCGAGCCGAAGATGATGTTGGCGTCCTCGTGCGCGGCCTTCTGGATCAGGCTCGACGCCTCGTTGACCTCGTGCAGCGTCAGGTCCGGACCACCGGTGATGTTGATCAGGATGCCGGTGGCGCCGTCGATCGACACGTCCTCGAGCAGCGGCGAGCTGATCGCCATCTCGGCGGCCTCGGTCGCGCGCTTCTTGCCCGAGCCGACGCCGGCGCCCATCAGCGCGCGGCCCATGTCGTTCATGATCGTGCGCACGTCGGCGAAGTCGACGTTGATCAGGCCGGGCACGGTCATCAGGTCGCTGATGCCCTGCACCGCGTTCAGCAGGATCGAGTCGGCGCGGCGGAAGGCGTCGACCATCGACATCTGGTTGCCGGCCAGCGCCAGCAGGCGGTTGTTGGGGATCACGATCAGCGTGTCGACCGCGGCCTCGAGGCGGCTGATGCCGTCGTCGGCGTTCTTCGACCGCTTCTTGCCCTCGAAGCCGAACGGCTTGGTGACCACGCCGACGGTGAGCGCGCCGCAGTCGCGGGCGACCTGGGCGATCACCGGCGCGGCGCCGGTGCCGGTGCCGCCGCCCATGCCGGCGGTCACGAACACCATGTCGGCGCCCGAGATGGCGTCGGCGATCTGCTGGATCGACTCCTCGGCCGCGCGGCGGCCGATGTCGGGGTTGGCGCCGGCGCCCAGGCCCTTGGTGAGCGCGCCGCCCAGGCCGATCTTGTGGGTCGCGAGGTTCGCCTCGAGCGCCTGGCGATCGGTGTTGGCCGCGACGAACTCGACGCCGTCGAGGTTGCCAGCGATCATCGTGTTGACGGCGTTGCCGCCGCCACCACCTACGCCGATGACCAGGATCTTGGCGTGATTGACGTCGTCGAATTCGATGAGGGCCATGTGATCTCTCCCGTTGGTAAGCCCATATGAGTGGGCGGGATCTGTAGGGGCAACTTTTTCGCGGCAGCGGCGCGGCGTTTTTGTTGCGATCCGGATCTGCTCGGCGGATCGCGGCGGACTTGACAGTCGTGGCGACGGCTCAGGTGTCACCCGCCCGACGGCGACGCACCTCCCGGGAGGCCTGCGGACAGCCGTCTCGGGCCTGGCGACAGGCCCTCCCAGGAATCAGAACATCTCGGCGAGGCGCGACCAGGCGCGCTTGATCAGGCCGCGGTCGTTGGCCTGCTGGGCCTGCGCGCGCGTCTGCAGCGAGCGGCCGTGGCTGGCGCCGTAGGCCACGAGGCCGACGCCGGTCGAGTACGCCGGCGACTTGACGACGTCGACCAGCCCGCCGATGCGGGTCGGGTTGGCGCGCCGCACCGGCAGGCCCAGCACCTGCTCGGCGACCTCGGCGGTGCCCTCGAGGATCGTCGCGCCGCCGGTGAGCACGATGCCGGCGGCCAGGCCGTCGGCGTAGCCCGAGCGCATCAGCTCGCGCTTGACGTGCTCGAAGATCTCCTCGATGCGCGGCTCGATGATCTCGACCAGCGTCGCGCGCGGCAGCACCCGCGGGCCGCGGCCGCCGACCGACGGCACCTCCATGGTGTCGTCCTCGGAGATCATCGCCCGCGACGCGCAGCCGTACTTGCGCTTGATCTTCTCGGCCGAGTCGAGCGGCGTGCGCAGCACGGTCGCGATGTCGTTGGTGACGTGGCCGCCGCCGAGCGGCAAGACCGCGGTGTGGACGATCGCGCCGTCGGCGAACACCGCGATGTCGCAAGTGCCGCCGCCGATGTCGATCAGCGCCACGCCCAGCTCCTTCTCGTCCTCCTCGAGGACCGCCTGCGCCGAGGCCAGCGGCTCGAGCACGATGTCGGCGACCTGCAGGCCGCAGCGGTTGGCGCACTTCACGACGTTCTGCGCGCTGGTCACCGCGGTCGTGACGATGTGGACCTTGGCCTCGAGGCGCACGCCGGCCATGCCGAGCGGATCGCGGATGCCGTCCTGATCGTCGATGACGTACTGCTGCGGCAGCACGTGCAGCACCTCGCGGTCCATCGGGATCGCGACGGCCTTGGCCGCCTCGATCACCCGGGCCATGTCGGCCTCGCGGACCTCCTTGTCCTTGACCGCGACGATGCCGTGGCTGTTGAGGCCGCGCACGTGGGCGCCGGAGATCGCGGCGAACACCGTCGAGATCTGGCAGCCGGCCATGTTCTCGGCCTCGTCGATCGCCGCGCGGATCGCGCTGACCGTCGCGTCGATGTTGACCACGACGCCGCGGCGCAGGCCCTTCGACGGCGCCGTGCCGATGCCGATGATGTCGATGCCGTCGTCGGTCACCTCGCCGGCGATCGCGGCGATCTTGGTGGTGCCGATGTCGAGGCCGACGATGATCTCGGAGGTCTTGGTCTTGGCCATGGTGCTTTCAGGGTTCCCCGAAGGAGACGGTGACGAGATCGGTGCGGGTGTCGTTGTCGACGCGCATGGTGCGGAGGCGGCGGCGCTCGTCGGGTGACAGCGCCGCCCACACCGCGTCGAACCGGGCCAGGTGGCCGGCCAGCGCGTCGGGCGTGGCAACGCCGACCTTCACCGCGATCGCGTCGTCGTAGGTGTAGAGCGTGGCGCCCGAGGTCGCGAGCTTGACCTCGCCGGCGCGCGGCCGGTCGCCGGCGGCCCACGCCGCCAGGATCGCCAGGCCGTCGCGCACCTGCGCCGCGGCCAGCTCGGGCGCGTCGGCGAACAGCTCGCGCGGCACGCCGGAGACGATCGGCAGGCCCTGGCCCTCGCCGGCGGTCACGTCGGCCACCTTGAACGGCCGACCGCTGGCGTCGGCCAGGTACAGGCCCTCGGCGGCGACCACCACGGCCGGGCGCCGCTCGACGATGTCGACGACGACGGTGTGCGGCAGCCGGCGCTTGACGGTGACCTTGGCGATCCACGGATCGGCGGCCAGCGCGGCCTCGGCGTCGCCGGTGTCGATCTTGAAGATGTTGGCGCCGGCCGCGAACGGCAGGCGCGCGCGCACGGCGTCCTCGGTCAACCGCGCCTCGCCGTGGACCTCGACCTTGGTCACCGCGAAGCGCGGCGAGTGGGTCAGCCAGTGGTAGCCGTGGCGACCGGCCGTGACCAGGCCGCCGGCCGCGACCAGCGCGATGATCGCCGGCGCCGAGCGGCGCAGCGCGCGGCCGCAGGCGTCGACCACCACGCGCGGAGCCGGCAGCCGCTCGCGCAGCGGGGTCTTCGCGCGACGGTTGGAGCGGCCCGGACGCAGCGTCATCCGCGACACCCGCGGCAGGCGCGTGTCGTCGATGCGGGCGGACTCGGCGCCCCTCGGCCGGGATCGATCCATGATTGGCGAAATAGGCATGCGCCGATCACGCGGGCAATTTTTCGACCGCTGGCTCGATCGATTTGCGCGCGATCCGGATCTCTCCGGTGCGAACGTTCAGTGCCCGACGGTCTTGACGCTAGCGTGCGCGGCTTCTGCGGACGCTAGCGGTGGCCGCGCGCCGCTACTCGACCAGCGCCACCGGGCCGTCATCGCGCGCCGCCGCGCTCCAGCCCGACGGCCCGTGCGTCAGCGTCACCAACGTCGCGCGCTCGCCGCGCCAGACCTTGCACGCGAACGGCGCGAGGCCGCGGATGACGCTCGGGCCGGGGCACAGGACGCGATCGGCGCCCGCGCCCACCGCCCGCGCGACGTACGCCGCGGCGTCGTCGTAGTAGACCGCGGAGATCCGGGCGCCGCCGCGGGCCACGACGTGCGCGGACTCGCGGCCTGCCTCGGCGCACACCACGACCGATCCGGGATCCAGGCTGACCAAGATCTGCCCGCTGCACACGAACCGGTGGCGCCCCGGGTCGACGCGCGCGGCGAGCTTCGCCGCAAGGACGTAGCCGCCGATGAGGTCGTAGCGCCAGCGCGCGGTCGCGGTGCCGTCGTGGCCGACCTCGATGATCACGTCCTCCGTGCCGACCGACGTGCCCGCGGTGCACACCAGGCGCTGATCTCGACGCGGCTCGCCCGGGCACCGCGCGTCGGTCACCTGGACGCCGGAGGCCGTGGCCAGGCGCTGGATCACCCGCTCGGCGGTCGGGACCCGAACGTCTTCGTCACCGCCGAGGTCGACGGTGATCGAGCAGCCAGCCAAGCACGCGATGAGGAGGGAGCCCACCCCGATCAGGCGATGCGGTTGCGTCAATGCGATCTCAGTAAGTCTCCTACGCGGCCGCGCAAGACCCGGCGCGCGGATCCGTGCGCTACAGCCGCACGCCGACGAACGCGGTCGGCCAGATCTGCACGCGGGTGCCGGTGCGGTCGGGCTCGGCCATCGTCGGCTTGGCGTCGAGGCGGTCGCGCGCGGGATCGGTGGTGACGTAGGCGTTGAGCGCGGCGCCGCCGACCAGGCCGACCGGGCCGACGCGGAAGCCGACCACCACGCGGAGCTGGTTCAGCAGGTTCAGTTCGGGCGGATCGAAGTCGCCGCCGTAGATCACGTGCCACGCCATGGCCTCGAGATCGATCGTCGCGCCGCCGCGCTGCCAGCTCGGGCCCATGCCCAGGCCGTACATCCAGACGTCGTCGTCGGTGACCTGGCGGTCGACGCCGGGCTGATCGAGGTGGCCACCGACGCCGTAGACGTTGTGCCAGCGCCGGCTGCCGTGGCGGAACACCAGGTTGCCGATCGCCTGCTGATCGACGGTGGCCTCGAGCTCGGTGCGGCCGCCCTTGACCACGTTGATCAGGCCCAGCGACACGCCGTCGCCGCCGCCGGCGACGTTGACGACGCCGACCTGCACGCCGTCGACGCGGTCGGCGACGTTGACCGCGCCGGCGATCTGCACGCCGCGCACGCGCCGCGCGACGCTCACCGCGCCGCCGATCTGGGTGTCGACCGCGCCGCCGACCACGGCGACCGCGCCGGCGATCTGTGCGCCGCGGACGTCGCCACGGGTGGCCGCGACCGCGCCGGCGATCTGCGTGCCCTTGACCGAGCCCGCGGTCGCGACCGCGCCGGCGATCTGCGTGCCCTGCACCGCGCCAGCGTGGGTGATCGCGCCGCCGATCTGCGTGCCGCGGACGTCCTCGACGACGATGCTGGCCGCGCCGGAGACGTTGAACGCCGCCATCCGGCGCCGCCCGCCGATCACCAGATCGATCGCGACGCCGCCGCGCCAGCCGCGGCCCTCGACGTCGTAGGCCATGCCGGGCACCAGCCCGAAGCCGTAGTGGGTCGCGGGGCGCGTCGCGGCGGCGCGCGGCGGTGGCGCGGGCGGCGCGACGCTCGGTAGCGGCGCGGGCGGCGCGACGATCGGTGGCGGCGGGGCGGCGGCGCCGAGCGTGGGATCGATGGCCACCGGCGCGGGTGCAGCGTCGGGGCTGGTGGCAGGCGCGGCCAGCGCCGCGAGCAGCGCGCCGGCCTCGTCGCGCGCGAGGTTGCCGACCACCAGCGCGACCACCTCCACGGCGGCGCCCGGCGCGGCCGGCAGCGCGATCGCGCGCTGGTAGGTGCCGCCGGCCAGCACGACGGCGATCGCGGCGCGCGCGTCGGCGCCGATCTCGACCGCGACGCACGGCGCGGTGCACGCGGCGCCGTCGGCGGCGATCGCGGTCGGCACGCCGAGCTCGGCGGCGATCGCCGCGGCGATGAGCGCGGGATCCGCGCCGCCGGTGACGCGGACGTTGAGCGCCGCGGCGGCGGGGGCCACGGCAGCGGCGGGCGCGTCGTCGGCGACCGCGGGGGCGACGACGGCGACGGAGGCGAGGAGCGCGCCGGTGAGCGCGGCGCACGCGCGGAGCAGCGAGCGGTGGGGCGACGGGTGGGTCATGCCTGCCTGTCCCCGCTCGCGCGCCGATCGTTGACCGATCGACGCCCGCGCGATCACGGCGACTCCAGCGCGTCGAGCAGCTCGGTCGCCTCGCGCTGGCGGTAGCCGCCCTCGACCGCGCCGGCCGCGAACGGCGCCAGCGCCGCGCGGGCCTCGGCGATGCGGTGCAGGCGCGCCAGCACGATCGCGCGATTGTAGCGCGCCTCGACGGCGAAGCGCCCCGACGGATAGGCCGCGAGGTACGCGTCCCACGCGGTCAACGCCGCGGCCCAGTCGCCGGCCTTGAAGTGCAGGCCGTGCGCGCGGCGGTACGCGTCGAGATCGGCGCCATCGTCGGATGGCGCGGGTGCCGGAGCCGGAGCCCGCGCCGGAGCTCGAGCCGGAGCCGGAGCCCGCGCCGGCGCCGGAGCTCGAGCCGGAGCCGGAGCCGGAGCCGGAGCCGCACCCGGAGCCGGAGTCGGAGCCGGAGTCGGAACCGGAGCCGGAGCCGGAGTCGGAGCCGGAGCCGGAGCCGGAGCCCGCGCCGGCGCCGTCGGCTCGACGTGGGTCGCGCGCGCCACCGCCAGCGCGTCGTGCATCGGCGCGCGCGCCGTCACGCCGAGCCGCGCGAGGGTGGTCGCGACCCGCCCGGTGGCGGTGGCCCACGCCAGCCCGCCCGAGGTCAGCGCGAACGCGAACACCACCAGGCCGATCCGGCGGCGGTGGCGGCGCGGCGGCGCGAGGTCGTCCATGATCCGGCGGCGCGTGGCGTCGACCGGCGCCGGCGCGGCGTCGGCCTGATCGCGCAGCGCGCGCGTCGCCGCACCAAGCAGCTCGTCGAGGCGGTCAGCCACGGGGCGCCTCCGCGGCCAGGAGCTCGCGCAGCCGGCGCCGCGCGTGGAACACCCGCGACCGGATCGTGCCTTCCGGGACGTCGAGGATCTGCGCCACCTCGACGGCCGATCGCTCCTCGACCTCGCACAGCACGAACGCCACGCGATGATCGTGGGCGAGCTCGTCGAGCGCGAGCGACAGCCGGTCGGCGAGCTGCCGCCGCGCGGCGAGCGCGTCGGGAGTCGGCGGCTGGGCGCCGCGCACCAGCTCGACGTCGGCCAGTCGCTGCGTCGCCCGCCGCCGCCGCGCCGCCGCGCGCACGTGGCGCCGCGCGCGGTTGGCGGCCACGCCGATCACGAAGCTGCGCAGGGTCGACGCGCCGCGGAAGCGCGCGACCGCGTCGGGCAGCGCCAGGAAGGTGTCGTGGACGACGTCCTCGGCCGCCGCGTCGTCGCCGAGGAGCCGCCGGGCGAACGCGCGGATCGCCGCGTGGTGTGCGGCGTACGCCTCGGCGACCGCGGTGCGCTCGCGCCGGCGCAGGCGCGCGACCAGGTCCGCATCACCCGTCGGGGCGACGTCTACGATCGGCAGGGTCAGGCTCAGCTCCGCGAAGGGCACCGGGGGCTCCGACCGTAGTGCCCGCTGGGCCGGCGATCGTTGACCACAATCTACACAATCACCGGGGCGAGCTCGCAAGCCATCGAAACCACGCGACCGCGACACCGATCACGGTGGCTGTGGCGCCCTCCCGCCGGTGCGGGCGGCGCCCCGTACAGTCACCTGATGAAGCGCGCCTGCCTGCTCCTGGTCGTGACCGCCGCCTGCGCCGATCCCCAGGACCTCCCGGCGCCGACCATCGCGTCGATCACCCCGGCGGCTACGTGCGGCCGCGACGTCGCGCCGGTGTCGATCATCGGCGCGGGCTTCGCCGACGACGCCGCGGTGGTGTTCGAGCGGCCCGGTGGCGGCGGCTACACGCCGGGCTCGGTGTCGACGTTCAGCGAGAGCCTGATCGTCGTGCTCACCAACGCCGCCGAGGGCGCGCCGGCCGCCCTCGAGCCGCCGATCGTCTACGACGTCGTCGTCCGGAACCCGGACGGCAAGGAGGCGCGGTCGCCGGCGGCGCTCACCAAGTACTCCGACCTGGGCCTGACCAGCGTGACGCCGCCGATCGGCGCGCGCGGCACCACGGTCGCGGTCACGCTCAACGGCGCGGGTCTCTACGACGACCTCGAGGTCCGCCTCGGCGTCGGCGCGCCGAGCCGCGTGCAGTGGGTGCCGGCGACGTCGAGCACCACCGCGGCAGCGACCTTCGATCTGGCCGGCGTCAACGCCGGCAGGTACGCCGTCGTCGTCACCAACCGCGGCGGCTGCAGCGCCGGCGTCGACGGCGCGTTCCTGGTCGAGTAGCCGCGGTCACGCGGCGCCGCGCCGCTGGCGGAGCTGGCGCAGCCGGGTGTGCTCCTCGCGCTCGCGTTCGTCGAGCGCCCGCGCGACCGCCGCGATGCGCGCGCGCAGCTCGGGCGCGACCCGCTGCTCGAGGGTGTGCAGCTGGCGCGACGTCCGCGCCAGCGCCTGGCCCAGCGCGCGCACGTGCAGCTCGCGCGCCGCCGCGGCGAGCAGCTCGGAGGCCAGGCGCTCGAAGCGGCTGGCCGCCTCGACCAGGCTGGGCGCGGTGACGCCGGGCGCGGTCGCGCGCGCCGCGAGATCGCGATCCCACACCGGCAGGCCGTCGAGCCGCGGCACCGCCAGGCCCCACACGCGCTGCACCGTCACGTCGAGCGCCAGCTCGCGCGGCGGCCAGCCGGTGGCGGCGACGTCGCCCTCGCCGCGCTGCCCCAGCGCCGCCAGCTCGGCGCGATACGCCGCGGTCGCCGCGTCGCCGATCGCCCGGCGCGCCTCGGCGGCCGGCCGCGCCAGCGGGAACAGCTCGCGCACCAGCGCCTCGCGCTTGCGGGTGAGCAAGGCCGCGCCCTTCTCGACGCGGGCCAGCAGCCGGCGCGCGCGCAGCAGCTCGGCGCGGGTCGGCGCCGCGCGGGTGGTCACGGCGTGGCTCCCGGCCGACGCGCCCAGGTCGCGTCGTCGATGCGCTCAAGGTCGTCGCGCGGCAGCGCCGCGAGCAGGCGCCAGCCGACCGCGATCGTCTCGCCGATCGTGCGCCGCGCGTGGCCCTGTCCGATCAGCTCGCGCTCGAGGTCGGCGGCGAACGTCAGCGCGCGGCGATCGGGATCGCTCAGCCCCGCCTCGCCGACGATCGTCGCCATCAGCCGCGCCTCGCGGCCGCGCGCGTAGCTGGCGTACAGCTGATCGGCCCAGCGCCGGTGCTCGGGCGCGGTCTTGCCGACGCCGATGCCGGCGTTCATCAGCCGCGACAGCGACGGCAACACGTCGATCGGCGGGAACACGCCCTGGCCGTGCAGCTCGCGCGACAGCACGACCTGGCCCTCGGTGATGTAGCCGGTGAGATCCGGCACCGGGTGGGTGATGTCGTCGTCGGGCATCGTCAAGATCGGCAGCTGGGTCAGCGAGCCGGGGCGGTCGTGCAGCACGCCGGCGCGCTCGAACAGCGACGCCAGGTCCGTGTACATGTAGCCGGGGTAGCCGCGACGGCCGGGCACCTCGTCGCGCGCCGCCGCCACCTGCCGCAGCGTCTCGCAGTAGTGCGCGACGTCGGCCATCACCACGAGCACGTGCATGCCGGCGTCGAACGCCAGGAACTCGGCCTGGGCCAGCGCGAACCGCGGCGTCATGAGCTGCTCGATCGTCGGGTCGCGCGCCTCGTTCAGGTAGAACACCGTGCGGCTCCGGGCCGGGCTCGCGCGCAGCCGCTCGACGAACAGCCGGGTCTCGCGCGCGGTGATGCCGATCGCCGCGAACACCACCGCGAACGGCTCGCCGGCGCCGGCGCGCGCGTGCTCGACGATCTGCGCCGCCAGCTCGAGCGCCGGCAGGCCCGCGCCCGAGAACACCGGCAGCTTCTGGCCGCGCACGAGCGTGTTGAGCCCGTCGATCGCCGACACGCCGGTCTCGATGAAGTCGCCGGGCGGGCGGCGCCGCACCGGGTTCATCGGCGCGCCCCACACCGGCCGCAGCGCCTCGCCGATCGGCGGCGGCAGATCGTCGAGCGGTGCCGCCACGCCGCTCAGCGTGCGGCCGAGCAGTTCGCGCCCGACCGGCGCCTCGGCGGTCGCGCCGGTCAGCGTGATCGCCACCCGCGCCGGCGCCAGGCCGATCGGCTCCTCGAGGATCTGGATCACCGTGAGGCCGTCGGAGGCGTCGATCACCTGGCCGCGCCGCGGCGGCTGGCCGGCCTGGTGCAGCTCGACCACCTCGCCCATCGCCGCGCCGCGGGCGTCCTCGACGTAGGCCAGCGCGCCGATCAACGCGCGCGCGCCGTGGTGGGTGCGGACCGCGATCATCGTCGGACCTCCAGCGCCGCGATCGCGCGCTCGACGTCGGCCGCGCGGGCGGCGATCGCGTCGGGTGGCGCCGCGCGCAGCGCGACGTAGGCGCGGCGCAGCGCCGGCAAGTCGAGCTCGTCGATCGCCGCGCCGCGGGCGATCGCGGCCAGCGCCGCGTCGAGCGCCGCCACCGCCAGCGCCGCCATCCGGCCGGTCTTGGCCACCGGGCACGCGGCGTCGATCGGATCGTACGCGCTCTGACCGAGCAAGTGCTCGTGCAGCATCCGCGCGACGTCGATCACGACCCGATCGCGATCTTGCAGCGCCTCGTGGCCGAGCAGGCCGGCGATCTCCCGCAGCTCGGCGTCGCGCTGGAGCAGCGCCAGCACCCGGGTCCGCACCGCGGCCCAGTCGAGCCCGGCCGCCTCGGCGAACCACGCCGCGGTCGCGTCGACGTACAGCGAGTACGACAGCGCCCAGTCGACCGCCGGGAACTGCCGCTTGCGCGCCAGCGACGCGTCGAGCGCCCACATCCCGCCGGCGACGCGCAGCGACGCTTGCGTCACCGGCTCGGAGAAGTCGCCGCCCGGCGGCGACACCGCGCACACCAGGCTGACCGCGCCGGTGCGCGCCGGGACACCGGCGACCGTCGCGCGGCCGGCGCGCTCGTAGAGCTGCCCCAGCCGACTCGCGAGGTGCGTCGGGTAGCCCTCCTCGCCGGGCATCTCCTGCAGCCGCGCGGCGATGTCGCGCAGCGCCTCGGCCCAGCGCGACAGGCTGTCGACCATCACCGCCACGCGGTAGCCCTGGTCGCGGTAGTACTCGGCGATCGTCACGCCCAGGTACACCGACGCCTCGCGCGCGACCACCGGCATGTTCGACGTGTTAACGACGAGCACGGTGCGCTCCATCACCGGGCGCCCGTTCTTGGGATCGATCAGCCGCGGGAACTCCTGCACGACCTCGGCGATCTCGTTGCCGCGCTCGCCGCACCCGACGAACACCACGACGTCGGCGTCGGCGTGGCGGGCCAGGCCGTGCTCGATCACCGTCTTGCCGGTGCCGAAGCCACCGGGCACCGCCACCGCGCCGCCCTCGGCCAGCGGGAACAGCAGATCGAACACCCGCTGGCCGGTCACCACCGGTCGATCGGCCGGCAGCCGAGCCGCGACCGGCCGCGCGCGCCGCAGCGGCCAGCGCTGCGCCAGCGTCAGCGCGGTGCCATCTGCCAGTCGACCGATCGGCTCGTCGACGGTGTAGTCGCCGCTGGTCAACGCCACCAGCGCGCCGCCGACGCCCGGCGGCACCAGCACGCGGTGGACGAAGCCGGGCTGCTCCTCGACGGTCCCGAGCACGTCGCCGCCGGCGACGGTGGCGCCGACCGCCGCGGTGGCGGTGAAGGTCCAGCGCCGCGCCGGGTCGAGCGTCGGCGCGCTCGCGCCGGGCGCGATGAAATCGCCCGAGGCCGCCGCGAGCCGCGACAGCGGCCGGCCAACGCCGTCGAGCATCGCGCCCAGGAGGCCGGGGCCGAGCGCGACGGTCAGCGGCGCGCCCGTCGCGATCACCGGCGCGCCCACCGCCAGGCCGGTGGTGTCCTCGTAGATCTGCAGCGTCGCGGCCTCGTCCTTGAAGCGGATGATCTCGCCGAGCAGCCCGCGCGCGCCGACCCTCACCAGCTCGTACAGGCCGGCGTCGCGCAGCGGCCGGGCCTCGGCCAGCGTGCCGGTGATGCGGGTGATCCGCGCGGCGCTCATCGCAACCTCACGCGGTAGCCGACCGAGCGGCGCAACAGCTCGAGCAGCTCCTCGTCGGCGGCACCGGCGGTCGCGTCCAGCGCCGGGCCGGGGAACGGCATCAACAGCGGCGTGCCGTCGCGCTCGACCTGACGCCGCAGGCCGGCCGGCAACGCGTCGTAGAGCGCGCGCTCGATCAAGATCAGCGCGCCGCCCGCGCCGGTCGCGCTCTCGATCGCGGCGATCGCCGCGGCGGCGCCAGCGCCGTCCTCGGCCTCGGTGCACGCCAGGCCGGCGAGGCCCAGCCCGAGCGCGGCCGGGCGCCGACACACCGCGCGGATCGGCGCTCTCACGACGCGCCTCCCAGCGCCAGGCGCCACGCCGCGAGGCGCACCTGCGCGTGCTCGCGCCGCAGCCGCAGCCACAGCCACAGCACCGGCCCGAGCCCGAGCGGCTCGACGCGGCGCCACCGGGTCTGGGTCGCGAGCTGCCACGCGAGCGTCGCGCGCTCGATCGCGTCGGGTCCGCCCGCGCCGACCGCCGCGGCCAGCGGCGTGTCGACCAGCGCGGCGGCGAGCGTCGCCGCGCACGCCGGCGGCAGCGCGCCCGCCGCGGCCGTGAACGTCGCGCGATCGATCCGCCGGCCACCGCGCAGGAACGCCGTCGCGGCGTCGAGCCCGCGGCCGCGGGTCGCCAGCGCCAGCGCGCCCGCCGCGTTCTCGGCGTCGATCGCCTGCGCGACGTGCTCGCCGAGCGCGCGATCCCCGGCCGCGTCGGCGCCGGCCCGGGCGCGCGCCGCGAACCACGCGGCGAGGGCCTGCTCGACGGCGAACAGCTCGAGCGGCTGACGCGCGAGCGGCTCGGCGAGCGCCGGCGCCGCTGGATGTGCGAGCCGCGTCAGCGCCGCGCTCAGGGCCGGCGCGCTGGGCGCCGCCGCCAGCGTCCGCTGCGCCGCGGCCGGCAGGTCGGGCGTGGCCACGGCGCCTCGCAGCCGCGCGCGCGCCGACGCGGCCGCGACCAGGCCGCGCACCAGGCCGCGCAGCGTGCGGCGATCTTCTTCGGCGATGATCACCGCCAGCGCCGCGGTCCGCGCCGCGGCCCAGCGGGTCAACACGGCCAGCTCGGTCGTCGCGCGCGCGGCGGTGGCCTCGTCGAGGGCTCGCGCCGCCGCCGCCGCGTCGACCGCGGGCGCGAGCGTCCAGCCGGCGTGGCTCAGCGCCGCGCTCAGCGCGCCGCGATCGGCGGCCCGATCGACTGCCGCCAGCGCGTCGTCGCCCGCCAGGTGCGTGGCGCGCCCACGGGCCCGCGCGACCAGCGCGCCCCAGGTCATGGCTGCACCTCGAGCCGGAGCTGCGGCCACAGCCGCTCGAGCAGCGTGGCCAGCGTCGCGTCGATCTCGACCACGCCGCCGGCGCGCGTCGCGACCAGCCCGCCGACGACGTCCGGATCCGCGCGCACGGCGACGCCTGGCGGCAGCAGCGCGCGGACCCGCGGCAGCAGCGCCGCCGCGCAGCGCACCTCGCCCTCGGCGCCGCCGCTGGCGAGCACCGCCGCCACCAGCGCGGCGAGCACCGCGTCGTCGGCGACCAGCGCCTCCACCGGCGCGACGCAGGCCGCCCGCACCCGGGTCAGCGCCGCCGCGCGCGCGGTCAGCACCTCGCGGCGGGCCGTCCGCGCCGCCTCGGCGACCGCCCCGTCGAGCCGCGCCTGCCGCGCCGCGCACGCGCGCGCCACCGCGCCCTCGCGCCGCTGCGACCGCGCCGCCGTCGCGGCGGCGACCCGGGCCGCCACCTCGGCGCGCGCCGCGGCGTCGAGCGCCGCCACCTCGGCGGCGGCCTCGCGCTCGAGCGCGGCCAGCAGGTCGGCGATCGCCATGGTCGACCTCAGCCCCCCTTGAGGACGATCAGCACCGCGATCACGAAGCCGAGGATCACCATCGTCTCGGGGATGGCGACCATCAGCACCGCGGTGGTGCGGAGCTCGGGCTTCTCGGCGAGCGCCGCCGCGGCCGCGGCGCCGATCCGCGACTGGGCCCAGGCGGTGGCGAGCGCGCTGCCGACGATGGCGACCGCGGCGCCGATGCTGATCCACAGGACGTCCATGGCGTGCCTCCTAGTGCTCCAAGAGCGGCTCGGGTGACCAGCGCGCCAGCGGCCGGTACGGGTCGCCACCCGGGTCGAAGAACGTGCCGAAGAACTCCACGTAGTGCAGGCGCAGCACGTGGATGGTCGGGCTGAACATCGCGATCGCGAAGTTGACGAGGTGGAACACCAGCGCGAACAGCACGCCGATCACCGCGCCGCCGAACGCGCCGACCATCTGGTTGGCCACCATCGCCATCATCACCGACGCGGTCCCCAGCGCCATCACGCGCGCGTACGACAGCGCGTGGCCGACGGTGGTCAGCAGCTCGAGCAGCGCGGTCGCGCCCTCGAGCACCACCAGCACCGGCAGCGCCACCAACATCATCACCAGCGCCGGCGTGAACAGCACCGCCGGCAGCAAGCGCATGAGCGCCGCCAGCATCACGCCGATCAAGACCATCATCAGCGCCGCGAGGCCACGGCCCGCGGCCTCGCGCGGGTGACGGCGGTGCGCCACCGCCGCGGTCACCAGCCCGAGCACCAGGTGCACCAGGCCGATCGCGATCGCCAGCCCGAGGAACGGCAGGATCCCCTCGTGGCGATCCATCCACAGCGGGCGCAGCCCGAGCGCCCGCGCGCCGAGATCGCCGAACAGCTCGCCGAACAAGAGCCCGAAGCCCAGCGTGTAGCCCGCGACCGCCGCCGCGATCCGCGCCAGGTCGTGGGCCCAGCCGCGCGCGCCGCCGCGCCACCACAGCAACGCGGCGATGATCGCCAGCATCGCGCCGTAGCCCAGGTCGCCGACGATCAGCCCGAACAGCATCGGGAAGAACACCGCGACGAACGGCGTCGGATCGACCGAGCCGTAGCGCGGCAGCGGCAGCATCGCGGTCAGCCGCTCGAACGGCTCGAAGATCGTCGGGTTGCGCAGCACCACCGGGGCGTCGTCGCTGTGCCACGCCGCGCGCGCCACCTCGCTCACGCTGACGCCGGGCACCGCGTGCGCCAGCCGCGCGGTCAGCGCCGCGACGCCGGCGGCGGGCAGCCAGCCCTCGACGACGAACGCCCGCGGCGTCTCGCCGGCCAAGGCCTGCGCCGCCAGCGTGGCCAGCTCGTCGTGGAAGCCCCGCCGGGCGGCCACCAGCGTCGGGCCCGCGGTCGCAGCCAGCCGGCGGGCCTCGTCGGCGATCGCCGCCAGCCGCGCGTCGACCGCCGCCAGCCGCGGCCGCAGGCGGGCCAGCGCCTCGACCAGCGTGCCGCCGCCCAGCGCCAGCGGCACCGGCGCCGACTCGACGTGGGCGTCGGCCAGCAGCCGCTCGACGTCCGCCGCCCGCGCGGCCGGGGCCAGCAGCAGCATCGCCACCTCGCCGTCGGGCAAGGTGCGCGCGCGCAGCTCGTGCGGCCCCAGCGCGCGCTCGAGCACCTCGCGCAACCGCCGCGTCGTCGCGCCATCGCTGCGCAGCCGCAAGAGGTGCACGGTGAACAGCCGCCGCGTACCGGTCTCGCCGATCAGCGCCTCCAGCTCGGCGAACAGCGGCGCGAACGC
>Ga0075163_10002074_pt1 | contig 27033 bp, 25 predicted proteins | sample JI1023141ADNA_FD_71478 | JGI IMG/M metagenome (GOLD analysis project Ga0075163, IMG submission 71478) | Wastewater effluent complex algal communities from Wisconsin, to seasonally profile nutrient transformation and Carbon sequestration -... | ecosystem: Engineered > WWTP > Effluent > Algae...
CGGCGAGCTTCAGTTTCTCCGCCTCGACGTCGAAATCGGCTGGCGGCCAGGACATCTCAAGGTCTTTCAGGGCTTGGATGAGCAGCTCGGTGATGGCTAGTCGGCTGTACCACTTCTTGTCGCACGGGACCACGAACCACGGCGCGTATTCGGTGGACGTCCGATCGAGTACGGCCTGGTAGGCCTCCTGGTAGGCCGGCCACAGCTTGCGCTCCGTGACGTCGCCCGGGTTGTACTTCCAGTATTTGTCGGGGCGTTCCAGTCGTTCGGCGAGGCGGCGCCTCTGCTCATCGAGTGACACGAACATGGCAACCTTGACCACTGTCGTGCCGGTATCGACCAATTCGCGTTCGAAGGCGTTGATCTCGTCGTAGCGCAATTCCCAGACATCCGGCGGTACCAGGTTGTGCACTCGAACCACCAGGACGTCTTCGTAGTGCGAACGATCGAATACGCCGATGTGCCCGCCGGGAGGCAGTGCCTTGCGGATCCGCCAGAGGTAGTGATGTGAGCGCTCCTCGGCTGTGGGAACACCGAACCCGGTGTATCGGATCCCCATCGGATTGCCTGCTCCCACAACGTGTTTGACGATTCCGCCCTTGCCCGCGGTGTCCATGCCCTGGAGGACTAACAGAATCGATCTGTTGGCTCTAGTCGAATCCCGGCCGGACTTGCCGTTGGCATACAGCATTTCCTGTAGTTCTGCGTAGCGTGCGCTGCGTTCGGTGAGAACTGCTTCGGCGTCGCTGCGGTCCCCCGAGAAACCGGGGCTGGAGTCGGTGTCGATATCCGCTACCCGACCGCCTGGGCTGAATTTCAGAATCTTGTGCGGTTCGTGGCTCCAGGTGGAGGTCATCAATTCTCCCGGGCGGGCGGAGGTGCGGGCGATGGATGCGGCCGCGCATTGAATTTCTCGCGCGAGCCGCCCACCTCGACAATTCCGCACAGGGCGTTCCAGCACATCATCTGTAGGTAGTCGATGAGTTCCTCGGCGCTGATCCGTGGATTGGACATCCACGAGTGGGTGGCCAGCTGAACACCACCGACTGTCAGATAAGACCAGGCCTCGACGCCGTCGGTGTCCAAGCCGGCTTCCTTCATCCGTCGGCGGAGCACCACGGCGAGCATTCGGGCGATGATCGTTTCCGAATCGGCGACGACCTTGCTGTTGCTGGCTGAGCTGTTAGCCATCACGAACCGATAGGGCTCGGGCACGGCCGCGACCGTCTCGACGTACACCCGCAGAATCTGGCGGGTGAGTGCGAACCCGTCGAGGTTCGCGGACATGGCACGTGCCATGTTAGGGATCAGGGTGGTTTGGGTGAAACGCATCATCACGGCCGTCGTGAGATCGTTCTTGTCGACGAAATAGCGGTAGAGGACAGTCTTGGAGACGCCGATTTCGGCCGCGATCTCGTCCATGCTGATATCGCTGCCCCGAACCCGAACGGCCTCGAGCGCACCATCGACCAACTCGGTGCGGCGTTCCACCTTGTGCTGGTGCCAACGTCTTTTGCGACCGTCGGTCTTCTGCTGAGCCACCTTCTCCGAGTCCATTCCCTTCGTTGCGCCTGAAGTCTACGGCGACATCCAATTGCTGGGTCACATTAACCGGCGGCTGTGATGGCGGATGATGTTGGAGTGGCTCCCAAACATGTTCAGGCGGCGCGTTCATCGCTAGCGGAGTCGTTCGCCGGGGCAGATCCCGAGGCGGATGCGGAGCGTCGCCGCGGGCTTCGGCGGATGAAGGCGGTCGCGCTGGGTTTCTTGATCGGCGCAACGGTGATCTTCATTCTCAGTCGCTGGGCGCTGGCCGACGGTGGGCCCGCCTGGATTGGCTACGTCGGTGCCGCGGCCGAAGCCGGCATGGTCGGTGCCATTGCAGACTGGTTCGCCGTCACCGCCCTATTTCGGCACCCGCTGGGATTGAGGATCCCGCATACCGCCATCATCAAGCGGAAAAAGGATCAGCTCGGTGAGGGTCTCGGCAGCTTTGTTCGGGAGAACTTTCTGTCCGCCGAGGTCGTCGAGACGAAAGTGCGCGACGCCGATGTCGCCGGACGCGTCGGCAAATGGCTTTCCGAGCCGGAACACGCGGCGCGAGTGGCCACCGAGACGGCGACGGTCATGCGGGCGGTCGTTGAGCTTCTCAATGACGACGACATTGCGCAGGTCATCGATCGCACCATCATCAAACGTGTCGCGGAACCGCAGTGGGGACCGCCGGCGGGCCGGCTGCTCGCCGGATTGCTGGCCGAGAATCGGCAGGAAGCGCTCATCCAGTTGTTGTGTGACCGGGCTTTCGAGTGGTCGCTCAATGCGGGCGAGACCATCGAGCGGGTAGTGACGAGGGATTCGCCGAGTTGGTCGCCGCACTTCATCGATTTGCTTGTCGGTGATCGCATTCATCGCGAGCTGATGGATTTCACGGACAAGGTGCGGCGCAATCCCAACCACGAACTGCGCTTGTCGGCGACGCGGTTCCTGTTCGAGTTCTCCGAAGATCTCCAGAAAGACAGCGCGACCATCGCGCGGGCGGAGGCGGTCAAGGAACAACTGATGGCTCGCGACGAAGTCGCCCGCGCCGCGGAGACGGCGTGGAAGACGATGAAGCGACTTGTGATTGAAGGTGTTGACGATCCGTCGAGCACGTTGCGGAGCCGCGTCGCCGATTCCGTGGTTCGGATCGGGGAATCACTGCGTGACGACGCCGCCCTGCGCGACAAGGTGGACGGCTGGATAGTGCGCGGCGCGCGGCATCTGGTGGCCCAGTACGGCGCCGAGATCACGACGATCATCACGGACACCATCGAGCGTTGGGACGCCGATGAGGCGAGTCGCCGGATCGAACTCCACGTGGGCCGAGATCTGCAATTCATCCGGATCAACGGCACTGTGGTTGGTTCCCTTGCCGGCCTCCTGATCTACGCAGTGGCGCAAATCATATTCTGACCTGCGCTAGCAAGTGCTTGCAAAAGTTAGCACCCCGGCGTAGGGTGAATTTCGTACCCGCCGGTAACAAGCAAGCAGAGGAGGTCATCGTGCAGCAGGAAGCAGATTTAGCCGCCGTAATGACCACCGCTGCCCAAGACATCGGCAGCTTCATCCGATCCCAACGCGAGGCCGCCCAGGTCTCCGTGCGGCAACTGGCAGAGAAAGCCGGTGTCAGCAATCCGTACCTCAGCCAGATCGAACGGGGAATGCGTAAGCCCTCTGCTGAGGTGCTCGGGCAGATCGCCAAGGCACTGCGAATGTCGGCCGAAGTCCTCTACGTGCGGGCCGGAATCCTCGAACCAGCGGAGGCCAGTCACGTGCGAGACGCCATTTTTGCCGATACCGCCATCACTGAACGGCAGAAGCAGGTCCTACTGGACATCTACACGGCCTTCTGCCGGGAGAACCAAGAAGGTCCCGATCCGGGCAGGCGCCCATGAGGAGCCGACACCCGCCTGACGACTTGCTCACCCCCCATCAACGTCAGATTCAACTCAAAGACTTTCGTCGAAACTGAAAGGAGCCATGACATGGCAGAACAAACGAACATCGAAGAGCTCAAGGCACCGCTGCTTGCTGCGGTCGGAGCCGCGGACCTGGCTCTGGCCACGGTGAACGAAATCCTGATCACCCTGCGCGAACGGGCCGAAGACGCCCGTAGCGAGGCGAGCACCAAGGTCGAAGAGCGTCGCGCTCGTCTGACCCAGCTGCAGGAGGACCTCCCGGCGCGCGCCGAGGAGATCCGCGGCAAGCTCAACTCCGATGAGCTGCGTAAGGCTGCGGAGGGCTACGTCGAGGCCGCCACCGCGACCTACAACAGCCTGGTCGAGCGTGGTGAAGCCGCCCTGGAACGCCTGCGTAGCCAGCCCGAGTTCAAAGAGGCTGCCGCGCGTGCGGAAGGTTACGTCGACCAGGCGGTCGAACTGACCCAGGAAGCGCTGGGCAACGTCTCGTCGCAGACACGTGCTGTCGGTGAGCGTGCGGCCAAGCTGGTCGGCGTAGAGCTGCCGGCCGTCAAGGCTCCGATCGCCGAGAAGGCCCCGGTCGCCGAGAAGGCCCCGGTCGCGCAGAAGGCTCCGGCCAAGAAGGCGCCGGCCGCCAAGGCTGTTGCCAAGAAGGCTCCCGCTAAGAAGGCCCCGGTCGCCAAGAAGGCTCCGGCCAAGAAGGTCACGCAGAAGTAACAACCACCCGGGACTAACCCCGGGTTCGGCGAAAAAGACGACACCCGCCTACTCTTGTGGCTGTGATGCTGCAAGGACTGGCGGGTGTCGTTCTTGATGTGGTCTTCTGGGCCGTTATCGGGATGGCTGTGTATGCCTTCATCCATGCGGCGGTCCAACGCCCCGATGCCTATACCGCCGTCGACAAGCTGACGAAGCCGGTCTGGTTGCTGATTCTGGGAATCAGCATTGGACTGGCGTTCGTGCTCAGCCTGATGGGTCCGGTGATCGCTGCCTGCGCCTCCGGGGTATACCTGGTGGACGTGCGGCCCAAGTTGCTCGAAGTCCAGGGGAAATCGCGCTGACCGCCCGCGCGCTGGTAGCCGCAGTCTTGCCGTTGAGCCTGGTGTTCGCACCCTCGGCGGCGGCTGAGCCTGTTCCCGATCTGACCCCGGCGCCCCCCTTCATCGACCACACTCAATGGGTCGGCTACGGCAGTCACACAAGCCTTCGGGTTTATCCGACTGCATCGGGCCGGGCGGCAGCCGGGCAGCTGGGTAAGACGCCACAGCAGATCGATGAGGCCTGGAACGAAGTCGTTGCGTCGGCCCCCACGGCCGACACCCCGGGGATGAGATCGCAGTTCGTCTGTCACTGGCGGTTGGCCGAATTCGCCCAGCCGGGGAAACCCAGCTGGAATCTGGAGCCGTGGCGTCCCGTCGTCGATGACAACACGATGATCCTCGACGGTTGCAATCCCGGCGGCGGCCCAGACTCGTGAGACGTTCAGACCCCTGCGAAGCAGGCGTCCTGCTGACCCGTCGGGATGGCCGCGTTCCGGGTGATGAACTTCGCGGTGACGCCGCTGTCGGTGATCTGAACGCTGTCGGCGTGTATGCCCATTGGCAGGTTCCTGGTCAGCGTGCCGGTGAAGGTGTCCAGCGCGGGCTGAACGGTTTCCTTCGGAAGGGTCAGTCCCAACCCGCTCAGCTTAAGCACTTGTAGTTCCAGCCCGCCATTGGTGACCCGCGGCTTGGCGATCACGCTGCCGAGCGACCCCTCAAGTTCGATGGTTCCCTCGGAGGGGTTGGTGGTGACCTTGCTGACCAGCGATCCCAGGAATGGAATGGCGTCCTGGACGGTGTCCTTGATGCCGTCGGTGGACCAGCTGATCACCGCGTCCAGAGCGCCCATAGTCCCCTCGGAATCCGCAGTCTTGTGGAGGCGGATGTCTTCCATCTGCAGATCGAGCTTCATGCCCTTGGCGGCGCGGATCTGATTGCCCGCCGTCTCGACGGAGATGCTGCTGAAATTGCTGGTGATCAGCTGATACAGCAACGGGCGCATGCCGAACGACACCTCGGTCTTGTCTTGCACGATGCATTCGACGGCACTGGCGACAACGGTGTCGGCGCGATGCCGGGCGTAGAGTTCACCGCCCAACAGGCCGGCTGCCACCAATGCCACCACGATGACCAGCACGAGGATCATCGACAGGGGATCGCGGACGAAGCCCAGGCGCGACCGTTCCGGCTCCCCGGACGGTGCCGCAGGTTGAGGAATGACCTGTGTCGGCGGGACGGGCAGACCAGGAGCGGTGGGGTCGCCGGGGCCTATCGGTGACATGGGGGGGATCGGCCCCTGCTGGTTCGGCCCGTGCTGATTTGGCCCGTGCTGGTTCGGTCCGTGCTGGTTCGGTCCCTGGGGGGGATGCGTCACCCCGGCGATTCTGCCCTATCGGACTTCGGTGCCCTTGTCGATCTGGGTGAATGGTGCGCGGTTGCGCAGGACGCCCACTGTCTCCCGTGCCTTCGTGACCCGGTCCATGTCGAGGTCGGCGATGACGAGTTTCGGATCAGCGAGGGCCCACCCGACCACCTCTCCCAGCGGTGAGGAGATGGTGCTGCCCCCGATTCCCGTCGGGGCGTTCGTCGACGACGACAAGGCGTCGCCGGGGTAGGCCTGGCCCACCGCCGCGATGAAGCAGGACGAATCCAGTGCACGGGCCTTGGTGAGCAGGGTCCACTGATCGAGCTTGCCGGGGCCGGCACCCCAGGAAGCGCTGACCGTGATCACCGACGCACCCCGGTCCGCGAGTTCGGTGTACAGCGTGGGGAAGCGAATGTCGTAACAGAGGGTTATGCCCACTCCGACCCCGTCGACCGTGATGACGACGGGCTCCCTGCCAGGGGCGATGGCGTCGGATTCTTTGAAGCCGAACGCGTCGAACATGTGGATCTTGTCGTAATGGGCTTCGACGCCGGGTCCGGTGGCCAGCATCGTGTTGGTGACGCGGCCGTCGGTGGCCGGGGTGAACATACCGGCCAGGATCGTGATTCCGTACCGCGCGGCGATGGCGCGCACTTCGTCCGCCCACGGTCCGTCGAGCGGTTCGGCGACCGGAGCCAGGGGGACACCGAAGCGGCACATGGTGCCCTCGGGGAAGACCACCAGCCGTGAGCCGGCCTGGGCAGCGGCGGAGGCGTACTGCTCGACGAGCGTCAGATTCTCGCGGGGGTCTGTACCTGACAAGATCTGGGCTAGTGCGATCCGCATCGGCTCAGCTTAGTTCCGGTGTCACCGCTGCCCACGGAACGGTGAGTACGGCGTCGCGCGCGCTGCGCCGCGGCACCGGAACCGGAAGCCCCTGATCGTGTAGCGCTTCCAGCATGGCGTGCCAGCGGGCTTTGGGGCCGAAGACCGAATGGGCCGCGGCCCCGGCCCAGGCCCGGTCGGCCGCACTCAGCAACGCGTGCACCGGGTGACCCGGAACATTGTGGTGGATAAGGATTTTCGGCAGTCGTTCGGCGAGATCGGACGGACGTTCGATGCGGCGGGGATCACAGGCGAGTGTCAGGCTGATCGGACCGGCTTGATCAAGCAGGACCCAACAGCTCAGACGGCCCAATTCGTCGCAGGTGCCGTCCACGATCAGGCCACCCGAAGCCAGGCGGGAACACATGAGCTGCCAGGCGTCGGCGACGGCGTCTTCCGGGTACTGCCGCAGAACGTTGAATGCCCGAACCAGGATTGGACTTGTCCCGGCGAGTTCGAAACCGCCGAGGCGGAACTCCACTGCGGACCCGTGATTTGCGGCACGGGCTGCTTCAACCCGCTCCGGGTCGATCTCCAGACCGATCACCCGAACGTCTGAGCGTACGGATGTCAACCTCTGCGCCAATTCGAGCGTGGTCACCGGCACATGGCCGTAGCCGAGGTCGACCACCACGGGATCTTTCGCCGCGGCAATGGCATTTCGGACCCGCGGGGAGTTGATCAGCCAGCGGTCGGCGCGGCGCAACCGATTGTTGCCGGTGGTGCCGCGGGTTGGAATGCCTACTGGCCGTTGGGCTTTAGCGATTGTCGCCGATCCAGCTGTTGATGAAATCGCGTTCGGCGTCGAACAGGGTGCGCAACCCGTTCAGCAGCATTTCTTCGATCTTTCGGCCGACAAGCGGCACGCCGACCTTGCAGACGGTTATCAGTGTCACTTCGCTGCCCGAGTCGCTTTCGCCCATGGCCAGGTTCCCGCCGAGCTTGAGGGGCAGTCCCGGAACCGCGACGTTGTAGGTGCCGGTGGCCGAATTGGTTGCCGCGTCAAAACGGTTGAAGTGCTGCTCGCGGTCGATGGAGAACTTGGTGATCGGCACCACGGCAGCGGCAATCGATGGCAGGTCGTTGCGCGACATGGAGTGGCTGAACACTACGTCGGTGCCCGCGGCGTCACACGTGAAGCGCGTCAGGTCCGTCGGTGCGTTTTCCTTGTGAATCTTTTCCAGGGCTTCCCAGTACTCCCGGCTGGTAAAACACTCGTGGACGCGCGCCACTGGTTCGTCAATGGCGATGACGTACTCCATCCGGCTGGCCATGGGGGCAACGGTACCGTTAGCGGCCGTGGGGATCGGTCGGTGGGAGCGCAGCGACCCGGGAATCAGCGCGGTTGAGTTCGGCGGTGCTGAGGTGGCCGTTGATGTGCCACTTGCATCGTTGACCACGTTGCGGGTGGGTCCGATCGCCCGTCGGGTTATCACGTGTCGCACCACCGGTCAGATCCTGGCGACGTTGCGAACTCTCGATCGCGGGCCCGGCGGCCCGGTACTGCTCATCGCGGGCGGATCGAATCTCGTGATCGCCGATGAGATGACAGACCTCACGGTCGTCCGGATCGCTTCGACAGCGGTGAGCATCGTGGGAACGACACTGCGAGCTGAAGCGGGTGCGATCTGGGACGACGTCGTCGCGCGGGCCGTTTCCTCGAATCTTGGCGGACTGGAATGTCTTTCGGGTATCCCGGGCTCTGCCGGCGCCACTCCCGTGCAAAATGTCGGCGCCTACGGGGTGGAAGTTGCCGACACCATGACCCGCGTTCGGCTGCTCGACCGCCGTAGCGGCGACGTGTGCTGGACGCACGTGTCCGAACTGGCATTCGGCTATCGGCGCAGTGTTCTGAAGAATGCGTCGGACCGTGTGGTGCTCGAAGTCGAGTTCGAGCTTGACGGTGGCGGGCGCTCGGCGCCCATCCGATACGGGGAACTCGCTGCGGCGCTGGGTATCCCGATCGGTGAGCATGCCGATCCCGCTGAGGTGCGGGCGACGGTGCTGTCACTTCGCTCGGGCAAGGGAATGGTGCTGGACCCCGACGATCACGACACGTGGAGCGTCGGATCGTTCTTTACCAACCCGGTGGTGAGCGCCGGGCAATTCCAACGCCTCCAGGCTGACCTCGATGTCACCGTTCCGCACTATCCGGCACCCGACGGGGTGAAGCTCGCCGCCGGCTGGCTGGTGGAAAAGGCAGGTTTCGGCAAGGGGTATCCGGGTTCGGATGCAACGTGTCGGCTTTCCACAAAACACGCCCTTGCGCTGACCAATCGAGGTGAAGCGACCAGCAACGACGTTCTCGGGTTGGCACGTACCGTGCGTGCCGGGGTGCATCGGGTGTTCGGCGTCACGCTGGACCCCGAGCCGGTGCTGGTCGGCTGCGCTTTGTAACGAACTGGCCTATCTTGGATCGACGTGGGTCCCGCTAATCTTCCGCCGCATGTCAGCCGCCGCCAAGCTCTGACGGCGCTGACTCTCGGCGTGGCCGCGCCCACCGTGCTGGCCGCCTGTTCGTCTGGTTCGGGGAAACAGGCGGCGGGTTCGTCGCCGCCTTCCAAGGCGACAGTGACGCTGACGCCGGACAATGCGGCCAGCGACGTGATGCCGACGGTTCCGGTGAGCCTGCGGGTCAGTAACGGGTGGATTCAGCGGGTAGCCCTGACCAACGCCGACGGCAGGGCGGTTGCGGGTGCACTGAACCGGGGCCGCACCGAGTTCGCCACGACGGAGCCGCTCGGCTACGGGGCGGTCTACACCTGGAACGGTTCCGTCGTCGGACGTGACGGCCAGTCGGTGGCCGTCACCGGGTCATTTACCACCGTGGATCCGTCCAGGCAGGTCAACGGACAGTTCCAGCTCTCCGACGGTCAGACGGTCGGTATCGCCGCGCCCGTGATCCTGCAGTTCGATGCGCCGATCAGCGACAAGGCGACCGTGGAGAAAGCGCTCAAGGTGACGACGGATCCGCCGACGGAGGGCAGTTGGGCGTGGCTACCCGACGAAGTCGGTGGATCACGCGCGCATTGGCGGACCAAAGAGTATTTCGCGCCGGGGACGAAGGTCCACGTCGACGCGAAGTTGTATGGCGTCGCGTTCGGTGACGGCGCTTTCGGCGCTACCGACTCGACCCTCGACTTCGACATCGGGCGCCGGCAGGTCGTGATAGCCGACTCCACCTCGCATCGCATCCAGGTCGTCACCGACGCCGGGGTGATCATGGACTTTCCATGCAGTTACGGGGAGGCCGACATGCCCCGTAACGTCACGCGCAGCGGCATTCATGTGGTCACCGAGAAATACGCCGACTTCTATATGTCGAACCCGGCCGCCGGCTACACCAACGCCCACGAACGGTGGGCGGTGCGGATTTCCAACAACGGCGAATTCATCCACGCCAACCCCGCCAGTTCGGGGGCGCAGGGCAACACCAACGTCACCAACGGCTGCATCAACCTGTCCACCAGTGACGCCGAGCAGTACTACTACACGGCCATCTACGGAGACCCGGTCGAAGTGACCGGAACCTCCATCCAGTTGTCGTACGCGGACGGCGACATCTGGGACTGGGCCGTCGATTGGGACGAATGGAAATCCATGTCGGCGATCAACGCGGCACCCCCGCGGTCCAATATGCCCATGACGGCCCCCGCAACGCCAACCGATGCACCCACCCTCTCCGGCACGCCTACTCCAACTCCAACTCCGGCACCGACTCCGGCACCGACTCCGGCACCCACACCGGCTACACCCGGCGGCTGAACCGGGTGGCGCTTGCCTGGTCTCGTGGCCGGAGCATGATCCGGTCCAGGTTGACATGGGGCGGACGGGACGCGACGAATCCGATCACCTCGGCCACATCAGCGGCTGACAGGGGAGTGATTCCGGCATAGACGCTCTCCGCGCGCTGAGCGTCGCCATCAAAGCGGACCAGCGAGAATTCTGTCTCCACGGCGCCCGGGGCGATCTCGGTCAAACGCACCGGCCGGCCCAGGAGTTCGCCCCGCAACGTGCGGTGGAGGGCGCCCTGGGCGTGCTTGGCCGCCGTGTAGCCGGCACCGCCGTCGTAGACATCGAGCGCGGCGATCGACGTGACGGTGACAATCAAGCCGTCGCCGGACTCGATGAGCTTGGGAAGTAGCGCCTTGGTCACCCGCAGTGTTCCCATGACGTTGGTTTCCCACATCCATCGCCAGTCGTCGAGATCGGCGTCCGCGACCGGGGCCAGTCCCTTGGCGCCGCCGGCGTTATTGACGAGGACATCGACTCGGGTCAACTGGGCGGCGAGGTCCCGGACCGCGGCGTCGTCCGTGACGTCGGCAACGATGGCTGTGCCGTCGATCTCGTCGGCGAGGCGCTGCAGGCGGTCGGCGCGGCGTGCCACGACTACGACGTGGAAGCCCTGCGTAGCGAGGGTTCTGGCGGTGGCTTCACCGATGCCGGAACTCGCACCGGTGACGACGGCAACTCGGGAATGGGAGTCGGGGGATCTCACGCGGCTCACTGTAGTAACGCCGGCCGCGCACGAGGTCGACAGCACGCAAAAGATGTGTACGTGTAAACATGAAGACGTGCAGGTCGCGCCCAAGCGAGTCGCCGTGTTGTCGGTGCATACCTCGCCGTTGGCCCAGCCGGGCACCGGTGATGCGGGTGGGATGAACGTCTACGTGTTGCAAACCGCGCTGCATCTGGCACGGCGTGGCGTTGAGGTGGAGATCTTCACCAGGGCCACCTCCTCCGCAGATCAGCCGATGGTGCAGGTGGCGCCCGGGGTGCGGGTGCGAAACGTGGTGGCTGGGCCATTCGAGGGTCTCGACAAACACGATCTGCCGACGCAGTTGTGCGCGTTCACCGCGAGTGTCCTGCGGGCTGAAGCCGCCCACGAACGTGGCTACTACGACGTCGTGCATTCGCACTACTGGTTGTCCGGTCAGGTGGGCTGGTTGGCACGCGACCGCTGGGCGGTGCCGTTGGTGCACACCGCTCACACTCTGGCCGCGGTCAAGAACGCGGCACTGGCCGACGGCGACGCCCCGGAACCGCCGTTGCGGGCAGTCGGTGAGCAGCAGGTGGTAGACGAAGCGGATCGGCTCATCGTCAACACCGAAGATGAAGCGCATCAACTGGTTTCACTACATCGCGCCGATCGGACGGGTATCGATGTCGTGCATCCGGGTGTCGATCTGGAGGCTTTCAGCCCGGGTGATCGCGCTGCCGCCCGGCAGCGACTCGGATTGATGGACAGCGAACAGGTGATCGCTTTCGTCGGACGCATTCAGCCGCTCAAGGCCCCCGACGTGCTGTTGCAGGCGGCGGCACGACTTCCCGGCGTGCGGGTGGTGGTGGCGGGCGGCCCCTCTGGGAGTGGTTTTGCGGCGCCGGACGCCCTGGTGGGGCTCGCCGGCGAGTTGGGGATCGCCGACCGGGTGACGTTCCTGCCTCCGCAGAGCCGCGAAGAGTTGGTCAACCTCTACCGTGCGGCGGATCTTGTTGCGGTTCCGAGCTATTCGGAATCGTTCGGTTTGGTGGCCATCGAAGCGCAGGCCTGTGGCACCCCAGTGGTGGCCGCCGCGGTCGGGGGACTACCCGTCGCCATCGATGACGGCCGCAGCGGGGTCCTGGTCGACGGACACCAACCCGATCAGTGGGCGGGCGCCATCGCGATGGCACTCGGCGGCGACCGCGCCGCTATGAGTAACAGCGCGCTGGCCCACGCGCAGCGGTTCTCCTGGGATAGCACCGTCGACGCGTTGCTCGCCAGCTACAGTCGGGCCATCGTCGACTACGGAAACGTCCGTCGGGAGCCTGATCTTCCGGTCCGGCGTAACGGCCGCCGATGGGCGGTACGGCGGGGGGTGCGCGCGTGAGCGTTCAGGAAATCATTGAGAGCACGCTGAACGGACACGGCCTTGTGTACACCCACCACGACGGCACGCACGGCGGCCCACCGGGACTCGTCGTCGAACTTCCCGGCGAACGCAAGCTCAAGACGAACACCATCCTCAGCATCGGCGAGCATTCCGTGCGGGTCGAGGCGTTCGTCTGCCGGCAACCCGACGAGAACCACGAAGGTGTCTATCGGTTTCTGCTGAGGCGCAACCGTCGGCTCTACGGCGTCTCATACACCCTCGACAACGTCGGCGACATCTACCTCGTCGGCAAGATGGCGCTCGACTCGGTCACCCCTGACGAGATCGACAGGATCCTCGGACAGGTGCTCGAGGCCGTCGACAATGACTTCAACACCCTGCTGGAACTCGGCTTCACGTCGTCGATCCGGAAAGAGTGGGCGTGGCGAGTGTCGAGGGGCGAGTCGTTGACGAATCTTGCGGCTTTCGAGCATCTCATCGAGGGCGACTGACGCATGTCGGCGTGAGAGACTCACGGTCATGGGCGAATCAACGACGGGTGAGGCAACCCTGATCCTGCTTCGGCACGGGGAGAGCCAGTGGAATGCGCTGAATCTCTTCACCGGTTGGGTCGATGTCGACCTGACCGACAAGGGACGGGCGGAGGCCCGCCGGTCCGGCGAACTGATCGGGGCTCTGGAACGTAAGCCGGACGTGGTGTTCACATCGTTGCTGCGCCGCGCTATCACCACCGCGCACCTGGCTCTCGATGCCGCAGATCGGCTCTGGATTCCGGTGCAGCGCGACTGGCGGCTCAACGAGCGGCACTATGGCGCGCTTCAGGGTCTGGACAAGGCGGAGACCAGGGCCAAGTATGGCGACGATCAGTTCATGACATGGCGCCGCAGCTATGACACGCCGCCGCCGCCCATCGAGGCGGGCAGCAAGTACAGCCAGGACGCCGACCCGCGATATGCCGGAATCGGCGGTGGGCCGCTGACGGAATGCCTGGCCGACGTGGTTGCGCGGTTCGTGCCGTATTACGAGGATGCCATCGTGCCGGAGCTGCGCGCCGGCAAGACGGTGCTCGTCGTCGCGCACGGCAACTCGCTGCGAGCGCTTGTGAAGTATCTGGACGGCATGTCTGACGAGGACGTGGTCGGCCTCAACATTCCGACCGGAATCCCGCTGCGCTACGACTTGGATGCCGACCTGAAGCCGACGGTCGTCGGGGGTACCTACCTGGATCCCGAAGCGGCCGCCGCCGGCGCAGCCGCAGTGGCGAACCAAGGTAGCAAGTAGGCCAGTGGGGCCGGCTTCAGCCGGCCGGCCCGGCAAACGGCGGGTTAACGGCGGTCGAATACCTGCTCGCCGAATGTGTGACGTGTCCCGAATCGGCCGCACGATGCTGGGTTGACGTTCATCTGATGCGTACGCTTTTCGCGTGAGTGTAGTTTCGGTGGCAGTGCCTGTCGCCGTCGCCGCGCTGATCGCGCTCGCCATCGGGGTCGCGATCGGCGTCGTACTCACCCCACGATTTCTCGCCCGTCAGCGACGCCGTGCGATCACCGAGACCGGAATCACCGTCTCGCAGATGTTGCAGCATGTCGTGTCGCTGGCGCCGATCGGGATGGTGGTGGTCGATCGCATGCGAGACGTGGTCTTCATCAACGACCGCGCCACCGAGCTCGATCTGGTGCGGGGCCGACTGCTCGATGACCGGGCCTGGAGGGCCGCTCAGCACACGTTGGACACGGGCGAAGACGCCGAGGTCGACTTGTCGCCGCTGCGGCGCGCCACCCCCGGCCGCTCCGGGGTCTCGGTACGCGGGCATGTCCGGTTGTTGACCACCGACGATCCCCGGTTCGCCGTCATCTATCTCGATGATCAGTCGGAGCTGGTTCGGATGGAGGCCAGCCGGCGCGATTTCGTCGCCAATGTCAGCCACGAGTTGAAGACGCCCGTCGGAGCGATGGGGCTTCTGGCAGAGGCGCTGCTGGAATCCGCCGATGATCCGGAGACTGTGCACCGGTTCGGCGAGAAGATGCTCACCGAGTCTCGTCGCCTGGCCGACATGGTTGGCGAGCTGATCGAGCTGTCCCGGCTGCAGGGCGCGGCACGGCTTCCCGATCTGGACGAAGTTGAAGTGGATGCGGTTGTGAGCGAGGCGATTTCGCGTCACAAAGTGTTGGCCGACAACGCCGATATCGCAGTCACCACCGATGCCCCGACGGGATTCCGGGTGCTGGGCGACCAGGGGCTGTTGGTCACCGCTCTGGCCAATCTGATCTCCAACGCGATTGCGTACTCTCCCAATGGATCCAAGGTGTCGATCAGTCGCCGTCGTCGAGGCGACACGATCGAGATCTCGGTCACCGATCGGGGCATCGGCATTGCACGGGCCGACCAGGAGCGGGTGTTCGAGCGTTTCTTTCGCGTCGACAAGGCGCGTTCGCGCGCGACCGGTGGCACCGGGCTTGGACTCGCCATCGTCAAGCATGTTGCCGCCAACCACAACGGGAGTATCCGGCTGTGGAGTCAGCCGGGCACCGGCTCTACTTTCACCTTGTGTATCCCGGCGTATCCCGACACCCATGAGAACTACCCTGCCGAGCGATCGGCCATTGAAGAGGAGGCACTCAGCAGATGACCAGTGTTCTGATTGTCGAGGATGAGGAATCCCTGGCCGACCCGTTGGCATTTCTATTGCGCAAGGAGGGGTTTGAGACGACGGTCGTCGGGGATGGGCCCGCGGCACTGGCGGAGTTCGACAGGTCCGGCGCCGACATCGTGCTGCTTGATCTGATGTTGCCCGGCATGACGGGAACCGATGTGTGTAAGCAATTGCGCGCCCGTTCGAGCGTGCCGGTGATCATGGTGACCGCGCGGGACAGCGAGATCGACAAGGTTGTGGGTCTTGAACTCGGCGCGGATGACTATGTGACCAAGCCTTATTCGGCTCGCGAGCTCATCGCGCGGATCAGGGCGGTTCTGCGGCGGGGGGCCGAAAGCGAGGACCCGGGAGTGGCGGACGGCGTGTTGGAGGCCGGGCCGGTCCGGATGGACGTGGAGCGGCACATCGTCAGCGTCGGGGGCCGGCCGATCACGTTGCCGCTCAAGGAATTCGACCTGCTCGAGTATCTGATGCGCAACAGCGGGCGGGTGCTCACCCGCGGGCAGTTGATCGACCGGGTTTGGGGGGCCGACTACGTCGGCGATACCAAGACTCTCGACGTGCACGTCAAGCGCCTGCGGTCCAAGATCGAAGCCGATCCCGCAAACCCGGTGCACCTGGTCACCGTTCGGGGCCTCGGCTACAAGCTCGAAGGTTAGCGCCTGCGCGCCGAGATCGACGTGATGTCGTTACTTACTCGCACTTCTGCGCCCGTTTGTGGGTTTGGGCCGCAGGCAGGGGCGGGTTTAGTAGGCGCCTTTTCCGCGGAGCACGGTTGTGACGGTGCGCGCGATGATGGCCAAGTCCTGCAGCAGTGACCAGTTTTCGACGTAGCTCAGGTCGAGTCGGACGGCGTCCTCGACGTGCAGGTCCGACCGGCCGCTGACCTGCCACAGTCCGGTCACACCCGGCTTGACGCTGAGGCGGCGGCGGAACAGGTCGTCGTACGAGTCCGCCTCGCGGCGGACTTGCGGGCGGGGGCCCACGACGCTCATTTCGCCGCGCAGCACGTTGAAGAACTGAGGCAACTCATCGATGCTGAATTTGCGAAGGATTCGTCCTGTCGGGGTGACTCGGGGATCGTCTTTGACCTTGAAGAACAGCGGATTGCCACCGTCGGCGGTGATCATCTGCGGCATGTGCTGATCCGCGTCGCGGTACATGCTGCGGAACTTGAACATCCGGAATGTGGTGCCATCCCGCCCGATGCGCTCCGACGGATAGAACACCGGACCCGGGCTGGACAGCTTCACCGCTATGGCCGCGATCACCATGATCGGAGATGCGACAGCGAGTGCCATGAGAGCGAACAGGGTGTCGAATGTGCTCTTGGCCAGCGTATTTGCGCGACTGTACTGGGGCTTGGTGACCTCCAACATCGCCATTCCGGCCACCGTGCGGCTGTGCAGGCGCTGGTCCGCGACGTCCACCAACCCCGGAGTGACGATCAGGTCAACGCCCAGCGATTCAAGTTCCCAGATGAGGCGGCGAATTTCGGTGGGCTGGAGGTGGTCGGTAGCTGCCAGTGCGACCGCGCTGACGCCCGTCTGCCGTACTGCGTCGACCACCGCCTCGTCGATGCCGACGACAGGGATTTCTCTTCCTGCGACAAGAATCGAATCGAGCGGTGCTTTTGGTCCCCGGGGAAGGCATAGGCCGGCTACTCGATAGCCGGCCTGGGGGTCTTTGACGAATGTCGTTGCGATCGCCCGGGCTACTTGCCGACTGCCCACGACCAGGACGGACGTCTGATCGTGGCCATTTCGCCGTCTCGCGGCCGCGGTATGGCGCCAGAACCGGCGATTGATCATCAGGCCTGCGACGCCGAGCGGTAACGACACCGCCAGGAAAGCGTGCGAGATGTCGATTCCGGAGAGAATCGATCCCATTGCGATGAGACCGAACAATTGCATTGTTGCCAACAGGATGCTCGCGTACTCATTGCGGCCTCGGCCCGCCACACGTCGGGATCGGCTGCCGCCGAGGCTGAGGGCCAGAACCCAGAAACCGGCGAGTGCCGCGGCAGCCACGCTGTGTCCGGTGTTTGTGGGCTCTGGCCATGCCAGCGAACCCGCAGCCACCGAACCCGCAGCCACCGAACCGCACACGATCACCGTGTCACTGACAAAGAGTCGCCTGGCGTAGCGGGCATGCCTGGCTTCGCCCTGGGAGAGCGGTAGGGGACCCTCGAGCCTCGGGAGGACGGGACCATTCCCGATGGTCAACGCGTCGCCCAGCACTTGACTGAAACCCAACTCGTAGCCGGGTTCGCCTGGGCTGTCCGCGATCTCTATCGTCACTACAGACCCGTCTGGTCGGCTTGGGTGGGCCTGCATCACGGTAATTTCGGACGATCACTCACAGGTAACTGGTTGCCAACAACTCGGCAACGACACCGGCGAGCCTGGCCGGCAATCGTGGATCAGGGTGCAAACACCCTGTCGTAGGCCCTGAACACCGCATGGCGGGAGTATCGCTTTTCGAAGTGACCCAGTGCTTCTGCTGAAACTCTGGCGTTGCGGGTGATATCGGTGAGCGAGCAGAGCAATTTGGCGAGAGCAGCCGGCTGGCGGCGCACCAGGACACCGGTTCCGGTGCCGTTCGCGATTCCGTCGGCGCCGACAGGTGTAGACACCACCGGTACGCCGCGTCCGAGGGCTTCGATCACCTTGAGCTTGACGCCAGAGCCGAAGCGGAGTGGGTTGACCACTGCGGCCGCGCGGCCGAGCGGACCGCTGAGGTCTGGTACGTAGCCTTCGATGCTGACACTGTCGCCCCACTGAGCGACCAGCTCCGGGATGTCAGGATGTGCGTCCCGTCCGATCACTCGAAGTCGGGCGTCCGGTCGGCGGGTGAGCACGGTCGGCCACACCGCACGCAGAAACCATCGCAGTCCGTCGTCATTGTGCGGCAGCGACAGAAGCCCGAGGAAAACGAACTCCGGGCTTCCGTTGTATTGCCTGTTGGGCGGCGTGGGGGTCGCGAGCAGAGGCGGCACCACCTGTACCCGGTGGGCTGGCACCTGGGTCCGTCGAATCAGGACGGAGGCCTCTTCGTCATTGACCAGCAAGCAGCGGCGGAACGTTAGCGCCACGCGTTCTTCGCTGCGAAGGATCCGCTTCCGTTCGGCGCGAAGCAGAGCTCGTTGGCTGATGCGATTGTTGGCCAGCCACTGCAGCTGCCGGGGTATGTGTTCGGCGAAGTTGCCCAGCGGAGCGATGCGGATGTCGGGGTAGCGCCGGGCCGCTCTCAGCATTCGGTGGTAACGCAGCGAGAAGAGGTCATCGAGATAGCAGATCTGGCGGGCCGCCACCTGATCGGATGCCGCATACTGGGCCATCCGTACGGTGTCGTACACCTGCAGGCCGGGGGGAATCTCGTCAAGAATTCGGTGAATCGCGGCGGCGGTCTGTCGCGATTGCAGGAAGGCTTCTTGAAAACTGGTGTCTCCCGTAACCACCCGGGTCGTGATATTGAGCGCGACGGCAGAGCGGGTGGGGGCGGGTACCACGTGGAGATTGACTGGAAAGTCATATTGCGGGGGTGCGCCGACCTTGATGTAGTGCACGTTTTCCGGCCCGTATCGCTCGGCGAAGTAGGAGATGAATCCGGCGAGTACCACTTTTTTGCCGGCGTCGGTTGGGTATGGGTCGACGGCACTGACCAGCGTGATTGACACCGGGTTCACCTTTCGGTCGGTGCTTAGATGCACTCAGCGATGGTAGCTAGGCGCTTGTCGGGCGCCGAATCGCCCGGCCGGTCTTACATCAGTGACATTCATTACCGCTACTACGCTGCACGTACGTTCCTCTGCGGCGTCAGGAGCCGTGGACAACGAAAGAAGGATGATGACCAGGCGGCGCGTGACGGTCCTAGTGTTCGCTGTGCTCGGTGCCGTCATTGGCGCGTTGGTGGGCATGTTGGTGGCGCCTCATTCGGTGAGCTACCAGGCGTCGGCCAACGTGGTTGTCGTTCCTGCGGGCGATGTGGGTCCCGACGAAGCTTCCGCGTACTGGGAGGTCCTCACTCAGGGCCAGGTGAGCCGGACTGCGGCCATTCTCTACGGTGACCAGCGGTGGATTCCCGTTGCGGCCAATGCGGCGAAGGTGCAGCCTGCCGAACTCGCGACGACCGCGGTTGCTTTACCCGAAACCACCGCGGTGATGGTCACCGTGACAGCAGGTTCGTCCGGAGAGGCTGAATCTGCGTTGAACGGGCTGCTCACGGCAGCCACGCCGGATGTCAGCTCATTGGTGGCCCCGTATCTGGTTAAGGTGCTCTGGCCGCCGGCCGGCAATGCGGTACAGCTGCCCCGTCCCGCCGGAACTCAATTCATTGGCGCCGGACTTATGGGCGGTTTACTGATGGGCGGTGGCCTCGGCTGGCTCATCTGGCTTGCGCGTCGCGGTTCCGCCAGGCCGGGTCTCCATCAAGGCGCCGGTGGGGAGATGCCGACGCGGTGAGAGCCGCTTCAGCGGTGACTGAATTCCGGCCCGTCCCCGAATGGGTCTACCTCCTGCTGGCTTCCGGAGCCGCGACGCTCGGCGGTGTTGCTGTGCTCGGATCGCACAGCCCGCTGCTGTTCTTGGTGGTCCCGATCGCAGGAGCTGGATTCGCCTACGCCGCGCGGCGCCCGCTCCTGACGGTGGTGCTGATGGTTGTCGTCGAGGTGACGAATGTTTCCGGCGTCCTCTCGCCGCGTGGCGGAATCCCCTTCTTCCAGGCCTCCCTGGCTTTGGGATTGATAGCCATCTTCCTGGCACTTCGCGACCCGGTCGCCAGAAACCGGCTCAACGCCTGGCCGACGATTTGTGCGGGACTTCTGGGCATCTACATTGCGAGCCAGGCAGTAGCCGCCGTGGGCAGCGTCGATAGTGCCCAATCTTTTGAGGGTATGCACCGGTACGTCCTCGATTGCGGATTCCTGATGGTCGTCCTGATTCTGGTGCAACTGAGCTCTCGCCCCTGGGCGGTGGCCGGTGCCGTGGTCATCCCATTGGCTGTGTTGTCGGTTCTTACGGTGATCAATGAGCTCGTTTACGGGGGGACGGTCTCTTTCGGCGGGTTCTCCACGGTTACGACGTCCTCCGGTGAGCTCGTCACCACGCTTCGCTACGGCGGTCCGTTGCCCGATTCGAATTTCTGGGGCCGACACCTCGTGATGGGCCTGCCGTTGGCCGCGGCGTTGCTGACGAGGGCAATCCGGGAGGGTAGGCGACCGCTGATTGCGCTGTGGGTGCTGACGGTGCTGTCCCAGCTTGCCGGGATCTACATGACTCAGTCTCGCGGCACATTCCTGGCGGCAGGCACGGCAATCGCCGTGTGGTTCATCGCTTCTGAGCGTTCGGTGCGTAGGTGGGGTCTGGTCCAGCTCCCAGTCGCTCTACTGCTCTTTCTCCTGCCGGGCGTTGGCAACCGGCTGGTGGCGGCATTCACCGACGTGTCGCAGGCGGCGGTCAACGCAAATGTCGACCCGTCTGTATTGGGAAGGCTCGCCGCCCAACAGCAGGCCTGGATGATGTTCGGGGAGCGTCCCTACTTCGGCTTCGGTCCGGGGACCTTCCCGGGGGAGGTGATCAATTTCGCAGGACGCGTCCCCATCGCCGTCATCGATCCGACCATTGCACCGCACAACCTTTATGCCGAACTCGCTGCGTGTTCGGGGATCTGCGGGCTGGTCGGTTGGGCTTTGATGATCGCGGGATTCGTGACCGTGGCGGTTTTGGGCATCGTCGCCAACCCGAAATCACGGGAGCGGGTGCTTGCCGCCGCGGTTATCGCCTCGATAGTCGCGTGGTCGGCGGCGAGCATCGCCCTGCATTTGGCGTATTTCCGTACCTTCGCGATTCTGCTGGCGCTGACGGTCGCAGTAGCTCCGCCATGGCCGGTCGGATCTCACATCTTCCGGATGTTCGTACGCGGCGTTGGGGTCTGGCTCTGTGCGGGGATCCTCGGCTTGGGTGTTTTCTGGACCGTGTTGTCAGCCAGAACCGTTCCCGCTTTCACGGCGGTGCAGGCGACGACATTGACTCCGGCGGGTCCGTACGACGGTTGGTACGCGTATGCGCTGGACATCCGTTCCCGGCGCGAGTTTCTTCCAACTTTCGCCGTCATACTGGGAAGTCAGGGGTCGGAGGTTCAGATCGACGCCGATCCTGTCCGGGGAATCCTGGCATTCTCTGCGACGGCCGACAGCGCCGGAGCGGCTCGCGACCGGATACAGCTCGCCGTCGGCCGTGCTGAGACGGTTCTGCATTCCTCGATCGGATACACGCAGTATTCGGTCCAGCCGCTGGGGACCATGACGATCAGCCCCGCCTCGAAGCACCTACCCAATGCGTTCATGCTTTCGGTCGGGCTGGGTATGGCGACCTCGCTGATTTCCGGACGGTTGTTGTTCGCCAGATATGCCCGCCGGCGTTCGGCCGGGCCATCGGGATCCGCTGAAGCCGGCGCGGCATCGCTAGAACGGATGAATGTGGGAGGTGGCAGTGGACGGCCAGGCTGAGCAGGTGCCCGGGGTAGGTCGAGCCGGGCGAGTTGGGACGATCTTGCTCGCCGCCGTGGCGTTGGTGGTTGCGGGTCTGACGGTCGAAGGCTGCTCGCCACAGCGGGAGTCGGTAACCGCGGCATCACTGTTTTCGGCGGATAGTCCATGGCGGCAAGCTATTTCGGCCGATCCGCAGGTTGACCCGAATAGCGCCGAGATGATCGGGGCGGTGCAGCCGAGGCCGGGTTTGTTTGCAAACCTGGTGGAGTTCGGCATCCCGATATATCCGGTCGGTGCCGATACGCCAACCTACGACGTCCGCTGCACACACGAGGACTTCGGGCCCTGTCCGTTTGCGGGCTGGCCTGTGCCGATTCCGGACGGGGCCAAGGCCAACGCCGGATCCGACGGAGTGCTGGTCACGGTCGACGAGTCGGCGGGTCTGAGCTACGAGTTCTGGCAGGCCGTCAAAGACGGGGACACGTGGTCGGCGAGTTTCGGAGCTGTCAACAGCATCCGTGGCTCCGGTTGGGGTGGGGCGGCAACGGGTGCGGGTGCTTCCCGGTTGGGCGGTGTGGTCCGAATTGCGGAGATCGCTGACGGCGAGATTCCGCACGCCTTGGCCTTGCAGACACAAAATGCGTGCACCAACTCTTTCCGGCCGCCGGCGTTGAAGAGCGACGGTCGATCGGACGCGGAGAATTGCATTCCGGAAGGTTCGCGCCTCCAACTCGATCCGTCGCTTGATCTGAACGGATTGGCGCTGTCACGTGGCGAACTCGCCGTCGCTAGGGCTATGCAGCGCTACGGCGGCTACATCATGGACGTGTCAGGGGCTCCGCTGAGCGTCAGCTTCGAACGTGACACGGGCGCCCAGCCGGGCTCCTTGGGTACTTCGTACTCCGAAGCCGGATTCCGTTGGGACTCAGACGCGATGGAACACGTTCCGTGGGACAGGTTGAGGGTGCTGAAGTGACGGATCACCGCGCGCTGCGGTTGGAGGCAACCTAATCTGTGAGGGCGGCATGTCGATTGGGGTTTCCCCGCTGTTTTAGGAAGGTGTCGGCGGGTGGCACAACCGGGCGCTATATCGACCTCGACTGCGTTCGAGGCGGACGTGGTGGTGGTCGGCGCCGGCCCGACGGGATTGGCGGCGGCCCAATCGGTCATTGGAGACGGCGGTTCGGTGGTCCTCATCGAGAGGGCGAGCGCTCCCGGTGGGCTGGTGCGGTCATCCAGCGCCAGCGGCCACGTCATCGACCTGGGCGGGCATCGCCTACTCGCTGCATCCGAATCGCAGCGGCAGCTCTGGTATTCAGTTGCGGATCGGCTGGGGTTCATTGAGCTCCATCGCGTCAATCGGACGTGCGGACTGCTTCGGAAGGGCAGCGTCATTGCGTGGCCGTTCGATTGGACACAATTCCGCCAGTCGACGCCGTGGATCATGCGGGCCTTGACTGCTGCCTCCGCGGTCAAAAGCCGTGTCGCGCCGGTCCGGAGCGAAGACACGCTGTCTGACTGGGTTGCGAACCGGTATGGCAGGTACCTCACGGATCGGCTCATGGACCCGCATGCTAGGAAGGTTTTCGGTGCGGATCCCCGGACGATTCCAGCGGCATGGGCCGTGCAACGAATTCCCGATCCATCACTGCGGGGCATTCTCAGCACAGCATTGCCGCGCACAAGGCATTCAGCCGCATCAGAAGGCGAACGCAGCGAATTCCTCTACCCCGACGGGGGTTTCGACGTGCTGTGGTCACGGTTCGCTGCAGCGCTGGGTCCGAAAGCGAAATTTCTCTTCGGCGCCCAGTCGACCGAGATTGTGCAGCCGATTTCGGGTCGCAATACATCCGTGCGGGTGAAGAGCGCGCAGGGCATAACCGATGTCCAATGTCGAAGAATCATTTGGACCGGTAGGGCGGAAGACCTGGCCACCGCAATGGGGTCGCCTGAATTGGGCATGGCCCTCAACCAGCAGTCCAAGCATCGCGATTTGGTGGTGGCGGTCGTCAACGTCCATTCGGTGCCACCCGCGTGGGACAAGTTTCAGTCGATCTACACCACCGACCGTGGGGTTACGGCGCAACGTTTCCAAAATTACGCTGAATGGACCGGTTTGCATTCTCCACGCGGCGTGATCGGCCTGGAATATTCCGTCCCGTCGGGTTCCAATGCGGACTTCCGGTCCGCTGTCGTGAAGGATCTGTCCATCCTGGGCATTTCGCAGTACGAAATTCTCGGATTCGACGTTCTCCCGGACGCATACTCGAGTTTCGATGCGACCCGTCCGCTGTTGGACCGGCTGGCCGCCATCCTGGTTCAATCGGCCACTCCAATCGTGAGCACCGGTCGCCAGGGCGCCGGCATCTACATCAACATGGACCAGGCGTTGAGATTGGGTGAGCGGGCCGGTTCGATTAAGGACTTTCGAGGTGTGCTGCGCGGGGTCACAAGCGATGCCGCCTATTCGAAATACCAGGAGAAACCCGACCGAATTCCCGGATCTGGCTATTCCGCTGGCCGCTGAGCGAAAATGGGCGGTATGAATCGGGTGAGTTCAGTTTCCGAACGCAACACCGATCGTCGCCCGGGTGGGGTGAACACGCGCGCTGGGGTCGTGCGTGCGCTGTTATCGGCGATCCTGTTGGTTACGTCGCTGATGGTCGGAGGAAGTTTCCCCGGTTCCGCGCACGCCGCACCAGGGGACACCCCCGACCCGTCGGAGACGACGCTGGCCTGGCCCACGCTGGGATTGGAACCCTCGGTGGTTCTGGGGCCTTACACCACCCTGGGAGTCAACATGCCGGTTCCGGCCGGTATGAACGCACAACGACTGCGCGGAATTGTGCGGTCGCCAGTGAATATCGACAGCGCTTCAATTGATGTCACCGATGGCGACGGCACTTTACTGGCGACCATGGTTATGCCGCCCGGTGCTTCTGCGGTGGGTGTGGTGCCCTTCGACGTCGATATTTCGGCGGCCAGCGTTCGTGCTTCCACAATCGACTTGTCGTTTGTATTGCGACCGAGTGGGGGCGGGGATCGAATCTGTGGGCCCCGGCAAGAACTGACCATCAGCGACCTGGCCACCGTCTTCACCGGGCTGGAACCGCCGGTGACAACGGTCGCGACTTTTTTTGCACCGGTACTCGAGCAGGTTGCGATCTATGTGCCAAACGACGCCGACGCCACCGAACAGCAAACTGTGCTGGCTTTGGTTTCGACTCTGGTTCGGATCTACAGTCCCGAAACCTTGCAAGTCACGGTCATCAATCATCCGCGCGGCGCTTCGCCGCCACCGACTCCACCGCGCAGTCGCGCGATCGTGGTTGAGGGGGGTGACACAACCGGCGTGAGTGTCGAGGGGGCCGGAGGGCCGGGTGTGTACCTCAAGTTCGCCGGAAAGGGCGACGAGCTTGTCCGGCAGGTCTCGCTTCTCGACAACCAACTCCAGTCGCTGGCGCAGGCACCTGCTTTCCGGGTTGACCAGGCCGGCTCGGACTATATTCCGGGCGGTGACGTCTTGACGTTCGGCCAATTGAAGCTGAACGGTAGAGCGGACGTCCTCCGGACGGGCAGGCTGGGTGTCGGTCTGGATCGTTCGATGTTGGGACCGGGTCGTGTCGACAGCGTGCAGGTGCACCTGCTCGCCAATTACACGCCGGTACCCGACGACGACAACGGCTCCCTGGTGGTCCGGTCCAACGGAAATATTGTGTACCGGGCACTGCTCGATAGCTCCGGTCACCTCGACGGCACGTTCGATCTGCAACGCCAGATGTTCGATCAACGAATCAACCTCGATTTCGCGTTGACGTTCACGCCCCGCCAAGTCTGCGGCCCGCTGATTGCGCCCATCACATTCCAGATCGATCCGCGATCGGAGGTGACGGTTCGCCGCGGGGGACCTCCGCTTGGCGGATTCGCCTCGGTGCCGTCGGAGTTCAGCCCTGACTTCCTCGTGGCTTTTGACGGAAGTGATCCGAACCAGCTGTCTTACGCCGCCCAGGCGGTCAGTTCCATCGCTCGTCTGACTCGCAGTCCCCTGACGCCCAAAGTGGTGGATTTGAAAACGGCGGTCGACACGAATTCTGGAGCTCTGATCGTGGCCAATGCCGCATCGGTAAAGAAAACGTCGTTGGACCCGCCTATCGGGGGTGAGGGCGCGGCGCTCGACGTCCGGCTTCCCGCTGTGCTCCGCGGGAGCACCGAGGGTGGGCTCGGGTCGATTCAAGCGTTCTCCGATCGCGCCCACAATCGTTCGGTAGTGCTCATCACTACAACCGCCGACTGGTCGCTGGTCCCACCGCTGCTTGGATACCTCGATGGATTGAGTGGAGGATGGTTACAGCTCACCGGTGATGTGCTGGCCGTGGGTCCGGGGGGCACGCCTACCGAACTGGCGATAAGGTCCGAAACCCGTCTTTCCGGGACCCCAGCTGAGATGCCCGATGCGTCCTCGGGCGGCAGCCATCGTCGGTTGGTTCAAATCGCCGGCGGTGCGGGAATCGTGGTGCTGGTGGCCATTGCGGCAGCTTTGATCTGGCGCCGCAGACGCGGTGGCGGTCCAGATCAGACTGAGGCGAAGTAGGCGTCGTGTGGGCTGGCGTCGGCTGCTTAAGCAGGACTCTTTCTGGTTCGCACAAGTGCTACTTCATCAGGTGAATTAGGGTGTCGCGTGTGAGGGAAGATCTGGCGCAGCCGACTCAGGCAAGGGTGGGTGTCGCCGTTACCACCGTTGGGCGATGGGACGAGCTCGGCAAGCTGCTCGATGATCTGGCTCGGCAGACACTGCCGCCGCGCGCTGTCGCTATCGCGCATCACGGCAATGATGAGACCACAGCCGGCTTGGACGGACTGCTGCAATCGTTCGCGAACAAACTGGAGATAACCACTGTCGTTAGCCCCCGCGGAATTTCGAACGGCCGCAACGCCGCGGCCGCTGCGCTCCCTGAAGACGTCGATTGGATCTGGTTCCCTAACGACACCAGCCGAATCGATGACGATTTCCTCGAACGCATCACAAGACACCTGGTGCCAGAAGCGACGGTATGTGCAGTGAGATTGGTCGATCGCGAGGGTCCCAGAAACCAACTTCCCCCCGCCGGTTCGCAGCTGACACGACGGAACGTCTGGGGTTCGATAGAGCCCGCCACCATGTTTAGACGGCAGGACTTCGTTCGGGCTGGGGGATTCGATCCGTCGATGGGATCGGGTGCAGAAACTCCCTGGCAGGCGGGGGAAGGCACCGACCTGATACTGCGCATG
>Ga0075163_10002076_pt1 | contig 27021 bp, 24 predicted proteins | sample JI1023141ADNA_FD_71478 | JGI IMG/M metagenome (GOLD analysis project Ga0075163, IMG submission 71478) | Wastewater effluent complex algal communities from Wisconsin, to seasonally profile nutrient transformation and Carbon sequestration -... | ecosystem: Engineered > WWTP > Effluent > Algae...
TGTCGTTACCCCTACCAATATATAAACCTCCATTTGTTGTACTTGTTAAACTAACTGCACCCGCATAGTAATTTCCTGATGAACCTGCTCCTAATATGAAATTATTATTACTATTAACTCCGTTAGCATTTGCATTAACAGTTAGAGCAGCAAAAAAGGTATCTGCTACAGCAGCATTATTTCCCATTCGCCAATGACTTCCGCTATTAGGAACAGTATATGTTACTGCATGATGGAATTTGTTACCTCCTCCACAACTTGTTGATGTGTAATCTAATGTTTTTGTAAATGATGCTACACCGTATATTTCTAAATCTGAAACACAAATTCGGCCAACATTAACGGTAAGAGGGATAGGAAAGGCGCTTGTTCCAACATGGATGCCCGTTAAATCTACGTATGTTGAATCATCAGTATCTGTAAATGAAATTGCAGAACCTAACGCATCACTTATTACTGAACCTCCACTTAAAGTACAAGTAATAAATCCATTAGCAGCACCTGGCGCACTTGTTATTGTTAAATCGTTACCCTGTAAATTCCAAACACCAGCAGTATGATCATACTCTGATGTAATTAATACATCTTGATTACTAATAATTGCAGGACTCAATCCTGAAGTATTATTTACTGTAAGTTTATAAAAAGTTTCTTGGGCCAAAGGCGTTGTAATTGTTTGTGATACGGTTGTTCCGTTCAATTGCACTGTACCGCTATTTTCTACAAATGGATCAAGTGCCGTACTCGTAACCATCCAGTTTCCTGCTACATTTAGTTGTCTATTACTTACTGTAACATCCAACACTGCTGATCCTGAAATTAATAAGTTATTGCTAACGGTGGTTGTGGCAGCTAATGATTTAGTTCCCGATTTAGAAATACTTAAATTATAATATGAATTAGTGTGGCTAGTTTGTGCTCCGGCAAAATCATAGGTAACAGTGTTTCCATTAGCTGTAGCCGTTAATGTAGTTAATGTATAATTTGCATCCGACACATCAATGGTTAAATTAGAACTTGCTGCTTGTGTTAATGCAGTGCCGCCTAATGTATTTGTAACAGTAATAGATCCATTATTAGTTAAATTTGTTCCTGTTACTAAATTTGGAATTAAGAATGTTCCAGTTGCCTGTCGGGTTCCTGTAATTGTATAACTGCTACCTGCGGCTGAACTATTACTTGCAGAAAAGGTTCCGTTATTAGTAATATTACCTGAAATAGTAAAAAGTTCATCAACTGCTGAGCAATCCCAATTACCTGAAGCATTGATAGTAAAGCCACCAAAGGCTTTAGTTCCACTTGCACTTGTATGATTTATTCTTCCATCCAAGGTGGATAAACCTGTAACGGTAAAATCAACATGCCCAATATTTAATATTGCTCCAAGCGAAACACCTAATGTTGTTGTGTTGTTGAAAGAGCCTGCAGAAGTTACACTATTGATTGTTGTTGTTCCATTAATTATTGTTGAGTTTACTGTTAAAACACCTGCTACATTGTTAAAGGTAACTGTATTAATTCCATTACAAGTAAAGGATCCCGACATTGTTAAGGTTTCAGCAATATCAAAAACAATTGCCCCGCCATTAGAAAAGATAACGTTTCCTGTTAAGGTTTTTACCCCAATAGCACTTGCGGTTAATGTTAATGTTCCCGCTATAGTTGAAGTTGAACCCACTCTAAAGTCAATTCCTGGAATACTCAAATTTGCTCCTGCTAAAAGATTAAATGTGCCAACTACTTCTAAATCTCTATTAGCAGCGGCAGCGGAAGTTGTAACAGCTCCTGTTGCCCCAACTTCAAACACATTGGTTATGCGCAAGGTTCTTGTGTTTGCAGAAAAATTAATTGTTCCTAATAAATTAACCGATTTGCATGTATCGGTAGCATTAATATTAACTATTACTCCTGCAGGAATAACTACACTATCTGCAGTCTGAGGCACCACGCCCCCAATCCAAGTAGTAGTTAACGACCAATTAGAAGATGTTGCATTTGTTGCAGTAATTGTTGCAGCATTTGATTTTACTGAACTGATTAAGCAGATAAATAAAGTCAGAATGGCAATTCTATTTTTCATAGTGTGAAAATATGCAATTTTTCATGAGCAGGCAAATAAAACACTAGTATTTAAGGGTTTAGTTAAAAAAATGCCTCGCCCAGCCCTATTTTTACCCTTTTTAAATCTTAACTTTACCGCAATGAAATCATCCAGCCTAAACGAAGTAAAGAAAGAATTATTAAATCTCACTCCAAAAGAGCTGGCTGAGATGTGCATTGCACTTGCCAAATACAAAAAAGACAATAAAGAATATTTAGACTTTTTGCTTTTTGAAGCTCACAATAAAACAGATTACATCAACAGAATAAAAGAAGAAATTGATGAAGCTTTTATTTTAATGAAGGGGCAAGGTAATTTGTATTACAATAAAAAAAGTTTGCGCAAGGTTTTACGTTTAATAGGTAAATACAGCAAATACCTCGGAGAAAAAACCGCGAGCATAGAATTGCTTATTTATTTCTGTTCAAAATTAAAAAAATCAGGAATACCTTATCATGAAAGCAAGCTGATTGTAAATATGTATGAGCAGCAAATAAAAAAGATTACAACAATGATTAATTCATTGCATGAGGATATTCAGGCAGATTATGCGAATGATTTGGAGAAGATAATGTGACCTCGTAATTAAGATAATCTAGAATATTTACCACAGAGACACAGAGAGCACAAAGTTTCACTGAGAGATTTCGTTAAACAATCTCTGTGCGCCTCCGTGTAATCCGTGCCTCCGTGGTTCAATTTTTTACAAATCCACTTTTACTTTAAACTTAATTTCTACATCAGTTTCACCAGGAGCAAATGTTCCGTTTTTAGCGCCAGGTTGATGACGTAATGTAACTCTAAAAGGATGTTGAGAACCAGTTGTGCTTCCATAAGTACGAATCTTAAACTGTTGACCAATACCTCTACTATTCGCATCTAAATCTAGGTAAGTAATTTTTACTCCCGAGCCAGTTAACATTGTTGTATAAGGTGTACCTGTAGGATTTGATTGCTCAAAAAAGAACATGTGTTCTTGTCCTTCAGTAACTACTTCATTTGAAATAGAATCCGCTGGTGTTTTAGTTTCATCCAACAAAATAATTTCCGCTAAATAGGTAGTTGTATCATTTAAAGTAATCAAAGAATCAGCAGCATTTGGTAAAAACCCACCTGCACTGCCTCCGTCACCGTCCGCATCTTTAAAAATAAAAGGAGAACCTGTTATTTGATTTCCTGTTATTGAATCCTTAATATAAATTTTCATGGTTGTAATAACCTCTGCTGTATTAGTTGGAGCGGGGTTAGTTGGCGCAGGATCTTCCTTTTTGTCTTTTTTACATGCTGCAAAAGCCAATGCTCCTACTGCAACTAATGTCATTAATTTTGCTTTCATTTTTTTAATTTTAGTTTATTATTTTATTTTCACTCCTTAACCCATGTGCTTTTTCCCTGCAGTAGAAAAAACACTTGATTACTCTTTTTTATCAAACACGGTAAAAGGAATATTCAATCTAAATTGAATATTTGTTCCAACTGCATTTGTGTAATACCTAAATCTATCTAAATAATCTCTGTAAATTTTATTAGTAACATTGCTTCCGCTAATTCCAATTCCTAACTCTTGATTTTTCACTTGTATTTTTGTTGCAATATCAAATCCAACTAAATAGTAAGGGTTTGGAGGTGCTGCATAGTCGCTATTTTGTGGAATGCGCCATTGTTTTGTTATGTATTCAAAGGAAGCTGTTGCATACGTTTTTTTGAAGCGTTTTGTGTCTTTTAACTTATAAGTTAAACTTACTTCAACTCTATCCGAAGGCATCCAAACTAACCAATCCTTATTCGTTAGGTCTTGCCCGCGTAAAAACATTCCTTTTACTTGTACAAAAGTGTTCTTCACAAACTCTACATTAATTTTATAATCAATGCCAGAAATTAAAGCATCGGTTTGTTTATAATAAAACACAGGGAAAGCACCTTTAATTGTAAGTTCTGGTTCAGTACCTGGACTCAAATAAATAAAGCCTTTAAAATAATTCGAGTAAGCTGTTATATCTGCTTCAATGCGTTTATTTTTAAAACTGCCAGTTGTAATAAAACTATAACAGCGCTCTTGCTTTATTTTCTCATCTCCTTTTTCGATGGAAGCTGAACCATGATGTAAGCCGTTTGAGTACAATTCGTTTACTGCTGGAGCTCTCCAAGCCTTACTTAAGTTTGTATAAAAATGCAATTGATGTGTTGGCTTATAAATCCAACCCGTATTTACGCTTACATTTTTAAATTTAAGGAAAGGCGATTGCAAAATATTTTTATTGTAATAATAACTCTGCAAATACTTTTCATCGTAGCGCACGCCTAATTCTAATTCATAAGTATGTTTTACATAACGCTCAATTGCAAAAGCACCCCAAGTATTATTAATAAAATTAGGAATTAAATACCTTCCTAAATAAACATTGGTTTGATTCATATAACTTGCCCCGTATGTTCCACGGAATGAATTTATATTATCGTGTTCCCAAGCAACATCAATGGTTTTAGAAGTAATGCGATAATCTAAATCTGCCTTGGTTGTATCATATGAGCTTGAATTTTTAGGAATGTGTTTATCAAACTCTTTTCGAATATTATATTGATAAGCGGCTGTAACATACAATCGAGAACGCATTCCAGTATGCACATGAAATTTAGACTTTACTAATTCGTGTTCAATTTCTTGCTTTGGCCTACCAATAGTATATGAAAACGGGGCAAGACTATCTTGTGGTTTATTGCTTGCAAATGCAGATTGCAAATCAGTTAAGTTACCAATGTGCGCGCCACTAAAAACAGCAATGGTAGAATTAAACTGAGAATAAAATAATTCAATACCAATTTTTTTTCGGTGATACCCGAGTGTGTATGAAAAGTTTTTTTCTAACACTCCGGTATTCTTCAAATAATATTCGGGCGTCTTCATATTGCCACCTTGCTTTATAGTTCCTTGCACACGCCAAGCAAAGCCCTTTACTTTTTCAAAACTACCTTGCATAATTCCCGAAAGCACTCCTGCCCTACCGTTCGAAAGTCCAATTGCGTTTAACTCTCCTGTTATTGCAGCAGTATCTGGCAAAGCATCAGGTTCTAATAATATGGCTCCTGCAATTGCATCGCTTCCATAGCGCACACTAGATGCTCCTTTTACAACACTTATTTTCTTTGCCATAAAAGGATCAATTTCTGGGGCGTGTTCATTTCCCCACTGCTGACCTTCTTGGCGTATTCCATTATTTAAAATTAAAATTCGATAGCCTTGTAAGCCGTGAATCATAGGTTTAGAAATACTTGCCCCTGTATTAAGCGTTGTAATCCCTGCGCTTCCTTTTAATGCATCTGCCAGCGTTTTTCCTTTTGCTTTATCAATCTCTTCTTGTTTAATGTTATCAATGGTTTGCGTTGGTTTGTAATCTACTCTTTCTACAATTTCAACATCAGCTAATTCGTGCAAGCTATGGGGTAATTTAAAATTTACTTTTGTGTCCTTTGCAATAGAAACTTTTATAGAAGTATCTGCGCAACCAAGGTGTATAATACGAATAGTGTAATCACCTGCGCATAAATTTTCGATTTTAAACTCTCCTTCTTCATTTGAATTGGTACTAAAGTTTATTTCCTTAACAGAAACAATAGTGAATTCAAGAGGCTCGCCATTATCCTTATCAGTAATTTTTCCTGTAAGTTTATAGTTGCACTCCTGAGCAAATCCATTTGCTAGTACAAAAAGGAATAAAAATGTTTGTATTATTTTTCGCATTTATTTTTGCGAAGTGTTCATTTATGGTACAGGATCATAGCCATGTGGTCCCCAGGGATGGCATTTGAAAATCCTTTTTAAACTTAACCAGCCACCTTTTAATGCCCCGTGCTTTTTTAATGCTTCGATACTATATTGCGAGCAAGTAGGTTGAAACCTGCACGCAGCAGGTGTATGTGGCGAAATGGCTGATTGGTAAAATTTAACCAATGCTATAAATAAATACTTCAATTTTTTTAGTTTAACAATGAATGAATAAAACTCAATAATGTTAAACTGCAGGCGGGCCTCTTAAAAAAGAAAGAGTCTTAATAAAATTTGGAAGTGCTTCTTGATAAAAAGAAAAAGAAATTCGTTCCCCACTTTGTTTTAACGGTGAACAATTTAAAATGATTTTAAAGACCGTGAAGTAAACCGGGGTTTCGAACTTTTCTAAATCACAATTTTGAGTGGTGTTATCATTGGTAAAGGTATATTCCGAACCATCTCCAATACTTTGCTCCTGCACGTGATTATGACCCATTAATTTATGAATATACACCTTAGGCAATGCCGTAAAAAGCACTACTGCCAAAAGAATAAAACTCATTATTATGTGGACTTTCTTTTTCATTCGCTTTGACAAATATATAAAACAAATCTCATTTGCACCAAATTTTGCATATTTGTATAAAATATAGCGCACAATGACAGATACTATTTCAACAATATATACATACTATTTACAAGCGGGGCAAAAAATTTGCACTGACACAAGAAAAGCTGAAAAAGGAGCATTGTTTTTTGCTTTGCGTGGCCCAAACTTTAACGCAAACGAATTAGCCCAAAAAGCTTTAGACTTGGGTTGTTCTTATGCAATTATTGATGATGCTAATTTTAAAACAAGCGATAAAACAATTTTAGTTGACGATAGTTTAAAAACACTACAAGCTCTTGCCAATCATCATCGTAAACAATTAAGTATTCCTGTTTTAGGAATTACAGGAAGCAATGGCAAAACAACATCAAAAGAATTAGTGAATGTTGTTCTATCCAAAAAATTTAAAACACTTGCAACCGAAGGAAATTTAAACAACCACATTGGTGTGCCTTTAACATTATTAAGCATAACTAAAGAACACGAATTTGCTATTATAGAAATGGGCGCAAATCATCAAGGTGAAATAAATGAATTAAGTGAAATTGCAGAGCCCGATTTTGGTATCATTACCAATATTGGGAAAGCGCATCTAGAAGGATTTGGAGGCATTGAAGGTGTAAAAAAAGGCAAAAGTGAATTGTACAAATACATTGCAAAGAAAAAAGGTAAAATATTTTTGCATGGCGATGATGATGTATTACAAGAGCTTTCAAAAGACAACGACAAGATAACTTACGGCACAAAAAAATTGTATGATGTAGTGGGTAAAATAAAACCAGAAGCTGAAAAGGTTCAGTTTGCTTGGCGCACGCGTTACACTGCTCCTGAATTACAAAAAGCTGAATTTATTCCTACAAACATTGTTGGAATATATAATTACTATAATCTATTATGCGCAGCATGCGTAGGAAATTATTTTAAAGTGGAAGAGAAAGATATTAATGATGCACTTTCTAATTATGAGCCAACTAACAATCGTTCTCAACTTCAAAAAACAGAAAATAACACTTTGATATTGGACTATTATAATGCCAATCCTACGAGTATGCGCGCTGCTATCGAAAACTTTGCAAACATACAAGCTGAAAATAAAATGCTAATATTAGGCGACATGCTTGAACTTGGTGAAGAATCAACAAAAGAACATGAAGCTATTATAGCACTGCTAAAAGAAAAAAACTTAAATGACTATTTATTAGTTGGACCAATCTTTAATGGTATTCAAAAAGAAAAAAGTTTTGTTGATTCGGATAAAGCGCATGAATACTTACAATTGCATCCATCAAAAAACAAAACAATTTTAATTAAAGGTTCGCGGGGAATTAAATTAGAGAAAGTATTACCGGTACTATAAATGATTGCCGAAACAAATAGGCTCTATTTAAGAGAAATGACTCCTGATGATGCACAATCAGCTTATGAGTTAAACCTCGACCCTGAAGTAGTGCAATACACAGGTGATGTAGCATTTGAATCTATTGAAGCTGCACGAACTTTCCTTATCAATTACGACCATTACAAAAAATACGGTTTTGGAAGGTGGGCAGTAATACAAAAATCAAACAATGAGTTTTTAGGTTGGTGTGGATTAAAATACCATGAAGACACAAACGAATTTGATTTGGGTTATCGGTTCTTTAAAAAACATTGGGGAAAAGGATTTGCTACTGAGGCATCTCAGGCATGTTTAGAATTAGGGTTTAAAAAATTTAATATGCCTGCTATTTATGCAGATGCCATGAAAACAAACCCTGCATCCATTAAAGTAATGGAGAAAGTGGGGATGCGTTTTTTTAAAGAAAGCATTTGTGGAGGTGAGCCAGCTGTTTATTATAAAATTGTAAATCCTTACTTGTAATTTTTACTCGTTTTCTTCGTTATAAAAACATGAACAAAAAAGTTACTTTCTTATTCTTACCTCTTCTTCTTGTTTTTGCATTTTGCAATGATCAAAAAAGTGTGCGCACTAAATTTGACAATGTAAAAAACATTAGCACGTTTGATACAACTACAAAAACAATACACGTGTTTGTTGCATTGTGCGATAATAAATATCAAGGTATTGTACCTGTGCCTGCAAAAATTGGAAATGGACAAGACCCAAATAATAATTTATACTGGGGCTGCGGATATGGAATAAGAAGCTATTTCAAAAAAAGTGCTGAATGGAAATTAGTTCGCACAATTAAAAAAGATAGTTTAATTATGGAGCGACTCATATTTAAACACGTTTCAAAAAACTACTATTTAGTAGCAGACGCTTACAACGGAAAAGAAATTAAAAAATGCACCGAAGACTTTTTATCGGGTTGTGCAGGAATAACAAAAGACACCTTGCATGCAAATGGGAAGGTTATTGGGATTGCGGGTAATAGTAAATTCCTTTCGTACATTGGTCATGATGGTTTAATGGATTTTGATTTAACACAAAGTTTTAAAATGCTGACGGCAAAGAAAGGAAATGTATTATTCTTGCTTGCATTAGTAAAAGTTATTTTGCCCCACATTTAAAGCAGACTAAAACAAGTCCTGTTGTTTGGACAACAGGATTGATGTGCCCCGAAGCATACACGCTTCACGATGCACTAACAGGATACATTGCAGGAGAGAGTAATGAGCAAATGAGAACGCGAGCAGCTAAAGCATATAGTTCACATCAAAAATGTTCTGAAAAAGCTGCTCGAAATTTATTGGTGAGTGGGTATTAGGGACGAACTAGCTGGAACAACTGTTTTTTCCAGCTTCATCCTAATCAAAACAAATTAAACGAAGAAGTTAATTAAATAATTTTGTATTTTAGAACGTCATTTATCTAAAACAAAATATTCCGATGAAAAATAAGAAATCAAAAACAATCTTCTTTTTAGTTTTTTCTATTGCACTAATTTCTACCATTGGTTTAAGTAGGGAATACAAATATAAAACAAACAACGATTCTTTAATTGAAACTTCAAGATATAAAAAGTCATTCCAAAATTCCAACTTCCCTTTTACGGTGACTTGTAATTCAACTCTTAAAAGAATAACTGGCGATAAACGAATTCCAAAAAATCTTGAAGAAGAAGAAATTCTCTTTATAAACGAAACAGTATATGGAGTATTAGTTGTGTTTGATAAAGTTATTAATATAGATAATGGCGACGATCCATTTGACGGAGGTTTTTATATTGCCACAGTTTCCAAGGAAGGGACAATAATTCAAAAAGAGCTGCTTATTGATTCTAATTGCGACGCAGTAAACTATGGGAGTGACGGCAGCTCGGTTAAATCAAGTGAACAAAAAGTGTCCTTTACAAGTACAAGTGAATTTAGCACATTCGTAAAAATAGATATAATTGAAAATGAAAATCAGACTAAAAAAAATTTATCCTCAGTGGAAAAGCACTTCAGAATAAACCAAGAAGGTAAAATTATCTTAAGCAAATAGATTACTTTTAATCCTCTTACTACAATAATAAAGGGCGCAAATTGCGCCCTTTATTATTCAAAAAAACCTGAGTGTTTTATTTTACTGTAATAGTAATAGAAGTTAATTCCTTAGCACCTTGCTTTGAGTCAGATTCATTCATTCTTAAATCATAAGAACCTGGCTTAGTTGGAGCATACATTGTTAATGTTGAATTATTGTTTCCTTTTAAATAAGAATAAGAAACATCGTGCTGATCGTTTGTTGCTTCTAAACCATGCTCAACCTCTGACGGAATAACGCCAATCCAAGCATTCTTATCCATACCTGCTTCTGATGTATATTTAACTACAATTGCCTCACCTGGAGCAAAAGTTGTTTTATCTAATGTAATTGCATTTGGTAAATTTTCTTGAGCAACGGCTTCAACAACAAAAGAAACAGAAGCTAATTCTTTTGCATCAGCTTTTGAATCTGATTCGTTCATACGAAAATCAAAATTACCCCCTGTTAAAGGCGCAGTAAATGTTAAGGTTCCTGCTGTTTTTCCACTCAAATATTGATAAGCAACATCAAATTGGTCATTTATTTTTTCTGAACCATGTTGAGTACTTGAAGGTATTAAACCAACCCAAGCGTTTTTATCCATTCCTTCTTGAGCAACAAATGTAACTGTGATTTGCTCTCCTGCCTTCACAGTGGCTTTATCAACCTTTAATTCATTTTTACCTTCTTTTGCTCCACATGAAGTCATTAATACACCAACTGAAGCACATACTGCTACTAAATTTAAAATACTTTTTGCTTTCATAATTGTTTTTTTTGTTTTTAGGCTGCTTATTAATTAGATTAAAAAATCGTAGAGCCTATTTACGATTTTAACATTTTCTTTACTCAATCAAATATACATGTTTTCTAGATTCTTCAAAATAAAGAAATTGTTATTTGTTTTCCGTTTTACTCCAAGTAAATTGCTTTTGTTTTGCAACATAAACAGTTCTACTAAACATTTTCTTATCAGTAATTTTGCCATTCATTGGTGTATCCATAACTAAAACCCCACTTTTATAAGATATTACTTTTAGGTATTCCTTTGAAGTTTTCATGTAACAAGACTCAATATAATAAGCCGTTCCAATTTTTTTATAATTATACGTTGGCAAAGTCGAATAAACCTCCTTAAAATTTGAGTGAACTATTCCTCCTACTACACCATAATAATCAGTTGTAGTGTACATAAACCTTTCAACCGTATCGCCGTCTGCCAACCTAAACATAGAATACTGGGTTGGCTGCGTATTATACCAAACGCTAAATTTTTTGTCGACATACAAATACGAACCTATTTCTACCCAATCATACTTACGAAGTGTATCTTGAAAACCATCAGGAATACTTGTGGCTTTCATTTTTAACAAACTATCCTCCTTAATTTTTTTCTGCTGATGCAATTGACATGTTTCTTCAAACCATTTGCTCTTTGGTTGATTAGCTATTTTTACTTGGGCAAAAATGAAGCATGGTATACAAAATACTAAAAGACATAAAATGGTTTTCATATTAAAATGGTTTTATAAATCCATAATCCATAAAGCGTGCTTTTGCTGGGCCATACGTCCCATTCTTCAAATATGGCTTATAAATAGTAATGTATTGCCACATCCAATAAGCACATCCAGGCTTTTGATAAATCACTACTCCACCTTTTGTTTGCTCCGTTATATAACCATAGTCGTCCTTTTTTACTTGGAAACTTGTTACATTAAAATAAGTATTTATGGTTTTTAAGTTAGCATTGGCAACCAAGGAATTCATGCTATTGTCAAGATTAGGATAGTCTGATTTAACCCACGAGTTTTCGTCGGCTTCTGCAATTAGTTTCGCTTTTCTCTTTTCAAAATTTTCATCAAACCCTTTTAAGTAATCATCTGGAGTGCCCGCCAATCCATTCTGTTTAATTGCAGCTTCTAGATTCTTTTTTAAACCATCCTTTAAATCGGTTAAACTTCCACACATAGCAAAATCGGCGAAACTTTTCCCATTAAACAATACGTGGTCTGTTGAGTTTTCTGGATATGTAAAATCATAAAAATACATATCCGCATCAAACCATCTTTGAACTCTTGATTTTAAGGCGCCTGAGCTAAGTGTTGCAATCATATTGTCACTTTCCTTAGCTACCATTCCAACCTTAGCAGGATTCATATAATACCATTTATTTCCATTGTCAGGCAAAGGCTCGTACTTTTTTACCAATACTTGCAGATTTTTCATGTCTATTTTTGCATTATCTATGAAGGCCTGTCCCCTTTCTGTATTTCTATTTCCACTAGAACAATCTCCACAAATTAATTTTGCCATATCTTCAACGGTACATGTATTTCTAAGCTTTGATGCTTCCTTTACTAAAGCATGAAATTCCTCAAAAAAAGCTTTATATGTCCATTGTGGCATTAAAGAACTCTCATAAACGCCCTGCTTACCTTGGGCATTAAGCCATTGGTCTGGAAAATCCACCAAGTAAAGTCCATTTTTATACCCAGTAATTGTTCCATCACAAAACTTTTCATCCATATAAGTAACCTTGTCTCCAGTTTTAAACTTTGCTGTTGCTGGTGGTGCAGCAGGTGTATTTGATTGTGTAACTGGAGTTGCAGCCACAGGCTTTCTTAATTTTGATGGTTCAATCCAAACATCATAACTGGCAGCATAACCGTCCCAATGTATAAAATACTTACCATCTTTAAAGTGCTGCCCACCTTTTCCTCTAATTACAGTTGCCTTATACCATTTTCCTTTGTCTTCAGCTTCAACTCTATCATTTAAATTAAATGTTTCCTGAGCAAATGTTGCAATTGTTATTACAAGTGCTACTATCGTTAATTTTATCTTATTCATAGTTGTATTATTTTACATTCTATTTATTCTTTCAATTCAAATTTGGGGAATTACCGGCAAACTAAAAATGATTTTAATCAAGATATCGATATTTGGTATTATCGTCTCGTAAAATAGAATTAACGCAGAAGTATTTTCGTTTAAAAAGATAAATTGTAGCTTTACATTAAGAGAAAATTGAAATTTATATAGATGTATGATTTGTATTGAGAGTTCTATTATAAAGCAAACTAAGATTTTACTTATTGTGCTTTTGAGCGTGTTAAGTTTTCATGAGCCGTTGAAAGCTCAATCAGAAAAGCAAAAAGAAGTAATTAAAGAAATTGATAGTATTGCCTTTGCTTTTGAAAAAGTTCCTAATTATGATTCGGCCCTATACTATTATCAACAAGAGCTCTCAATATACAGCTCATGCAAAAACAATAAAGAAATTGGCAGGAGTTATTTAAAAATTGGCCGTATGCTCTCCGAAAAAGGAGAAATTGCTGAGGCATCAAAAACTTTTTTCAATATGCTCAAATATGCTGAGCTAGCCAACGACACTACTCGCATCTCAATTGCAAACACAAGAATAGGTCGTTGCTACGAATCACTAAATCAAATAGAAAAAGCATTTGAATATTACAATAAAGCATTAAAAATTAGCGAAAAATACTCCATAAACAAACAGAGTATTGCGCTTTATGGAACAATTGGTAATTTATATCTTCAACAAAATAATTTTGAAGAGTGTAAGAAAATGGCAGCAAAAGCAGATTCTTTAGCTTCCATTTTAAAAGATCCTTATTTTAAATATGGAGCAGATAATCTTTATGGACTTTATTATTCTGCAATTAAAGATTATCCCAATGCAGAAAAATATATGCTACACGCTCTGTCTTACAACCTTCAAAAAAACCCCAATGCAAGTCACACAGGTGGCACATATTTTAATTTAGGTGAAATTGCAGCTAAACAAAATAAAAACAAAGAGGCTTTAACTTATTATAATGAAGCGTTTCGGATATTTAAGAATCAAAACGAGAAAAAGAATTTAAAAGATATCTCGTACAATCTTGCCAATTTATATTCCAAACAAAACAACTATCCTCAGGCTTTTGAGTTTCAAAAACTATATAGTGCTTACAGTGACTCAATTATTAATGAGGAAACAAATGCTACAATAGCTGAATTACAAACAAAGTATGAAGTTGAGAAAAAAGACATTCAAATTCTTTTACTCGATAAGGAAAAAATGCTGAAAGAGCAGAAACTAGCCGAAACAAAAAAAAGCATGCTTTTCTATATTGGGATAACCATACTCTTGCTTGCTGTGCTTATATTCAGCATACTATTCTTTGTTCAACGACAAAAAACAGTTGCTGCAATTAATAAAAAGAATGTTGCTTTGGTAAAACTACAAACGCAAATGAATCCTCACTTTTTGTTTAACGCCTTAGTTTCTGTGCAAGATTTAATTTTAAAGGAAGAAAAAATGAAAGCGATTAATTCAGTCACCAAATTATCAAGACTGATGCGAACTACACTTAATAATTCTGAATTAGACTTAATTACAATTACAGAAGAAATAAATTTTCTAAATACCTATGTGGATTTTGAAAATGAAAGAAATAAAAATAAAACAACCTTTTCAATTGAAATAGATGATTTAATAACAGCTGATTGGACAATGCTTCCTCCGATGTTAATACAACCATTAATAGAGAACTGCTTTAAACACGCTTTTAAAGATGAACAGGAGAATAGAAACATAAATTTATCATTCTTAAAAAAAGAGATGGTAAGTGGTTCTGTTTTAGAAATAACACTGACTGATAACGGAATTGGTATCCCATCTGAATCATTAATAAAATCGAGCGAATCAAAAGCAATGAAAATAACCCTAGATCGTGTAACTAAACTTTATGAATTACAAAATCTCGAAAACGATGGGAAAATAATGCTTGTAAAAAACTTAAATACTAACGAAAGTTCGACCAATGGCACAAGCATAATTTTGAAGTTACCCTTTATAGAAAAATAATAAGATGATAAAAGCAATAATAATTGATGACGAGGAATCTTGTCAAAATGTACTAAGCGAATTAATTAATTTATCTAATAAACACATAAGTTTGTTAGGAACAGCCAAAACAATACCCGATGGAATTAAATTAATTGACGATTTAAAACCAGAATTGGTTTTTTTAGATGTTGAATTAAAAGACAAATTAAGTTTCGAAATTCTAGAGAAAGTGCGTTTCAAAGATTTTTATACTATTGTTACAACTGCCCATGAAAAATATGCTATGCGGGCAATCAAGGCTTCATGCCTAGAGTTTTTGCTTAAACCTGTCGATGGTAATGAATTAAAACTTGCCATTGACAAATTTGAAAAGCAACAGCAAGTAAGTTATAATCAAAAAAAGATTGAGGTGCTTCTAGAAAACATTGGATTGCCGCAACATAATATACATAAACTTGCCATTCCTTGTAATGATGGTTATACTTTTATCAACGCGAATGATATTATTTATTGTGAGGCAGATTTAAAATACACAAAGATTTTCACTAGAAATGATGAGAATATCCTCTCTTCAAAAAACCTTGGTGAATTTGAAGAATTACTCAATCATTCTCCATTTTTTAGATGTCACAAATCATTTATTATCAATGTAAATTTTGTAAAAAAATATTTGCGATCAGACACACAAGTAATAATGAGTAATGGCACCTTAATCGACATTGCCTCTAGAAAAAAAGATGAGTTTTTAAAACTGTTTGAAAAAATCTAATTACCTTTTTTTTCCTCTTTCTTCTTCTCACCAAACACTTTAAAGTTATAGGTGAAAGTCAACATAAAATATTGTTGCAATATCTTTGTTTGAACATCCTCAATATATGTTTCTGTAACATTACGTGTAATACTAGTATTTTGACTCAATATATCAAATACCGACAAACGAAGTTCAGCTGCATTTGCCTTTAAGAACTTATATCCTATGGCAGCGTTCCATAATGTAATGTTTTGATTAAGCGCACCTGTTAAACCCAAGTAATTATAATTGGTTGCCTCGGTGTTTAATACCAATCCTTTCCATGGCATAACCGTAATTTTAGCGCTTGCTAACCCTATGTAATAATTACTATTTAAAGAAGTTTGAATAGAATTGTTTACAATAGTATAATTTGGTGTATAAGAAACGCTAAAATCTATTTTCTCACTAATGTTACTTGACACAACTAAACCTCCTGTTAAATTATATGAATCAGAATAATTCAACACATTATTAATTAAACCAGGTGAGTGAGTATAATTAAATCCTCCATTCACATTTATATTACACTTAATTTTTTTAAATGGAAAACCATAAGTTAATAAAGAACGAATAGTATAATTATCTTGCAAATTAACGGGTTTACTCAGTTGCGCACCTCTTTGCAGATAAACTAAATTATCAATTAAAGTATCACCTGTTGCAATAGTTGTAGAGTTGGCAATGTAATTATTGGTTGCAATACCATTTATAAATGCGAAGAAACTCTTTCCACTAGTGGCGTTTGTATAATTATATCTAAATACCAAACTATGTACATATTGTTGCTTTAAATTTGAATTACCTGTAGACAAACTCATTGGATTCGAATTATCTACTACACTTTGTAATTGCGTAACACTTGGCACTTGCGTTGAAGTTGAATAGAAAATTCTCATCTCTTTTTCTTTTGTCCAACGCATACGTGTCATCACTTTTGGTAAAACCGAAAGGAAGGTTTTGTTTACTGAAGCAACATCAGGAAATAATTGATTTCCTACTAAATTCAAACTTTGAAAATCTGCACCCACATTCACCATTAGTTTCTCTCCTCGCACTCTAAAGCCTAACCCTGGTTTGTGGGTAATAATTGTGTTCTCAAAAGTGTTAGTTAAAAGGGTATCTAATTGTGTGTATGAATACACAGCCGAATCATATTGATTAGTGCGTTTATCAGAATTGTTTAATGTATACGAAGGAGAATAAGAAACATACAATTGTCCCTTTTGTTTTATTGGTTCAGTGTAGGTAATACTCGTACTGTAAGTATTACCATAAGCTGCAGTTGCAGTTAGCTGATTTAAATTATTAGTAGAATCGTTTAAAGCAGAATAATAATTTGCTAATGAATTCAAATTTGATTTTCCGGTTTTATCATTAATAGCTACACCACCATCAATTGAAATTGTTCTGCGTGGTTTTACAAATTTGTGCATCCAAAGCACATTTGCTTTTCCATTATAACCTGTTGTTTTAGTAGTTGTTTTATTATCAAGTGTGTTTATCTTTTCTCCATCTGCATAAGTATTTGCACCAATTACATCAGAATTACTTTTGTTTGTTTGAAAACCAATTTGCGGAGTGATAAACAAAGTATTCATTGTATCAAAAGTAATCTCTGTACGAATATTAATACGGTGATTATAATTTGTAGAACCCGAAGTGTTATTTTCGTTATACAATTGATTAGAGTTTTTTGATAAAAAATAAGTCCGATTAATTAAAGAAGCATTATCGTTATCGCTTCCAGTAAAAAAATAACTTCCCGTAAATTTTACCTTTTTGCCCCATTGATCTGCATAGTTAATTCCTGCGCTATGCGTAGTGCTAATGCCGCCTTGTTGCCCCGATAAAAAATTTGTAGTTGGATCGGTTTGCTGTCCGCCTCTTCCCATGCCTCCCATTCCACCGCCACCGCGTCGTCCACCGCTACTTGAAGCAGATTGCGCCACACCTAATAAATCTTGTGATGAAAAATTTTGTTGATTGATGTTATTCGACATTCCTAAAATAGTAATCTTACGGTTGCCTTTAAAGAAATTATAATTTCCACCTGCATTATAACGATTATCCGTTCCGTATCCTGCATACACTTTTCCAAAGGTTCCATTACTCATGCCCCGCTTAGTAACGATGTTGATTGTTTTAGAAGTGTTTCCATCATTAAATCCAGTAAATTGTGCTTGATCACTTAATTTATCAAACACTTGTATTTTATCTACTACCTCAGCAGGTAAATTCTTCAAGGCTAAAGCTGCATCATCACCAAAAAATTCTTTACCATCAATCAATACTTTTTTTACATCCTCGCCTTGCGCTTTAACAACACCATTTTCTACAACAATGCCTGGCATCTTTTTTACTAAGTCTTCTACATTGGCATCTTGATTTACTTTGTAAGCACCTGCATTAATTTCAGTAGTATCGCCTTTTAGTGTAACTCTTGTTTGTGTTGCGTTTATGTCTACATCTTTTAAAAGCTTTGTGTCTGTTTCTAATTTAGCTCTTACAAAAACTTGCTTATCAATTAGCTTAATCTCTTTATTGAATTTCTTATACCCCAAATAGGCAATTTCAACAATATAATCGCCCAGCTCCTGATTTTGGAATTCAAATTTTCCATCTAAATCAGTCATTGCCATTTGCTTTTTTGATGTATCCTGCTTACTCTTTAAAATTACGGGAACACCAATTAAAGAAGTAGTATCAGCCTTGTCAATAACAAAACCGCGCACATTAAAGGTTTGTGCCTTTGCAATGCCTATTAAAAAGAAAAAAACAATTAAATATCTCATAAACGTAATAAGACAATCAAAAAACGAAAAGGTTTAATGAGTATCTTTAAGGCAAAACTACGCTTTTCAAATGGTTGAGAAAAATATATCCATAATTAATTCCCCTTTAGGTTCTATAATTATAGAGGGAACTATGGATGCCATTTCTCGTATCGAATTCACTATTCCGCAGGAAGAAAAAAACCATTCTTCTGAATTGCACGCTAAATGCATTAAACAGCTTAATGAATATTTTGAAGGCACGAGAAAAGAATTTGATTTCCCAATTGACCAAGAAGGAACTCCTTTTCAGCAAGAGGTTTGGAAAGCATTGCTAACAATACCTTATGGACAAACAATATCATACATACAATTAGCAAAACAATTGGGTGATGAAAAAGCAGTGCGTGCAGTAGGCGGGGCAAATGGGAAAAACAAAATTGCCATTGTGATTCCTTGTCATAGAGTTATTGGAAATAATAATACACTTACAGGTTATGCAGGTGGTTTAGAAAAAAAGAAATGGTTATTGCAGCACGAACATAATTTTTCACCCGTGAAAGAAGGGTTTTTATTTTAAGAGTATGAGCGAAGTGTGGGAATTTTTAAAAGAATTAGTTGACCCAAAATCCATTATACAATTGGGTTTACCATTATTGCTCTTTGTTATTTTTGCAGAAACCGGTTTGTTCTTTGGTTTCTTTTTGCCCGGCGATAGTTTGGTTTTTATTTCAGGTTTATTTTGTGCTACTAAAAATCAACTAATAGGAGTTAATATTGTTGTACTTATTCTCTTAATGATTGCAGCGGCAGTATTAGGAAATATTGTAGGCTACTTATTTGGAAGACGCTTCGGGAAAACCTTGTTTAAAAAGGAAGACACATTCTTTTTTAAGAAACGCCACTTAATTGCCACACAAAATTTTTATGAAAAGCATGGAAGGAAAACATTAATAATGGGGCGTTTCCTGCCTTATGTACGCACATTTGCTCCCATACTTGCAGGAATCATTCATCTTGATTTTAGAAAATTTATGTTATACAATATCGCTGGTGCATTTGCTTGGATTGGATCAATTGCAAGCATAGGTTATTTTTTAGGAAGTAAATTTCCAGAAACGGAAAACTATTTGGGTTATATAGTAATTGGCTTGATAGTGATAACAACATTACCTGTTGCTATCACCTATTTTAAAAACAGAAAGCAGAAAAATTAAACCTTTCTCTTTTTCAACTCTTTCAAAATAGTATTTGTTCTACTTGTCATTGCAGGAGTATCAGAGTATTTATTCAAATCAATAATAAGAGGAACCAATTCATTTAAAAGTTCTGGATGCGTTTTTGCTATGTTGTATGCTGTAGTTAGCGCAAATACTCTTACCGCTACTGTTTCATTAGCACTCAATGCAAATTTAATTCCTAAATCATACAGTTCTCCTTGAAATTTTTCTGGGATTTCTACTTCTTGAAAAACTCTAAAATAATTTCTTTTATTAGCATGATGTAATTTTTCGTTTTTCAAATCATCAACCAAGTTTTTAAAATAAGGTTTTATTAATTGTGGTTGCGTTTCACAACAATGTGTCATCACCCAAGAGGCATATCGCGAAAGTCTTTCGTCTTTTCCAAAAACGAATGACATTAATTCTTTGAAAATTACTTTATCATCTCCAATATGCTTTATAAGTTTATTTACACTGGATTTTGCCTGTCCTTCTAATAATGTATCTTTTATAATATCACCCATCTTAAATCGAATTTGCTGCTACCCAAGCCGTACTCCAAGCTGCTTGGAAATTAAAACCTCCCGTTATACCATCTATGTTTATTACTTCTCCTGCAAAATAAAGTCCGTTCATCTTTTTACTTTTCATGGTTTTAAAGTCGATTTCTTTTAACTCAATACCACCACAAGTAACAAACTCTTCTTTAAATGTTGTTTTGCCCCGCATGGTGTAAGCATCAGCAAATAACACTTCAACTAATTTATTAATCGATTTTTTTGTAATCTCACTCCAAGGTTTATCGTTATTTAAATCTGCCTTGATAAGCAAATGCTCCCACAAACGCTTTGGGAATACAAATACGTTAGTGTTTTTTGGCAATGCTTTGTGCTGTTGCTTTTGCAAATTTTCTATCGCTTGTTTTATTTCTTCATACTCTTTGTTTAACCAATTAATATGAATTGTGGCTTCATAACTCTTTTGATGAAAATATTCTGCCGCATAAGCAGAAAGCTTTAATACGGCTGGGCCGCTGAATCCCCAATGTGTTATTAGCAAAGGCCCTTCAAACAAATAATTGGTTCCTGCAACTTTTACTTTTGCATTAGGAACCGATAAACCCATTAGCTGCGTAATAGAATCGGTAGGAATATTAAATGTGAAAAGTGAAGGAAGTGGTTTTACAATTGAATGCTCTGTTCCTTGTAAAAAGCCATACGCCTTCTCTTGATTGAAACCACCTGAAGTAACAACCACTGCATCTGCAATCAACTCTTGTGACTTAGTATCATTTACAATAACACTCAACACAATTTTATCGTTTCGCTTTTTTATTTCTTTTACATCTGCTTTTGTTTGAATGCTTACTCCATATTTTTTTGCTTCATCTAAAAAACAATCGATAATAGTTTGAGAGTTATTAGTTGTAGGAAACATTCTGTTATCTGCTTCTGCATGTAGTTTTACATTTCTTTGTGCAAACCACTCTATCGTATCTTGCGGGGCAAATTTTGAAAACACACTTCTAAGCTCTTTGGAACCGCGAGGATAGTTTTTTATTAAGTCGCTAATTTCGAAACATTGATTGGTAACATTACATCTACCGCCTCCTGATACCAACACTTTTGATAGAAGTTTAGTTGTTTTTTCGAGTATGGTAATTTTATAGGAAGGATTGTTTTTTGCCAAATTTATTGCACAAAAAAACCCTGCTGCCCCGCCTCCTATTATATACACTTGCTTCATCAATTCTCAAAATTAAACTTTGTTTCGTAAATTAGCACAAAATTAAACAGACATGACATTAGAAGAAAAAATAAACGGAGACATAAAATCTGCAATGCTTGCAAAAGAAGCTGCTAAATTAGAGGCTTTACGTGCAATTAAATCTGCAATACTTTTATTAAAAACCTCAGCAGAAGGACACACGGCTGAAAGCGAGTTAAAATCATTGCAAAAAATGGTGAAACAACGTCGTGAAACTGCTGAAGTATATAAATCTCAAAGCCGAGCAGACCTAGCAGAAACAGAAGAGTTTCAAGCAAACATCATAGAAGCTTATCTTCCAAAAATGATGAGCGAAGACGAAATTAAAACTGCTTTAACAGCTATTATTGCCGAAAGCGGGGCAAGTTCAGCTGCTGAAATGGGCAAAGTTATGGGACTAGCAAACAAAGCTTTTGCTGGTAAAGCCGATAACAAAATTGTATCTCAATTGGTAAAAGAATTATTGAGTAAATAATCTATTTTCTCCCATTTTTTAAAAATCGTCTCTTAAAGAGGACGATTTTTTTGTTTATATACAATTGAAAAACAAGTTGTTGCGTTTTTTAACAATTTAATTGTATATACATCTAATTTCATCACATATATTTGCCTTCAGAAAACAAACAAATACTAAAATGAAAAAATTACAATTAACAATTAGCGCACTTGCTTTAATGGCAACATCAATGATAGCTCAAACAAATTGGGCAGTTGATGCATCTCACAGTAAATTAGGTTTTAAAGTAACCCACATGATGGTTTCTGAAACTGAAGGTAAATTTAAAATTTATGATGGAAAAGTATCATCTAAAACAGATGCAGACTTTACAGATGCTTCAGTTGAATTCTCTGTTGACGTTGCAAGTGTTGATACAGATGACGACAAAAGAGATGGTCACTTAAAAAGTCCTGACTTTTTTGACGCAGAGAAATTTGCAAAAATGACTTTTAAGTCAACTTCAATGAAAAAAGGAAAAACGAAAGGGACTTATTTATTAATTGGTGACTTAACTATTAAAGGAGTAACCAAAAAAGTAACATTTGTTGCTACTACTAATGGAAAACAAGTTAAAGATCCTTGGGGAAAAACGCGTGTTGGCTTCACAGTTAAAGGTGCAATTAACAGAAAAGACTACGGTTTAACTTGGAACGCGGCATTAGAAGCTGGTGGAGTTGCTGTGAGTGAAATGGTTGCAATAGAAAGTACTATTGAATTAATGAAATAATATTTTTCATGTTGTTTATGAAAGTCTGCACAATGGTGGTGCAGACTTTTTTATTTAACGTAAGTTTAATTGCTTGTTTAATCGTACTTTTGCCGCATGCAATTAGCTAATATTATAAGCGGTTTTGGAGTAACATTCATTTTAGCTGGATTTTTTCTTTCAACTTTTAAATTAATAAAAACTGACTCCGTTTTTTATTATGTATTAAATATCATTGGCGGTGGACTAGCTTGCTATGGAAGTGTTTTAATTAAATCAGTTCCATTTACCATATTGGAAGGTATTTGGGGCTTGGTGGCTGCAGTTGGTTTAATAAAACTATTAACGAATTCAAAAACTATAGCGTGAATACATCTTTTATCTCTTGGTTTCTTTTAGTTCTTTTATCTCTTATTTGGGGAAGCTCTTTCATTTTAATGAAACGAGGCATGGAAGTATTTAGTAGCGAGCAAGTAGCAGCATTGCGTATTGTTATTGCATTTTTATTTTTGCTTCCATTAATGCTAAAACATTATAAAGTGAATTTAAAAAAATACTGGTTCGGTATTTTAATGATGGGTACTTTTGGAAATTTAATTCCTGCCTTTTTATTTACTCGTGCCGAAACAGGTATTAGCAGTGCGCTTGCAGGCATGTTAAACGCCTTAACTCCTGTTTTTGCCATTATTGTTGGAACTCTTTTATTCAAAACAAAAACATCCTTTAACCAAATTATTGGTGTTATTGTAGGGTTTGGCGGCGCAATTTTATTAGTAAGTTTTGATGAAGGAAGCAAAACAGGGACAAATAATTTATCTTATGCATTAATGGTTGCAGCGGCTACATTATGCTATGCAATAAGTGTAAATAGTATTAAAAAATATTTAAACGATTTAAACTCGATTACTGCAACAACATGGTCATTTACCTTTATTGGTTTATTTACGATTGTTTCACCATTTCTCTTAGATTTATTTTTGCCCACCGAAAAACAAACCAATTTATGGCCCGACTTTTTTTATCGATTACAAACTGTACCTAATGCATGGAAGAGTTTGGGATACGTAAGTATATTGGCTATTGTAGGCTCAGCGATTTCTGTTATTCTATTTAACGTACTAATAAAAAAATCGAATGCTATTTTTGCCTCCTCATGCACTTACTTAATTCCAGTAGTTGCTATGATGTGGGGCGTGTTTGATAATGAACGTATTGTGTGGCCGCAGTATTTATCTATCCTAGTTATACTTGTAGGTATTTGGTTAATTAATAAGAAGTTTACTGAGAAAGTAATTAAATAAGATATTATTTGGATTACGAATGTTGTACGAATATACTAATGTTACGAATCATTACAAATATCTGAGCGCTAACATTTCGTAGTAATTAGTATTGATTCGTATATTCGTAAAAAGATTCGTAATCCTTATTTTAACTTCGCTCCATCAAATAAAAATACTGAATAAATTCCTTCGCTATCTCTTACTTTATCGTAAGGATATTGTTCATCGCCCATAATAGGAGAGTAATCGTAAACATACACTTCGCCATATTTACCATAACCAACATAATCCATTTTTAAAACACCACCACTAAATCTGTAAGTTCCGTCTTTATCTTTAAAAGCGAAATAGAAAACGTGATTTCCCATTTTGTATGTTGGTAAATTAGTTGAAGCATCTACCAAACTTCTAAAATCTCCTTGCCCATCAGCTACATCAAAAGTTAAATTCAAAATTTGCGTCGTTTTACACTTTTGTTTTAGCATCTCAATAATCTTAGCATTTGAGTATGCCGTATATCCTGGATTTCCCGATTTTTTAAAACAGCTTGGTAGAGGCAAGGTTTTTACAAATTCTGCAGCTTCTGCATTTGCTTTTAATAATCCATTTGCTTTTGCATTAGCTCCTTCATCCTCGCAAGCTTGCCACCATTGTTTTTGGGTTGCCTCGGTACTTGATGTATAATCAATTATCAAGTCACCTTCAGCGGCCATGTTTATACTACTAATTGCTGAATTGTATTCCGCATCAACACGCACTTTAAAATCATTCTTAGCCCCTAATGGCATATCATACTGACTTGCCAATATCCACCAAAAACTTGAACCCATTGGATAAACATTTGTAGCTGTGCCCTTTGCAGGAGTGACATCAAAATTAATAATATTACTTTCGATTTCCTTTTGTGTTAAACAAAGTTGTGCCGTTAACTGACTTGCCAGTTCATACTCACCTTCTGCATTTTTTTTAAATACTTGAAAAGATAAAATCCTAACAATACTCTTGTCTACTTTATAATAATCTTGCAAGCTTTTTTCCAATGGCTCACAATAATCTTTTAAAGGCTTTTCTAATACTAATTGGCCATAAATTGCTGAACTTGCCTTAAACTCAGTTTGAGTTGCAGGGCTTGTTGCAAAAGGTTTTGAAGCAAAGCTAATTTTATTTACAATTGGCTCTTGGGCGTAGGTTAATAAAGACGCAAGTATAATTATAGCTGCGAAAAAGGATTTTTTTGAAAATGAATTCATGAGCTTTGTTTTAATAAAGATAGTTTATTGAATTTGAATTTCATAAAAAAAGGCAGCTGATTTTCATCAACTGCCTTCCCCTTATTAAACAAACAACAAATTACGAGTTCACTAAAAGTTTAAATCCTTTTCCGTGAATATTAATAATTTCTACTTTTTGGTCGTCTTTTAAATACTTACGAAGCTTTGCGATGTAAACATCCATACTTCTTCCGTTAAAGTAATTATCATCGTGCCATATTGTTTTTAATGCAAAGTTACGGTCTAACACATCGTTTTTGTGAACGCATAACAAACGCAATAATCCGGATTCTTTAGTAGTAAGTTTTTGTTGTTGACCATTGTGCTCCAACAATTGTTTCTCACTATTAAATGTATAAGCACCTAATGTAAAATTAGTTTGCTCATTGCTAATCGACATTTGTTTATTAGTACGACGCAACACTGCTTGTATACGTACTAATAATTCTTCCATGCTGAAAGGCTTTGTAATGTAGTCGTCTCCACCTGCATTAAAGCCTTCAATGGTATCTTCTTTCATCGATTTTGCAGTAAGAAAAATAATAGGAACATTTTTGTTGTTCATTCTTATTTCCTTTGCTAATGTAATTCCGTCTTTTACAGGCATCATCACATCTAACAAAATCAAATCATAGTCTTGTTTGCAAAAAAGGTCGTAACCTTCTTTTCCATCCTTACCTAATTTTGTTTCATATCCTTTTGCTTCCAGATACTCTTGCAATAAGATTCCCAAATTTGGATCATCTTCAACTAATAGTATTTTCAATTTTTCTGTGCTCATATTATTTTATTTAGTTGTGTTTATGTTTAGTTAGTTTCCTCTGCTTTATACGGAAGTAAAACTTTGAAGTTGCTTCCTTTATTTAATTCACTCTCTACAATAATCTCGCCACCATGTTTGTTCACTATCGCTTGCACATAACTCAATCCCAAACCAAAGCCTTTTATGTTATGCACATTGCCTGTTGGTATTCGGTAAAACTTCTCAAATACCTTCTTCAAATTCTCTTTACTTATACCAACCCCGCTGTCCTGAACCGAAAAAAGTATGCCATTATTTCTATTTTCAGTGGTAATAACAATCTCAGGAACTTCCTTCGAATACTTAATGGCATTATCCATTAAATTAAACACAATATTAGTAATATGTACTTTATCGGCAAGAATTTTAGTATTAGTGGCAAAAAACTTGGGTATAATGGTTCCTCCTCGCTGTTCAACTTGTAATTGTATGTTTTGGATTGCTTGTTGAATTATTTCATGAATATCTATTTCAGTAAGTTTTAACTTAAAATCGCCCTTATCTAAAATTGAGGTTTGTAATATACTTTCAACTAAAATACTTAATCGTTTATTTTCGTCTTTTATCATTTTTACAAAGCGCTCCACCTTTTCTGGTGTTTTATTTACGGAATGGTCGTTGAGCATTTCACTAGCTAATGAAATTGTAGAAATTGGTGTTTTAAACTCATGGGTCATATTACTTATGAAATCATTTTTTATAGCAGATAGTTTCTTTTGTTTCTTAATCGTGGAGATTGTGTAGTAAAATGAAACAGAAAGTATCACAATTATTAATCCCGACACAAGTAACATTCCACCTAATGTTTTATATAAATAACGTTTATGCTTTGGGAAATAAACCGATAAAAAAGTTGGTTTAATAAAAGCATTGTTTGGCGCTAAGTTTACTTTAAAATAACATCCGGTTGTATCACACTCATGTACGGCTTTTGTAAAATCACCCACTGCCGAGTTTTCATCTATGGTAATGCGGTAAATGTAATTAGATGTTATTCCGTGTTCAACTAATTCTTCTCTTAATAATGAATCGAGCAAAATAGTATCTATATGTGGTTTATAGTTTTTATAAATATTAATACTCACCAATTCCTCAAACAAATCATTTACAATTTCTG
>Ga0075163_10002077_pt1 | contig 27015 bp, 23 predicted proteins | sample JI1023141ADNA_FD_71478 | JGI IMG/M metagenome (GOLD analysis project Ga0075163, IMG submission 71478) | Wastewater effluent complex algal communities from Wisconsin, to seasonally profile nutrient transformation and Carbon sequestration -... | ecosystem: Engineered > WWTP > Effluent > Algae...
CGTTCCGCCCCGCCGGGCGCATAGTGTCGCAGGCGGGTCGATTCGTTCGGCAGGCGCGTGGTCGCTACCAGAGGCACAAGGAGTTGGGAAGATGAGCACCCGGTTTCGATTGGGGATTTCGGCGGCGGCGCTGGCCGTCTTTATGCCGCTAACGGCCCACGCGCAGGGAGCCGTCACGGTTATCGGAGGTGGCCTTGCGCGGGAGTGCTACAACGCGGTGGAATACAGCCGTGTGGTGCTCACCAAGGCCATTGAGGTATGCAATCTGGCGCTCGAAACCGAGCAGCTGAGGGCCAAGGACCGCGCGGCCACATTCACCAACCGCGGCATCCTCTACATGCGGCAGGGAAACAATAGCCGGGCCGTGGTCGATTATCAGCGCAGCATCAACCTGCTGCCGGACCTAAGGGAAGCCAAGGTCAACCTCGGCGCGGCGCTCTACAATCTGAAGCGCTATCCCGAGGCCATGGCCGCGCTGAACGAAGGCGTCGCGACCGAATCCCTGAACGCCCGCGCCATCGGCTTCTACAATCGCGCCCTGACGCACGAAAAACTGGGCGATCTCCAGTCTGCCTACGAGGATTTCCGTAGCGCCCTGCAGATCAATCCGGAATTCACCCAGGCGTCCGAACAGATTGCCCGGTTCACCGTGGTTCCCGTCGAGGGCTGAGTCGCAAGACTCAGGAGCGCTGTCATTTCGCCCTGCCCGGCCCTATCTAAAGGGCTGCGGCGGAGCATGAACGCGTGACGAGGTGAGCTGATGACTGAGCGCAGCCTGATCGAGGATGTCGGTGTCGGCGTCTCGAAAGCAGCCGGAATTCTCGATGAAGCCCTTTCCGGCGCTGAAGACGGGGAAATCTACGTCGAATCCGTTCGCTCCGAGAGCTTCCTGTTCGATGACGGCCGCCTGAAGTCTGCGTCCTACGACAGCGGCCAGGGATTCGGCCTTCGTGTCGTTTCGGGCGAAACGACGGGATACGCCCACGCCAGCGAAATATCCGAAGCCGCCATTCGCCGCGCCGCCACGGCGGCGTCAGCAGCCAAGCGGGGTCGTTCCGGCCTGCTCGCTGTCGGACCGACGCCGGTGAACCGACGCCTCTACGCAGACGTCGACCCCACCGCATCGCCGGACTTCGTCACCAAGACCGGCCTGCTCGCGGAGATAGACGCGTGGTGCCGCGCGCGCGATCCGAAGGTTGTGCAGGTTTCGGTCTCCCTCGCCGGCTCTCGCACGGCCGTTGAGATCATCCGCTCTGGTGGCGCGGTTGTTTCTGATGCGCGGCCGCTTGTGCGACTGAACATCTCGGTCACCATGGAGAAAGACGGCCGCCGGGAAACCGGATCGGCCGGCGCCGGCGGACGGGCCGATTACGCAGAGTGGATCCACCCGGACCGCTGGCAGGCGCTGGCGCAACGTGCGCTACGCAAGGCCGAGATCAACCTCGATGCCGTCGCAGCCCCCGCGGGCGAGATGGAAGTCGCGCTCGGGCCGGGCTGGACGGGCGTGCTGCTGCACGAAGCCGTTGGCCACGGGCTTGAAGGCGACTTCAACCGCAAGGGCTCGTCAGTCTATTCCAATCGCATAGGCGAGCAGGTGATGGCCAAGGGCGTCACCATCGTCGACGATGGCACGATCGCTAATCGGCGCGGCTCGCTCTCCTTCGACGATGAGGGCACGCAGACCCAGCGCACGGTGCTGGTCGAGGATGGCCGCCTCATCGGCTACATGCAGGATCGCCAGAATGCGCGCCTGATGGGTGTCGCCGCGACCGGCAATGGCCGTCGCGAAAGCTACGCCAACGCGCCGATGCCGCGCATGACAAACACGTTCATGACTGGCGGCACGCATGATCCCGAAGAAATCGTGCGTTCGATCAAGAAGGGCATCTGGGCGGTCGACTTCGGCGGCGGCCAGGTCGACATCACCAACGGGCAATTCGTGTTCCAGTGCACCGAGGCCTACCTCGTCGAGGACGGCAAGGTCGGCCCGCCGGTGAAGAACGCCACGCTGATCGGACACGGGCCCACCGTGATGAATTCCATCTCGATGGTCGGCAACGACTTCTCGCTGGACGACGGCGTCGGCACCTGCGGCAAGAGCGGACAGTCAGTGCCGGTCGGCGTCGGCCAGCCATCGCTGCGGATCGACAAGATCACGGTCGGCGGCGCGGGCTGACCGCCTGACATGACGACACAAAAAAGGGCCGCCTCGTTGCAGAGGCGGCCCTTTGTTTTTCAGGCGGGTCAGCCTGCCCTGCCTACTCGGCGGCTTGCGGCGCAGGCGTTTGCCCGTCTTTTGGCTTGTCCTGGAGGTGTGCCAGCTTGTTCAGGAACGGGCTGGCGATGCCCAGCGCAACGCCGATACCGATGCCCCACAACCCCACCGCCGTGAACACTTCGGCATAGGTCCGCAGAGCAAGTTCAGGGTCTAACACCTGCCCGCCCACTGTCTGTTGCGCCGTAAGCTTGGTGATCTGCGCCTGCACTGCCTGCGCGATGGATGAGCCGAGGTACCACGTCGCCATCATGGTGGCGGCGATGGGAGCCGGCGTGAGCTTGGTCATCGCCGACAGGCCGACGGGCGAGAGGAACAGTTCGCCAGTGGTATGCAGCAGGTAGAGCAGCACGAGGAAGATCAGCGGAACCTTGAAGTTTTCGTCGGCATACTGCGCGCCCCATACCAGCACGAGGAAGCCCGCGCCGACCTGGATGAGCCCCAGCGCAAACTTGAACGCGTCCCCTGGATCTTTCTTGTGACGGCCCAGCCACGTCCACATCATCGCGAACAACGGCGCGAAGATCAGGATGAAGCCGCCGTTGAAGCTTTGTGTCTGGCCGGAAGTCACGGTCCAGAACCCGGTCGATCCATCTGCCAGCCTTTCCGTCGGAAGCTGCGTCGAGCGTTCGGAGAACTGGGACAGCGCCGATCCGCCGAGTTCGAACAGGGTGAAGAACACCACCGAGCCAAGGACGAGAATTAGCGCCAGGATCAGCTTGCCCGTTTCGGCGAGCGTGGCCTTGGTGATCATGTAGTAAACGAAAAACACGAGCATGCCGACCGATGCGATGGTCAGCGCTGTGTTCACGATCGGCTCGCGCTGCACCAGCATCCAGATGAGACCAACGCTCAACAGACCGGCGATGTAGATGATCCATTCGCGGTTCAGCGGCCCGAGCACCGGCTTCTTCAGCAGAGCCGGATTAGGCGGCAGGCCGAGGTCGGCGGGAAGCTGCGCCGGGCCGGGCGTGAAGAACAGGAGACGGCGGCGCACGAACACGAGCCAGCCGAACAACATCCCGACGCCGGCAAGACCGAAGCCCGCCCACCAGCCGACCTTGGCGCCAACAAGCGCACACAGCACCTGCGCCCAGAACGCGCCGAGGTTGATGCCGTAATAGTACAGCGAGAAGCCGCCATCGCGGCGCGGGTCATCCTTGGTGTAGAGCTGGCCAACTTGCGTTGCGAGGTTCGCCTTCAGGAAGCCGACGCCCATGATGATGAGCGAGAGGGCGAGGAAGAACGCGCTCATGAAGAAGGGCTGCTGGCCCTCCACCGTCATCTGGTAACCTTCGACCTCAGGCGTTTCCGGATTGTCAGCTGGGATGATGTTCGGTAGCGCGGCCGTGCCGGCAAAGCCCTTGATCTCCATCCCGCCATTGGCAGCCGGACCGAAATCGTAACGCTGGCCATCGACGACGACCCACGCCTTGCGCTGGTCCTGCCTGCCTTCTGCGTCGATCTGATAGTTCACCCCATTGTAGGTGAGGACGTTTCGCGCAGGCTCCTGCTCGATCGCCATGGTGAGGTGGCCCGCCACCAGCAGCAACGCGCCAAAAGCGACGGCCTTGGTCGTGCCGAGATAGCGGTCGGCAAGCATGCCGCCGATCAGCGGGAGCAGGTAAACCAGCGAGGTGTAGGCGCCGTACTGGCCCGACGCCGCTTCATCCGAGAACAGGAAGTGCTGCGTCATGTAAACGAACAGGATCGTCCGCATGCCGTAGTAGGAGAACCGCTCCCACATCTCGGTGAAGAAGATGATGTGCAGGCCCTTGGGTTGGGCGCGCAGCTGCATGATGACCGGGATGCCAGTGATCACTGTGATCACGAGTCCGACCGCGACAACGATATCCATGTAGCCCTCGCCCAAATGCCCTTCGCGGGTCTGAGCGATCTTCAACACGCGATGGCGGCAGGCTCAAGCCCTTGAATCGCCTCGGTTCGGCAAGGATATGCCCCTGAACGGCAACGGCGCCCCAGCAATCAGGCTGGCGCGTCGATCAGCACATCCTTGAAGGCGAGGCGCAGGTCGCGCTGCCAGGGGCCGTGATACATGGCCAGCAAACGCTCGGCCGCCGTGACACCGCTGTCGGCGATCTCTTCCAGCTCGGCCATGAAAATCGTCTCGTCCTTGCCGGCCGCATTCAATTGCTTGCGGCGTTTCAGACCACCGATGGACAGTTTCACGGCTTCCTTGGCGATGGCCTGAGCCGTCGTGTTGCGGATCGGGGCCTTGAGGCCCTGCATCGGGACAGCCGCACGCAAGGCCTGACGCTCCGCCGCGTTCCAGCTCTTCACAAGCTCCCACGCGCCATCGAGCGCGGTGTCATCATACAGCAAGCCGACCCAGAAGGCGGACAGCGCACATAGGCGATGCTGCGGACCCGCATCGGCGCCGCGCATCTCGAGGAATGTCTTCAGGCGCACTTCGGGGAAGATCGTCGAGAGATGGTCGTCGAAATCATCCATCGCAGGCTTCTCGCCCGGCAGCAGCGACAGCTTGCCAGCCATGAAGTCCCGGAAAGAATGCCCCGACGCGTCGAGGTACTTTCCATCGCGCCGCGCGAAGTACATCGGCACGTCGAGCGCGTAGTCGACATACTGCTCGAAGCCGAAGCCTTCATCGAAGGCAAACGGCAACATCCCCGTGCGATCCGGGTCCGTGTCGGTCCACACATGCGAGCGGTACGACAGGAAGCCGTTGGTGCGGTTCTCGGCAAACGGCGAGTTGGCGAACAGCGCGGTGGCGATAGGTTGAAGCGCGAGGCTCACGCGCAGCTTCTTCACCATGTCGGCCTCGGAGCCGAAATCGAGGTTGGTCTGCACGGTACACGAGCGGAACATCATCTCTCGTCCGAGACGCCCCACCTTGCCCATGTAGGATTTCATGATGCCGTAGCGCCCCTTGGGCATCATCGGCGTTTCTTCCAGCGACCAGATCGGCGAGAAGCCCAGTCCGAGGAAATCCATTCCCATCGGATCGGCAATCGCCTTGGTCTCTTTCAGGTGTTGTGTGATTTCGGCGCAGGTCTGGTGGATCGTCTCCAGCGGCGCGCCGGACAATTCAAACTGACCGCCCGGCTCAAGGCTCAGGCTCGCCAGGCCCTTCTTCCCGCCGATGATGTTGGCGCCTTCCATGATCGGCGCCCATCCGAACTCCGAGGACATGCCTTCGAGCAATTTCCGGATCGATGCAGGGCCATCATACGGCAAAGGCCGCAGCGTCTTCGTGATGAACCCGAACTTCTCGTGCTCGGTGCCAATCCGCCAGTCAGTCTTTGGCTTCGACCCGCCCTCGAGCCTTTCAACGAGCTCGCGCTTGTCGCGGATACGCGGCGCAGCCTCGTCGATGTCGCGAGTGGGTGTTGTCATTCACAGCGTCCCGGACCGGTCCTCACCAGCCAGATAGGTACGCCCGGATAGGTGCGCCAGCCGGACCCGTCAAATGTTCGATTTGTGAAGGAAAACTATTGTGTGGGAACGCCCTAGCGCCGCCAGTCCCCGCGAATTGCCTGCCATAACGCAAGCGCCGCAACGGCAGCCGTCTCCGCCCGCAGGATGCGTGGACCCAGCCCGACAGGCCGGACAAAGGGAAGATCGCGCAGACGTTTGCGCTCGCGAGGCGAGAAACCGCCTTCCGGTCCGATCAGAATCGCCGCCGGCGAATCCCCGAGGCCCACCAGCACGTCCGCGATCGGGCCTGCCCGGCCAGCCTCGCCGCCCCACGGCCGGCCGCCCTCGTCTCCCGACTCATCGGCGAAGAGCAGCAGGCGCGACGGGTCCCACTTCCCAAGCAGGGCATCCAGCTTTGCCGCCTCGCGCACCGGCGGCACGTCCAGCCGCTCGGTCTGTTCCGCTGCCTCGACGGCCAGCCGCGCCAACCTGTCCACCCGCACATTCTCGGAATTCGTCCGCTCGGTCAGCACCGGCAGGATCTCGGCGACGCCCAGCTCGACCGCCTTTTCGACCAGAAAGTCGGTCCGGTCCTTCTTCAGCGGCGCAAACAGCAGCCACAGGTCAGGCACGCCCGCCTGCTCGCGCACCCGCGCGCCCAGCAGCAGCCGCGCCGTGCTCTTGGTTACCGCCGATACGCTGGCGTCGAATTCGCCATCCCGCCCATTGAACACCCGCACCGGCTCGCCCACGCCAAGGCGCAGCACCCGCGTGAGGTAATGCGCCTGATCGCCATCGATCGGGATATCCGCGCCCTCGCCGAGATCGGGGGCGACATGAAGCCGGGGTGTCGCGCTCATGGCTCTGCGCTATATCGGGCTATCGCTTCCGCGCAAGGACAAGTCGTGACAGAGCCCGCCGCCCCCACCGCACCTGCCGACGCCGTGCGCGGCTCCTGGGTGATGCGCGCGCCTGCTTTCGCCCGGCCTTACCTGCAACTTTCGCGTTACGATCGTCCAGCTGGCTTCTGGCTGCTCGGCCTGCCCTGCCTCATCGGCATGGCTTTGGCCCGCGCACCGGGCGACTTTGAGCCCAGCGACGCATGGCTGGCTGCTCTGTTCATAGTCGGCGCGGTCGCGATGCGCGGCGCGGGCTGTACCTATAACGATATTCTGGATCGCGACATCGACGCGAAAGTGGCGCGCACAGCGCTTCGTCCGCTCCCGTCCGGGGCCGTAACGTTGAAGCGGGCGTGGATATGGCTGCTCGCTCAATGCGGCGTCGGGCTCGCCGTGCTGCTCTGCCTGCCCGATCTGGCCAAGCTGGTGGCGCTCGGGGCCATTCCCATGGTCGCGCTCTATCCGTTGATGAAGCGGATCACCTGGTGGCCGCAGGTCTGGCTCGGCCTCACTTTCAACTGGGGAACGCTCGTCGCAGCGGCGGCGACACAGGGACAGATCACGCAGTCAGACGCCCTGCTTTATGGCGCGCTGATCTTCTGGACGCTCGGCTACGACACGATCTACGCCATTCAGGACCGTGAGGACGACGCACTGATCGGGGTGAAATCGACGGCGCTTCGCTTCGGCGAGCACATCAAGGCCGCTGTCACGGTGATCTACGCCCTCTGCATCGTGCTCGCCCTACTGGCCGGTTACGTCGCGGCCGGTTGGTATGGCGCTGCCGCCGTTGCGCCGTTCGCGCTTCATCTCGTCCAGCAGGCTATCCGCCTCAATCCGGCAAATGGCGGGCTTGCGCTTCTGCTCTTCCGCGCCAATCGCGAGGCAGGCATCCTGTTGTTTGCAGGCTGGGCCTTCATCGCGGCAGCGATATAGCGGATACTTGCCGCTCAGGGCGGAACGGAACAGGTCATGTCTGAACAGAACAAACCGGGGAGTGACCGGAACAACACCAAACTCGCGGCGATCGCTGGCGGGGTCGTGGCGGTTGGAGCCGGGCTTGTGTTGGTCTTCGCCCCCAAGGGCGTGGACAAGCCGGACACGCCCGCGCCGGCAGCAGCAGGTGAAGCCACGACGGACGATGCGATCGTCCAGACGGCTCAGTTCGGGCAATCCGATCCGAACGCTCCCGCGCCGCCTGTTCCGCCATCTGCCGACGGCGCCAGCGTGGTCTCCGCCGACGGCGCCGCGATCAGCTTCGCTGACGAATCCATTTCCTACAGCGCCGCCCTTCCATCCGGCCCCGCGGGCGATCCAAACCTCGCCTATCTGCGCAAGGACGCGCTTTCCTATCTCGCCAACAAGAAGGCGCAGGCCCGCGCCACCTATGACGAGTTCAAGAAGGAAGGAGACGTGCCGCCGACTTTCCCGTGGGAAGTCATGATCCAGTGGGAATACACTGCGAAAGCGGGCGACATCGTCAGCCTGTTCGGGTCGGCCTACGAATACACGGGCGGCGCGCATGGCATGACTTACTTCGACACCCACGTTGCCCGCGCAAACGGCCAGCAGCTGCAAGTCACCGACATGCTCAAGGGCGGGCTGACGCCAGCCGTCGTCATTGCGATCTGTGAAGCTCTAAAGGTCGAGAAGAAAAAACGCACGGACTCGGAGACAATCTACGACGAGCCCATCGTCTGCGCCGGGCCGAACGGCAATGTGAAGATCGAGAAAGCCAAGCTAGCGCTGGCGCCCTCGAACCAGTCCGGAAAATTCGGCGGCATGCAGGTCTATTACGAGGCCTACGAGGTCGGGTCCTATGCCGAGGGCTCCTATGAATTCGTGGTCCAGCAGGAAGTGTTCGCCGAAGACCTGCAGCCGGAATTCAAGCCGCTGTTCGGCGGAACCGCGCCGCCGATAGCCGAGAAGTCCTAGCGGCGCGCGCGGAAGAACGCTTTCAGCATCGCAGACGATTCATCGGCCAGTAGTCCGCTCTCGACCACAGGGCGCGAGTGGCAGGTGGGCTGTTCGAAGAAGCGCGGGCCGTTGGCGACGGCGCCACCCTTCTCGTCAGCTGCGCCATAGACCACCCGGCCGATCCGCGCATGGCTGATGGCCCCCGCGCACATCGCGCACGGCTCCAGCGTCACATACAACGTCAGCCCGGACAGCCGGTAGTTGCCCAGCTTTGCCGCCGCCGACCGAAGCGCCAGTATCTCGGCATGGCCCGTCGGATCGCTCAGCCGGATCGGCTCGTTATAGGCTTCCGCAACAATCGTGCGGCTGGCAGGATCAACCACCACGGCGCCGATCGGCGCTTCGCCTGCGGCGGCGGCGGCCTGCGCCAGCTCCATCGCGCGCCGCATCATCTCAAGGTCGAATTCGTCGGCCATGCCGCCCCATAGCATTTCGGCGGCGGGATGCTAGATCGACGCCCATGCGCATTGTCGGCGGCACACTCAAGGGGCGAACCATCCGCACGCCGGAAGGCCGCGATACGCGTCCAACGTCGGACCGCGCACGCGAAAGCATTTTCAACATCCTCGCCCACGCCGAATGGGCGCCTCCCCTGGAGGGCGCGCGCGTGATCGACGCTTTCGCAGGCTCGGGCGCTCTGGGGTTCGAAGCGATTTCGCGCGGGGGGGCCTTCTGCCTGTTCGTCGAAACCGAAGCAGCGGCGCGCGGCTGCATACGCGACAATGTCGAGGCATTCCAGCTATTCGGGAACACCCGCATCCACCGCCGCTCCGCCACTGACCTTGGACCCAAGCCAGCCGGCCTCGGCGCGCCGTTCGATCTGGTGTTCATGGACCCGCCCTATGCGAACGGGTTGGTTCCGCCTGCGCTCGAGCAACTCCTGCGCGGCCAATGGATCACACCCGATGCGCTCGTCGTGGCCGAGACAGGCGCACACGAACCGCCACTGGAAGCCGTCGGCTGGAACCTGCTCGATGAACGCACCTACGGCGCGGCGCGCGTCTCGTTCCTGCGCGCGAGCGCCTGACCTTTCGGCAACGGCGCGAACGGCGACAGAACGAACGCCAGCAACAGCCCGATCAGCAACAGCTCAACTGCTGCGCCATGCATCAGCTGATCCGGCGACCACACGAACAACGCGATGGACGACGGCCCACTGTCCGCTCCCGCCACGACAAGCGCGCCGATATTGTTGATGAAGTGAAACCCGATAGCCGCCGCCAAACTGCCCGTGCGCCAGACCATCGCCATCATGACCAGACCCATGACCGTTGCGATCACCACGTAATAAAGCGCGTAGATCTGGTTCCCCGGCGAGTTCGCCGCATGCATCAGGCCGAAGGCCACTGAAGGCAGGAAGCCCCACACAAACGGACTTCTGACCCGCGCCGCGATCTGCTGAGGCAGGTAACCGCGAAACACTAGCTCCTCGCTCGCCGCCTGAATGAACACCACAAGCGCGATCGGGCCGAGCGCCAGCAACCATGTGTTGAGCTCAAGATCGGATCGGCGCGGCGCATTTCCGGAAAGAAAGCTCCACGCGATGCTGACCGCGAGATACCCCGCCGCAATGATGCAACCGACGCCGAACTGCGACAGGCTGAACCTGCGGTTCCAGCCAACCACCGTGTCCAGCTGCCGCTTGTGCAACAGCTTCACCACCGCCCAGACGCCGAACGAAAATCCCCAGATGCTGGCCAGCGCAACCAGAAGCATCACGACAGTGTCGAGATAGGTCAGCGGAATGTCGGCTGTCCCGAACATCGCCTGAAAGGCTTCCGGTTTCACGACCCCCATCCCCACGGCGATCAGGATCAGCACCAGAGACCACGCAAACCACGCCAGCGAGATCAGGATCGCGCCAACCACCGTGCGCCATAACTGCGCCCGCGGCCTTGCCGCATCGACCCACTGCTGAAACGGATGCGCGTCCGGGCTGTCGCTCATGGCAGCAGGATCGTCGCGCCGCTGGTCTTGCGCCCCTCAAGCGCCCGATGCGCGTCCGCCGCATCCTTCAGCGCAAAGCGCTGGCGCACATCGGCCTTCACCGCACCAGACCGCATCGCACCCCACAGCGCCGCCGAGCCACGCTCCAGGTCAGCGCGCTGGTGCGTGAAGTGGAACAGCCCCGGTCGCGTCATGATCAAAGACCCGCCCTGATTCAACCGCCCCGGTGGAATCGGATCAGCCGGACCCGACGCATTGCCATAGGTGATGAACCACCCACGCGTCGCCAGCGACTTCATGCTCTGCTCCGCCGACGTCTTGCCGACGCTGTCATAGACAACCGGCACACCTTTTCCGTCGTTCAGCTCTTTAACGCGCGTGGGAACATCTTCGCTCGCAAGGATCGTCTCCCAGCAGCCATACTCCTTCGCGAGCTTCGCCTTCTCCGGCGTCGAGACGATGCCGATCACCCGGCCGCCCAGCGCATTGGCCCACGGCACAAGGATCGACCCCACGCCGCCCGCCGCAGCCCACACCACAATCGTCTCGCCCGGATTGAGCCGCCTGATCTCGAAGATGAGCATCCACACGGTCAGCCCCTTCAGGAACACCGCCGCCGCATCCTCGTCCTTCACGAAATCCGGGATCTTGATCATCCGGTCAGCCGGCGCATTCCGCTGCGATGCGTACGAGCCCGGCAGTCCGTTATAGACGACCCGGTCACCGACCTTCAGGTTGGCCACGCCATCGCCTAGCGCCTCGACCACGCCCGCTGCTTCAACGCCCAGCACAGCCGGCGTCGGACCCGGATAGAGCCCCGTGCGCGTATAGACATCGATGAAGTTCAGCCCGATCGCGGTATGGCGCACCCGCACCTGCCCTGCCGACGGGGCATCCAGCTCCATCTGCTCGAACTTCATCTCCTCCGGGCCACCATGCTTGTGGATGCGGACAACGTCGGCTGTGGACATGGGATCCTCGTCAGGTTGCCGAAGGGGCTCAGACTCGTATCTAACCCGTTCCATGGACTTGTTCGAGCCAGCCATCGTTGAGATTGTCTGCGGAATTGATGAAGCCGGGCGCGGTCCGCTCGCCGGCCCGGTCTGCGCCGCCGCCGTCGTCCTCGACCCGAAACGCCCGATCGAGGGCCTCAACGACTCGAAACAGCTCTCCGAAAAGCGCCGCGACGCGCTTGCGCCGCTGATCCGTGAGCGCGCCATCGCCTGGGCGGTCGGCTGGGCCAGCGTCGAGGAAATCGACGAATTCAACATCCGCCAGGCCAATTTCCGCGCCATGAAGCGCGCCTTTGCCGGCCTCGGCGTCCGCCCCACCCACGCCCTCGTCGATGGCAAGGACCCGCCCCCGCTGGCCTGCAAGATTACCTGCATCATCGGCGGCGACGCGCTGGAGCCCTGCATCTCCGCGTCCTCCATCCTCGCCAAGACGGCGCGCGACGCGCACATGGTCGAACTCTGCGCGCAATACCCCGGCTACGGCTTCTCGAAGCACAAGGGCTATGGCTCAGCCGTCCACATGGAAGCGCTGAAGCGCCTCGGCCCAAGCCCGGTTCACCGCCGCACCTTTGCGCCCGTGCGAGCTCTGCTTGAAAACGCTGACTAGCGCCGTCCGAACAGCTTTTCGATATCCGCCAGCTTGAGCTCGACATAAGTCGGCCGCCCGTGATTGCACTGGCCGGAGTGCGGCGTCACTTCCATCTGGCGCAGCAGCGCGTTCATCTCGTCCGCCGTCAGCCTCCGCCCCGCCCGCACGGAACCGCGACAGGCCATGTTGCCCATCACCTCTTCCATGCGCTCTTTCAGCGCGAGCCCGGCCTCATACTCCGCGAAGTCATCGGCCAGATCGCGGATCAGTCCCTTTACATCCATCTCGCCAAAGATCGCCGGCGTCGCGCGAACCGCCACCGCCCCACGCCCGAACGGCTCAACCTCCAGCCCCATCGCCAGAAGCTCGTCCGCGCGATCCAGCACGCGCAGCGCTTCTTCTTCCGACAGCTCGACAATCTCTGGGATCAGCAGCGCCTGACGCTTCACGCCATCGCCCGCCATCTGCGTCTTCATGCGCTCATAGACCAGCCGCTCGTGCGCTGCGTGCTGGTCCACGATCACCATGCCATCCGCCGTCTGCGCGATAATGTATGTCTCATGCACCTGCGCTCGCGCCACACCGAGCGGCGGGGTCTCGGCCGGCATGTCCTGCGTGGGCTCCACGCGCGCGCTGGGTGCGCCAGCAAAGCCATCAAACGCCGCCGGCTGGTTGTCCGACATCGACGGATAGCTTGTTGTATAGTCCAGCCCGCCAACCACCGGCCGCGCCGGGCTCCAGCTCGCCTTGGGCGAGCCCCACGGCAGGGCCGGCGTCACATGGCTTGTCGCCGCGCCCAGTGCCGCGCCCGCCACTGTCGTGCTCGCCCGATGTCCCGCCGCCGCCAGCGCATGGCGAAGCGCGCCGATCATCAGTCCGCGAATGTTGGCCGCATCGCGGAAACGCACCTCCGTCTTTGCCGGGTGCACGTTCACATCGACCTGCATCGGATCGAGATCAACAAACAATACCGCCATGGGATGCCGGTCACGCGCGAGGAAATCCTGATACGCCGCGCGTATCACGCCGACGAGCAACCGATCCTTCACCGGCCTGCCGTTGACGAACAGATACTGGTGCTGCGCCGATCCACGATTGAACGTCGGCAGACCCGCAAAGCCAGAGACGCGCACGCCCTCACGCTCCGCATCGATCTCGACCGCATTCTCGCGAAACTCTTTCCCCAGCACGGCGCCAAGCCGCTTCAGACGCGCCTCATCACCCTGCTCGGCTTGCAGCTTGATGACAGTCCGCTCTTCCGTTTCCAGATGGAAAGCCACGTCCGGCCGCGCCAGCGCCAGCCTGCGCACCGCATCGGCGATCGCCTGCGCCTCCGACCGTTCCGTCTTCATGAACTTCAGACGCGCCGGCGTCGCATAGAAAAGATCGCGCACGTCCACGCGGGTTCCGTTGCTGGTCAGCCCGCTCCACGCCGCGGGCTTCGGCCCCGCCACACGTCCGGCATCAACGTCGATTTCGAAGGCCCCATCCGCACCCTTTGCACGGCTCAGGATTGCGAGGCGCGACACCGAACCTATCGACGGCAGGGCTTCGCCCCGGAACCCCATCGTGCGGATGTCGAGCAGGTCGACATGCCCGTCATCGTCCGCCGCCAGCTTCGAGGTGGCATGCCGCTCGATCGCCACCGGCAGCTCATCGGCGCTCATGCCGTGGCCATCGTCCTCGATCATCAGGCGCGTCAGCCCACCGCCTTCGATGCGCACGCGCACCGACCGGGCGCCGGCATCCAGAGCATTTTCAATCAGTTCCTTGGCCGCGGCCGCGGGCCGCTCAACCACCTCGCCGGCGGCAATGCGGTTCACCGCCTCCGGCGGCAGCCGGCGGATCTTTCCGGACGGGGGTTTCAGGGCTGATTCGGCCATCGGCCGACCGTAAACCGCAATGCAGGAGCCACGAAGCTGGAAAGCTCACGCGCGTGTCATGCCCTGTGGGCAACCCAGATCATTGCCGTGACGCGCTGGCTCAACTAGTTTCCGCGCAACAAAAGCAGCACCGACTGCTGGGGAGAGAAAAAATCATGCGCAAACTCGTGATGTCGCTATGCGTTGCGGCAGGCGCACTCATGTCCGGCTGCAACGACGCAGCGCGGTCAGCCGACGCGACCGAAGCACCCGTTGAAATCGGCACAGCCTCCGTGAACGCGGACCGCCTCCTCAACGCAGACAAGGAGCCCGGCTCCTGGCTCTCCGCAGCGCGCACCTACGACGAGCAGCGCTTCAGCCCGCTCGACCAGATCAACGACACCAACGTCAAACAGCTCGGCCTGTCCTGGTACGCCGATATCGACACGGAGCGCGGTCAGGAATCCACGCCCATCATCGTCGATGGCGTCATGTATCTCACCACCGCCTGGAGCATGGTGAAGGCCTACGACATCAAGACCGGCGCCAAGCTGTGGCAGTACGATCCCGACGTCACCAAGAACAAGGCGGCTGACGCGTGCTGCGATGTGGTGAACCGCGGCGTCGCTGCGTGGAAAGGCAAGATCTATCTCGGCACGCTTGATGGCCGCCTGGTCGCGCTCGATGGCAAGACGGGCAAGGTCATCTGGGACAAGCAGACGACCGACACCAACCTGCCCTACACGATCACCGGCGTTCCGCGCATCATCAACGGCAAGGTCATCATCGGAAATGGCGGCGCCGAGTATCGCGTGCGCGGCTACGTAACGGCGTACGATTCAGAAACCGGCGAACAACTCTGGCGCTGGTACTCAGTGCCCGGCGATCCGTCGAAACCCTACGAGCAACCTGAACTCGCCGAAGCCGCCAAGACCTGGAAGGGCGACTTCTACTGGCAGATCGGCGGCGGCGGCACCGTCTGGGATGGCATGGCGTATGACGCCGCCCTCGACACGATCTATGTCGGCACGGGCAACGGCAATCCGTGGAACCAGTCGATCCGCTCGCCCGGCGGCGGCGACAACCTCTACCTGTCGTCCATCGTCGCGCTCGATCCCAACACCGGCAAGTACAAGTGGCACTACCAGACCACGCCCGGCGAAACGTGGGACTACACGGCGACGCAGCCGATCATGCTGGCTGACCTGAACTATCCGGAAGGCAAGCGCCGCGTCGTCATGCAGGCGCCGAAGAACGGCTTCTTCTACGTTCTCGATGCGAAAGACGGCAAACTCATCTCGGCCGAGAAGTTCGCTCCGCTCACATGGGCCAGCCATGTCGACATGGCGACCGGCCGCCCGGTCGAGTATCCCGAGGCCCGCTACGAGATCACCGGCAAGCCCGTCATCATCAAGCCGGGCGCCCTCGGCATGCATAACTGGCACCCGATGGCCTTCAGCCAGGATACCGGCCTCGTCTATATCCCGGTCCAGATTGCTGCGGCGTCTTACGCCGGCCCGAAGGAATTCAAGCTCAACCTGCAGGGCACCAACACTGGCACCGACTTCTCCGGCGGCGCGGCTCTCTGCGCAGCCCCCGGCGCCCAGTGCGGCAACCTCGAGACATACATTCTCGCCTGGGACCCCGTGAAAGCGAAGGAAGTCTGGCGCATCAAGAACGACATCTACGGTTCGACCGGCATCCTCGCCACCTCAGGCAACCTGATCTTCTCCGGCAACCACAAGGGCGAATTCAACGCCTACAACGCCACCACCGGCGAAAAGCTCTGGACTGCTCCGACACAGGCCCGCGTCGTCGCCGCGCCTTCGACCTTCATGGTCGATGGCAAGCAGGAAGTCGCCATCCTCGTCGGCGCGCGCGGCCTGCCGGAAGGCCAGATCCGCACCAACGCCTACAGCGCCAACAACTCCCGCCTGCTCGTCTTCCGCGCCGGCGGCGGCGCCTCGCTCCCCGCCGCGATGCCGGCTGTTGATCCCGCCACCCTCGGCGTCACCATCGACCCGCCGCTGCTCACCGCGAGCAACGAGACAGTGTTCGCCGGCGAGCAGGCCTACGCCGCCAATTGCTCGGTGTGCCACGGCCCCAACGCAGTCCCCGGCGCCGGGTCGATCGCGCCAGACCTGCGCTACTCAGGCCTGCTGCCCATCCGCAATGGCTGGAACCCCACGGTTCGCGATGGCGACCGCGCCCAGCGCGGCATGCCGGCCTTCGGCGCAACGCTTCCCGTGGAAACCACCGACTCCATTCTCGCCTACATCATCAAGCGCGCGAATGACGAGAAGGCGGAACAGGAAGCCGCTGTGAAGAAGGCCACGCACTAGGCGGGACTATTTGGTGGGCTGTCCAACCATGACGAACGTGAAGTCATCCGGCTTCATGTAAGCCGCAGCCACGCGTTTCACGTCAGCCAGCGTCACGGCTTCGAAATAGCTGTTGCGCTGCTGCACGTAGTCCGCCGGCATCCCATCCTGCTGGAAGCCCAGCAGATTCTGCGCGATCTTGGCATTGCTGTCGAAGGCCAGCGGGAATGCGCCGGTGATGTAAGCCTTTGCGTCCGCCAGCTCCTCCGGCGTCGGCCCTTCCCGTCCCAGCCGCCCGATATTCTCGCGGATCAGCTCGACAACTTCGCCGGCCTTGTCGTTCATGGTCGAGCTGGAGCCCTGCCACCGCCACATGTGCGGCTGGATGCTCAGCGCAGTCCCGATGCCATAGGTCAGCCCGCGCTTCTCACGCACATCATCCGTCAGCCGCGACGAGAACGCGCCACCGCCCAGAATGTAGTTCAGCACGTAGGCCGCATAAAAATCCGGATCGTCCCGCCTGATGCCCGGCCCCGAGAACATGATGAGCGTCTGCGGCTGCGGAAGCTCCTTCACGATGGGCTGCTCCGGCGCAGGCAGCGGCGCAGCATCCTGCACAACCGGCAGCGTCGATGTCGCCGGCAATGATCCGAACACCAGGTCCAGCTTCGGCTTCAGCTCCTCCGCCGTGATGTCCCCGACGACCACAACCTTCAGCCGGTCCTTCGTCATCAACTGCCGGATCAGGTTCCGCGAATCCGCCTTGCCGATCGCACTTACCGTCGCTTCCGTCGCCGACCGCGCATAGGGATGGCCGGGGATCAACGCGTCGTTCATCGCCTTGCTGACAATTGCCTTCGGATTGGTCTCGTCTTCCTGCAACCCGACGATCATCTCGCGCTTGGCCCGCTCGAACGGCTCGTCGTCAAGGCGCAGGTCGGAATACGCCAGCCGCACCATGTCGAAACTTTCGTCCGCTGTTTCCTTCAGCGTCGTCATCCCGCAATTGGTCCAGTCGGCCCACACGCCACAGGCAAAGCGCATGTTCAGGTCTTCCATGCGCGCGCCGTACGCCGACGTACCCATGTCGCCCGCGCCCTCGTTCATCATGTAGGCCGTAACCCACCCGATTCCGCGCTTGTCGTCCGGCTCAACCGAAGCGCCGCCCGCCCATGTCCATTCCATGGAAATCATCGGCACGAAGTTTTCAGACACCAGCCACGCCGTGATCCCGCCAGGCGATGTCACGATCTGCACATCCGCGAGCGAAGACTCGCCGCGCGACAGCTCAGGCGCCTCAGGCTGCGCCGTCGCGCACCCCGCCAGCACCACAGCCGCAATCAACCCCGCCAGCCGCCGCATCACCGGCCCTCCGGCAGCAGCACGGCGTCGACATAGTTCGTGCCCGCAAGATACCTGCTCATCGCACGCACGACATCCGCCGCCGTCACCGCGCGAATGCGCTCGTCCCAGCCTTCGATCTGCTCGACCGTCTGCCCCGCCGTCAGCAACTCGCCATACCAGTTGACCATGCTCATCTGGTTGTCGCGCGTGAAGATCGCCGATGCCGCGATCATCTTCTTCGCGCGCTCCAGCTCCTCCGCCGTCGGCCCCTCGCGCAGGAACTTCGCCGTCAGCTCAGCCGACGCAGCCTCGATCTCCTCGATCGATACACCCGGCGCCGGCGTCGCGCTGATCGAGACGATGCCGCGCCCTTCCATGGCCATCGAATAGCCGCCGCTCATTACGGCCTCGCCCCGCTCGTTCAGCTCGCGATAAAGCCGGCTCGTCCGCCCGCCCGCCAGTATCTCGATCCCGACCTGCAACGCCTCGGCATCGCGATCCCCCGTCGCCACACCCAGCCAGCTCCGCGACCACGACGCCTGCGAAACCTTAGGATCGGAATGCGACAACTCCACCGACCGCGTCAGGCCCTGCACCGCCGGCAGCTTTCGCACCTTGAGATCGCCCCGGCGCGGGATCGCCCCATAGATATCCTCGGCCAGCGGCTTCAACTCGGCGGCCGTGATATCGCCCGCCACCACAAGGATCGCATTCTCTGGCCCATACCAGGTGCGATACCAGTCAACCGCATCATCGCGCGTCAGCTTCGCCAGCTCGTCCATGCGCCCGATCACCGGGATGGCGTAGGGATGCCCCGCATACATCTCCGCCGAAACCATCTCGTCCAGCACCGCCGCCGGACTGGACTCGACATTCTGCCGCCGCTCCTCGCGCACGACATTCAGCTCCGGGATCACTTCCTTCTCGTCGAGCTTCAGGTGAACCATCCGGTCCGCCTCCATCCGCATCATCTGCGGCAGGCGATCCTTGGCGATCCGGAAATAGTAATTTGTGTAGTCCAGCGAAGTCGACGCATTGTCCTGCCCGCCATTGCGCGCAACGATCTTCGAGAACTCGCCGGCCGGAATGTCGTCCGTCGCCTTGAACATCAGATGCTCAAGAAAGTGCGCCAGCCCCGACTTGCCCTTCACCTCATCGGCCGAGCCGACGCGATACCAGAGCATGTGCGTCACCACGGGCGCGCGGTGATCCGGCAGCACCACGGCTTTCATGCCGTTGGCGAGCGTGAAGGTTTCAGGTTTCCAGTTCGGATCGTTCTGCGCAGAAGCCGGCAAAGCGATCAGCGCCGCCATGGCCGCAACCATGGCCGCGATGCTGCGCGTGAAGCGCGACGCCGCTAGCCCCTGCGTCAGGATCAAAGCCCCGGAAGCTTGCTGGTGTGCTTGGGTTGAATGACGACCTTGCCGCCGCCCGTGAACTCTTTCAGCGACTCTTCCTGAACGCGCAGGCGCTCAGCTTCAGCCGCCGGGTCGATCACCGGGTCGTTCGGCGAGGTCTTGCCGAAATTCAGGATCGCGTCAGCGAAGTTGCGGTTCTTCCGCAGGATCTGCGCGTTGTCGTAGTCCACAGCCGTGCGAACCGAACGGTCCACCGCGTCGCCACCGGCGGCCTTGATGAACGACTTCTCGCCTTCGCTGGCCTGCTGGCCGAAATCGACGCCGAACACGGCCACGCGCGCCTGGCTCTCGCTCGACAGCTCCTGCGGACGCGACGAACCCGGCGCGGGCGGGCGCAGGTTGTATTCCGGCGGAACCGTCAGCGGCGCTTTGCGAACGACGCGGAACTCGTCGGGAGTGCTCACCGTACCGCACGCGGTTGCGCCCGTGGCGGCGACGACGGCAAAGCCCAGCAATGCGATACGCTTCACGAAAATCTCCTGTGCGGCGAGTGGCCGACTCCCGCCCTTTTAGCCTGCTCTTTTACGCCCGGCCAGCAGCTGATCCAGCAGCAATGCGGCAGCCCCAAGGCTGATGCAGGCGTCGGCTACGTTGAAAATCCACGGAAAACCGACTTTCCAGCCACCAATGACCATTCCGAACCACGGGCCCGAAAAGTCGATGAAATCCACGACGGCCCCAAAACGGGCCCGGTCGATCAGGTTGCCCACCGCCCCGCCAACCACCAGCGACAGCGCGAGCGCCGTCATCGGGCGCTCTGCCCGGAACAGCCAGAACGTGAAACCGATGGCGATTGCGCCGATCAGGCCGAACAGGCCCCAGCGGGCCAGCCCCTCCGCCTGCATCACGCCGAAGCTGACGCCCCGGTTCCAGGTCATCGAGAAATCGACCAGCGGCGACATCTCGATCTTCCCGCACATCCGGTTGTCCGGCAGGCAGCCCATCGCATTGAGCTCAGGCACACCAAGCACCCACGCCTTGCTGAGCTGGTCCAGCACGATCATGCCGAGGATCAGCGGAATGCCCCAGCGCCACGACCGGGTCATCTTCTCACGCGAAAGCCAGTCCATCGTAACGGCCATGATTATTTCCTAGAGACCACGGTACTCACGCACCGCCGCAGCATCACGCGGGGTAATATCCGGGAACGCCGGATCGGCAGTTGTCGAAGCAAAGTATTTCCACGACCGGGCGCATTTGATCCAGCCGTCGGGCACACGCGTGCTGCTGACGGAAATCGCAGCCCCGTCGCCGCCCGCGCTCAATCGCGCATCCGACGTTATGAAGATTTCCGCTGCATCCTCGCCCGCAAATGCATCAAGGTCCTGGCTGGCGCCGACCTTCACATCAACAGCCGCTTCCAGCGACGAGCCGATCCGCTTCTCGCGGCGCTCGACCTCAAGCGCTTCCGTGACGGCCTTGCGCACGCGGAAGATCGCTTCCCACTTCGCGGCGGTTCCAGCATCCAGCCATTCGGCTGGCGTCTTCGGGAACTGCTGCAGGTGAACCGAGCCTTTGCCCGGATGACGCTGCTCCCACGCCTCTTCGCACGTGAACACCATGATCGGCGCAAACCAGATCGTCAGGCGCGTGAACACCTCGTCCATCACCGTGCGCACGGCGCGACGGCGAACTGAAGACGGCGCGTCGCAATACAAGCTGTCCTTGCGGATATCGAAATACACCGCCGACAGGTCCACGACGCAGAAGTTCAGCAGCTCATGGAAGGCCTTCTTGAAGTCGAAGGCGTGATAGGCGTCCGTTACCAGCTTATCCAGCTCGGCAAGACGGTGCAGCACCCAGCGCTCCAGACCCGGCATGTCCTTGTAAGCGACACGCTCCTTGTCATCGAAGCCTTCCAGCGCGCCGAGCAGGTAACGCATCGTGTTGCGCAGCTTGCGATAGCTGTCGCTGTTCGCCGTAAACAGGTTCCAGCCGAAGCTAGGATCGTCAGCGTAGTCCGACGACGCCACCCAGATACGCAGGATGTCCGCGCCGAACTTCTCGCACACGTCCATCGGCGAGATCACGTTGCCGAGCGACTTCGACATCTTCTCGCCGTCCTCGGCCTGCACGAAGCCGTGCGTGACGATGCCGTTATACGGCGCCCGCCCACGCGTCGCGCAGCTTTCCAGCAGAGACGACTGGAACCAGCCACGATGCTGGTCCGAACCCTCGAGGTAGATATCCGCCGGCCACTGCAGCCCGCGATCTTCCAGCGTGAAAGCGTGCGTGGTCCCAGAGTCAAACCACACATCAAGAATGTCGTTGATCTTCTCGACCTTGGCCGGGTCATAACCCTCGCCATAGAACGCCGCCGCATCGCCGCCGAACCAGGCATCCGCCCCGCCCTCATGCACGGCTTTCGTGATACGTGCGTTCATCGCGTCCGTGTTCAGCACGGCGCCCGTCTCGCGATCAACGAACAGCGTCAACGGTACGCCCCACGCACGCTGACGCGAGATCAACCAGTCCGGCCGCTCCTCGACCATCGCGCGGATACGCTGGCGTCCACGCTCCGGCGTGAACACCGTGTCGTCGATCGCCTGCAGGCATAGCTCACGCAGCGTCCTGCCTTCCTTGCCCTTCAGATGCTCAAGCGGCCGGTCCATCGCGATGAACCATTGCGACGTCGCCCGCCGGATCACCGGCGCCTTGGACCGCCACGAATGCGCATCGCGCAGCGTGGTCATCCCACGCGCCAGCAGCGCCCCCGCCTCGATCAGCTTGTCCATAACGGCCTTGTTCGCCGGCCCATCCTGCCCGCGCTTCTTGCCGTCCACCGTGATGATCTCGAGCCCCTCGAAGCCCGGGCAGACATTCGTGTAACGCCCAAACTCATCAACGGTGTTCGGGATCGTCGTGTCGATGCCGCGCGCAGCAAGCGCCTTGGCATTCGCCATCCAGACTTCGTAGTCGTCCTCACCATGGCTCGGCGCCGTATGCACAAAGCCCGTGCCCGTATCGTCGGTTACGTGCGAGCCAGCCAACATCGGCACGTCATAGGAATAACCCGCGCCATGCAGCGGATGCTTCAGCGTCATCGCCTGCAGCTGCGCCGCGCTGACATCGGCCACGCGCTTCCAGCTCGCAGCTTTCGCCGCCTTCATCACGCTCTCGGCCAGCTTGTCGGCGACGATCAACTTGTCGCCCGACTTGATCCAGGGCTCGAACGCCAGCCCCTGCTCCAGCGCCTCGCACTCATAGACGCCGTAAGCGATCTCCGGATTGAACGACACCGCGCGGTTGGCCGGGATCGTCCACGGCGTCGTTGTCCAGATGACGATGCTCGCATCCGCAACACCGCCAGCCTTCACCGGAAACTTCACCCAGATCATGTTCGCCTTGCGATCAGCGTACTCGATCTCCGCTTCCGCCAGCGCCGTCTGCTCGACCGGGCTCCACATCACGGGCTTCGCGCCGCGCTTCAGCTGACCCGACATCGCGACCTTGAGAAATTCCTTCACGGTCGCCGCTTCAGACGAATACGCCATCGTCAGGTACGGGTCTTTCCAGTTCCCAGCCCCACCCAGCCGCTTGAACTCGCTGCGCTGGATGTCGATCCACTTCTGCGCATAGTCGCGGCACGCCTTGCGGAACTCCGCCATCGGCACGTCGCGCTTCTGCTTGCCCGCCGCGCGGAACTCCTCCTCCACCTTCCACTCGATCGGAAGGCCATGGCAGTCCCAACCCGGAATGTAGTCGGCATCGAACCCGGTCATCTGCCGCGTGCGCACAACAAGGTCTTTCAGGATCTTGTTCATACCCGTGCCGATGTGGATGTGCCCGTTCGCGTACGGAGGGCCGTCATGGAGCATGAACGGCTTCGCCCCGCGCGCCTTCGCGTCAGCACGCAGCTTCGCGTAGATGTCGTCGGCTTCCCACTTGGCCAGCCGCGCCGGCTCCTGTTGCGGCAGGCCACCACGCATGGGGAATTCGGTCTTCGGAAGGAAGATCGTGTCCTTGTACGGATTCGATGCTTCTTCTTTTTCGGGTTTCTCGGACTTGCTCATGATGGGCGTCGCTTTGAACTGATTGCCGCTAACTGACTGGGCGAATACGACTTTCCCGGCGGTAAACGCTTACGCGTCCGCCGGGCCCATAATTCGAATGCTCGCAACCCGTTGCATGCCCATACCTTCAGTGTTGAGGGCTCATAGCAGCGGCGGCCTCGCCCCGGCAAGGACGGCCCGCGCATCGGCCACATCCTGCTTCATGGCCTCAACCAGCTCGTCCACCCCGCCAAACTTCAACTCCGGCCGCAGGAGCTTCACGAACGCCGTATGCAGCCGCTTGCCGTAAAGGTCCCCGGCAAAGTCGAACACCATCACTTCCAGCAGGGCGTCCCGCTCGCCCGTGGTCGGCGTCCGCCCGAAATTGGCCACCCCCGGCCGCCAGTCGCCCTCGCCGTCCTCCCGCACCCAGACCGCATAGACCCCATGCGCCGGATGCACGATCTCGCCCAGCTGCATGTTGGCCGTGGGAAAGCCCAGCGTCCGCCCGCGCTTCTCGCCATGCTCCACCGCCGCATCGACGATCCAGTCCCCGCCCAGCATCGTGGCGGCGCCTGCCATATCGCCCCGCTCCAGCAGTTCGCGCACGCGCGAGGACGAAACCTTCGCGCCGCTGTCCTTCACTTCGGCGACAACATTCACCTCGAAGCCCATCTCCGCGCCCAGCCGCTGCAGGCTGTCCGTATCCCCCATCCGCCCCTTGCCAAACCGGAAGTCAAACCCGACGCTCACCGAGGCCGCGCCCACCTGATCCAGGATCACGCGCTGGCAGAACTCCCGGTCCGTCATCGCCGCCATGGCGGCATCGAAACGCAGCAGATGAACCTGTCGAACGTCGATCGCCGCCAGCGCCAGCTCGCGCCGTCTTGGCGTCATCAACCTGAAAGGCGGCGCATCCGGCTGGAAGAACCTGCGCGGCGGCGGCTCGAACGTCGCCACCCCCAGCTCCACGCCCAGCCGCCCCGCGGCCTCGCGCGCCCTGTCGATCACCGCGCGGTGGCCCGCATGCAGCCCGTCGAAATTGCCCAGCGCGATTGCTGCGCCCCCACTGTGTTTAGCAGGGATGGCCAAGACTACTCAGCCTTGCCCGAAGGCACCATGACGAGGGCATCGCCCTTCATGCAGACCTTGCCGTCCACTTCGCCCTTCACGGCGAGGCGCACGCGATAGCCGCGCTCGACCATCTCGATCACTTCGGCCGACGACGTCACCATGTCGCCGATGCGCACCGGGCGCACAAACTTCAGGTTCAGCTCCATGAACACCGCGCCCGGCCCCGGCAGGTCATTGCCCAGGATCGCCGAAATATAAGAGGCGCTCAGGGCGCCATGGGCGATCCGGCCCTTGAACTGGGTCGTCTTGGCGTACTCTTCGTCCATGTGCAGCGGATTGTGGTCGCCGGAAATACGGGCGAAATCCACCACATCCTGCTCGGATACGGTGTTCTGGATCGAGACCTGCATCCCCACGACCAGGTCAGCGAACGTCTTGCCCTGTTTCATCACACAGTCCTCAAAGCCCGAATCCAGCGTCCGGCCCGTTCCAGCGCGGTCCCTTAGGCCAAGCCGGGCCCGCGTTCACTAATTATTTGGTGTCCCGACATATATTTGCCGCTAGCAACTTACGGGAGCCCTTTCGACATGGCCGTTGATCTGTCAATGCCAGTCCTCGTCGTGGATGACTACCAGACGATGATACGCATCATTCGCAACCTGCTGAACCAGCTGGGATTCCGTAACGTCGAGGAGGCCAAGGATGGCCGCCAGGCCCTGGAAAAGATGCAAGCCAGCAAGTACGGGCTGGTCATTTCCGACTGGAACATGGAGCCGATGACCGGCTTCGAACTGCTCCAGCAGGTGCGCGCCTCCGAAACCCTCAAAGCCACCCCCTTCATCATGATCACCGCCGAGTCGAAGACGGAAAACGTCATCGCCGCCAAGAAGGCCGGCGTGAACAACTACATCGTGAAGCCGTTCAACGCGGAAACACTCAAAGGCAAGATCAAAGCCGTCCTGGGTGATTTCTGATGTCAGCCAGCGAAGCAGCAGCAAAAATACGAGTTGCCATCGACAGCCTCAAGACGTCCGGCGTGCGCGAGCGCCCGCTGGTTGAGGTGCTCGACCTCTCCCACCAGATGGCCGATGCGATGAAGACCTTCTTCGGGTCTCTCGACCGCTCCATCATCGGCGAGTTCCGCTACATCGCCGACTTCATCCAGAAGGCTCGTGACGAAATCTCAGGGCTCCAGGCCAACGACATCAAGGAAACCCGCATCCCGGGCGCCTCGATGGAACTCGACGCCGTCGTTCGCGATACCGAACGCGCCACCGAGACCATCATGTCCGAAGCCGAAACCCTGATGAACGCCGAACCCACCGACCTCGCGCTCTACAAAGCCGAAGTCGGCGCCGCGATGCTCCGTATCTTCGAGGCTTGCTCCTTCCAGGACCTCACCGGCCAGCGTGTGAACAAGGTCATCGCCACCCTCCGCCACATCGAGGAACGCGTCGGCCAGTTCGCCGGCGCCCTCGGCGTCACCGACACGGCAGTCCCCGTCTCTGCGGCAGACCAGCGCGCGAAGGACCTCCTCCTCAACGGCCCCGCCATCAACGGCCCCGCCACGACGCAAGACGACATCGACGCGATGTTCGCCTGACCTCGGCGCCGGCCAACTGACCCAACAAAGAAAGGCCCGCTGCCAACAGCGGGCCTTTCGCTTTTCCGGGATAGCCCCACAGGCTCAGCAGCTCTAATAGAAGGTAGAGTTTAGATCGGCGGTACCGGCGCTTGCGGATCGCTGTTGCTTTCGAAAAACTCTTCGGGCGGCACAGATGTCGGTGGAAATGCGTCTGTAGGTGTCTTCAATCTTGAAACAAAGACCGGTGCGTACATGGGAGCTCACGCTGGATATTCGTACACCCATGCGGAAAGCTGCGGGACAGCAGCGCGGTGAAACATTCTACGAAGTTCACTATCAAGAGATTTGCGCACTTCGGAATTGTTGTGGCGGCTTTTGGCCTAATGCTAGCATTTAGAGTCTCTGTTCCGCTTGCGCTCGTCTTGGCATTCCTCCTTGGACAAGCGTGTTTGAGGCTTGTTCTCTGGCCCAGCGTGTGGACGCCGTCTGAGACGCCAAGTGCGGAAAGTCTTGTTTGGATCAAGCGCTTGAGTTGGGGAGTATTTGGTGCGCTTACTGCGCTAGCTTTGTACTTCCTGATAACGGGTTTGTAGGTTTGGCTAGAAACTTGGGCCGCTTGGCCTAAAGGATTGCCGACACGCCGAACCTATCTCGTCACATGGCCGATGGCGAACGCGGGGTCGGCTTTCCGACCGACCTGTCCCGCCGCCGCACTGCCATTTCCGAGTCGCCGTAGTCGGATGATATTTTCCAGCGGACATCACTATCCCCCCCCCCCCTGCTCCGCATGGGGAGGCAAACACCGCCGCCTTGCCTCCACCGGTGCGAAGCACTGGGGGAGGTGGATCGCGGCAAAGCCGCGAGACGGAGGGGGCTCACGCCCACCGGCTGATGCGAGAATGAGGGATAGAGCGTCATCTAGTTCGTAGGACGGCGAAATCTCTTCCGCCCAACTCTCAAAGCACTAGCCGCAGAAGATGGGGGACGGCGCCCACCAGATTCCACCAGCCCCGGAACGAGGGTCATACTCCGACCCATGACCGAGCTGTTCCTCGTTCTCTTGCGCATCCTGTTCCCGCTCGACCCCGTCGCGCGGCTGCGTGAGATCACGCGCGAATATCTCAACTGGCTGGTCACCTGCCTCGAAGACCCGCAGAAGCTCAACGACTTCCTCACCAACCCGGAAACCTGCGCCGGCGTCGAAGCCCATGTCATCGTCATCGAGCATGGCGTGCAGCTGCTCATCAACGAGCGCGCCAGACAGATCGCCGGTCTCCCCTTCATCTACACAGAGCGTCTGAAGCTGGTCCTGCTCCACCGCGC